>Ga0193954_1000204_pt1 | contig 35642 bp, 25 predicted proteins | sample BB_5_MG_FD_140340 | JGI IMG/M metagenome (GOLD analysis project Ga0193954, IMG submission 140340) | Microbial mat bacterial communities from the Broadkill River, Lewes, Delaware, United States - BB_5_MG | ecosystem: Environmental > Aquatic > Freshwater > River > Microbial mats | place: USA...
AGAAGATATTGTAAAAATCATGCTTGATTTTACTCCCTTTTTGTTAAATTTAGGCTTTAATAATTTGAATCCGATCAATATTAAATTTTAAAACTATGAACAGACGTACCATTTCTCGTTATACCCTTGTTCTTTTCGCACTTGCGATTGGCTTTGTTGCATGTAAGCCTGTAGATAAAAAGAAGGACGGGCAAACAGTTAAGCCTTTACTTAAAAAAGCTATTGAAAGCGAAATTAAAGATGTGGTTTACCCACTTCCTACTGCTTTCGAATTAACATCGATGTTGAATAGAATTGGAGCTGATTATATCCTTGGATTATCGAACTCTACAGAAAATGCAGATAAATATTTCACTGAAAAAGCAAGAGCTTTAAATTTAGGTGTATATAGTGCTGATTTAAGTTACGCAAGTACTTATAATCGTAAGCAAGAAACCATGTTGTTTCTAAAAGCATCAAAAACTTTAATTGATAATTTGGAAATTACTGGTTCTTACAATGAAACTCTTGTTGAAGATGTTGAGCAGAATCTTGATGATAAAGATCAATTGGTGAAGATCATTACCAACTCTTTCTACGATACTTATGAGTTTTTAAATAAGAATGGAAAAGCTAATCTTTCCCTTTTGGTTGTAAGTGGTAGTTTTATCGAAGGATTGTATATTTCTACTCACATTTCTGAGAATACATATTCAAATCCTGAAATTGTAAAAGTAATTTTTGATCAGAAAGAATCTCTAGAAAAATTATTACAAGTTCTTGAACCAGAAAAGAAAGATCCTAATGTGGCTGCATTAATTACAGAATTATCTGGATTAAAAGCGAGCTATGATAAGATTGTAGAAGGTAAAATGACTGAAGATCAGTTAAACGAAATTATTGCTAGCGTTGCTAAATTAAGAAATGGCATTGTACAGTAATTTGTATAACTATTAAGATATTGGAACTGCCTCTCTTTTTGAGTGGCAGTTTTTTTATGCCAACAAGCTTGTTAAGCTTCTGTTTGTTTGGAAATAAATTGTAATTTTAAGAACAGTCTCAATAAAGAACAATAAAATCCTTAATTGTAAATGGGGGAATCGATACTAAATGCTCTTATGCACCTTTTTGCCATAGTTGCGAATGCTAAGGAAGAAGGTATTTCTGGAAAAGGAAAAAGAATTGTAGAAAGTTTCTTGAGTCGATATGTGAAAGCTGAGATTCAGGATGAATACTTGCACCTGTTTGAGAATTACTCCGAATTTTACAAACGTGAAATGGAATATCAAACCATGGCGCATTCCCGACAGACCGATATTTTATCATTGACTGAGGCATCTAAAGTTTGTACTAAAATTAAGGCTGAGTTGGTGCAGGAGGAGAGATTAATTGTTCTTATGCGCCTATTGGAGTTTGTTTATGAGGATAAGGTTGTAAGTGAAAGTGAGTTCGAATTTATTAGTATTGTTGCAGAAAATTTTAAGATTCCGCGTTCTGAATTTATCAACTGTTTGGCTTTTGTTTGGGGAGATACACTGGATGAATTTGATAAAAGTAAATTCCTGATTATAGACAATAAGGTTACCGAGTGGTCGGATAATCTTTCCTGGTTCATGAAAAAAGAACCAAAAAAAGCAGATTCGGATTATAAGCATTTATATTGCGAAAATTTATATGGTCGAATAATAGTAATGTACGCCCAAAGCGTTAATCTTTTGGTGTTTAAATACGAGGGAGAATTGAATCTTTACCTCGAAGGAAATAAAATTATTTCGGATAAGACATATCAATTAAGTAATGGTTCGATTATTAAAGGACCAAATATTCGATCTATTTATTATTCAGATATTGCAGGGCAATTTTTAAAGGAAGAATCTCAAGAGAAAATCATTTTTACGGCTAAGGATATTGAGTTTAAGTTTCGGAATTCGAATAATGGAATTCATAAATTTAATATTTCAGAAGAAAGTGGTCAGCTGATTGGAATTATGGGAGGTAGTGGAGTTGGAAAATCTACCTTGCTAAATGTGCTGAATGGAAATTTGACTCTTAATAATGGTGAAATTAGAATTAATGATTTTGATATTCATCGTAATCGGGTTGCTGTTCAGGGCTTAATTGGTTTTGTTCCTCAGGATGATTTGTTGATAGAAGAGTTGTCGGTTTTTCAGAATCTTTACTACAATGCTAAGCTTTGTTTTAAAGATTTCTCGGAAATACAGATTTTAAAAACGGTTTTGAAAATGCTTCAGGATCTCGGTTTGTATGAAGCTCGAGATTTAAAAGTTGGAAATCCTCTGAATAAATTCATTAGTGGAGGTCAGCGAAAAAGATTGAATATTGGCTTGGAGTTAATGCGAGAACCAGCAATTCTTTTGGTTGATGAGCCAACTTCCGGATTGTCATCAACTGATTCGGAAATGGTGATGAATCTTTTAAAGCAGCAAACTTTAAAAGGAAAATTGGTGGTTGCTAATATTCATCAGCCATCATCCGATATCTTTAAAATGTTCGATAAACTTTGGATACTTGATAGAGGTGGATATCCTATTTACAATGGAAATCCAATTGATGCTATTGTTTATTTTAAGACACAAAATTCCCAGGTAAATGCTTCAGAGAGTGAATGTGTGACTTGTGGAAATGTGAATCCTGATCAAATTTTACAAATTGTAGAAACAAAATTGATTGATGATCAGGGGAAGCCAACAAGAGATCGACGAGTGCTTCCATCGGAATGGTACGAGAAATATCAAGATAATATTGAGTCAAATCATTTACCATTAAGAGCAGATAAAAAATTGCCGCAAAGTGACTTTAAAATTCCGGGAAGAATTAAGCAATTCTCCATTTTTTGGATTCGAAATGTGCTTTCTAAATTGACGAATAAACAGTATCTCATTATCAACTTGTTTGAGGCACCACTTTTGGCAATAATACTGGGTTACTTCACCAAGTATACTACCAATGGAGCTTATGTGTTTGGCGAGAATAAAAACTTTCCGGTCTTCCTGTTTATGGCTGTTGTAGTATCCATGTTTCTGGGCTTAACCGTAAGTGCCGAGGAAATAATACGTGATAAAAAACTCCTACAAAGAGAGAAGTTTTTGAATTTGTGCAGGATCAGTTACCTCACATCTAAAATCATGTTTTTGTTTGTTTTGTCAGCCATACAATCCATAACTTTTGTGATTTTGGGTAATTTTATTCTCGATATTGAGGGTATGACTTTAACCTATTGGCTTGTACTATTTACAACGGCATGTTTCTCCAATTTGGTAGGATTAAATATTTCAGCAGGCTTAAATTCTGTAATTACCATTTACATTTTAATTCCTTTGATATTGGTTCCTCAATTGTTGTTAGGAGGTGCCATGATAAAATTTGATGATTTGCATTATGGGGTTACCGACAAGGTGTATGTGCCTATTGTAGGCGATTTTATGACGACTCGATGGACTTATGAAGCATTGGCTGTGTCGCAGTTTAAGAATAACGAATTCGAAAAACACTTTTTTGAAAATGAGAAAGGCATTAGTGATGCATCTTTTAAGACTTCATTTCTGATACCTAAAATAGAATCCATATTGTTGAATTGTGAACGTAGTGTTGAATTTGAGAAAGATGTGGAAAAAACGGGATCTCATTTTGAAATGCTAAGAAACGAAATTACAAAATTGGCTGAGGATGCCGGGATGGATATTTTCCCAGAATTAGAACAGCTGAATATGAATGATTTTAGTTTGAATGTGGCAGAGCAAACCAAGAGTTTTCTGGATCAGGTTGAGCTGTATTATATGGGAATGAGTAGTGAATCGGGATATAAAAAGGATTTTGAGTATTCTCGATTAGTTGATTCTCTTGGACGTGATGGAGTTTATGAATTCAAACAGAAATATCACAATCAGGCATTAGCCGATTTGGTTTTGAATCGAACCGAAGTGAATAAAATGATAGAAATTGACTATAAGTTGATTCAAAAGAAAGATCCGATTTTTATGTCGCCAGATTCCAAATTTGGGCGATCGCATTTTTACTCACACGTAAAACGAGTAGGTCCTTTTTATGTAGATACCTATTGGTTTAATCTGGCTGTTGTTTGGTTGGGGACAATTTTCTTATTCTTTACGCTTTGGGCAGATATTCTCCGAAAAATGATGAACTACTTTGAGAGTATTAAATTGGTTAGAAGAGAGAAGCGAAGAAAATAAATATACAGTAAAGACACAGCATCGCTGCGTCTTTTTTGTTATTTGACTGTTCTTCTGTTCAGGTAATTCACCAGCAATAAACTGAAGGCAATTACAATCATTCCTATAATTGATATTGCATCTGGATTTTCTCCTGGAAGTATCATCCAGCTTAAGAATGCTCCAAATATTGGGATAATGAATTTCCAAGTGTTTAGATTGGAAACTTTAACACCAGGGCGTTGAAGTAAGCCAAACCAAATGGTAATGGCAAATGCCGATACCATGGCAAGCCAAGCTAAAGAAAACCAATATTCTGAGGGTAATCTGAAGTCCCATGAAGGATTTTCCATTGGTATAGAAATCAGCATTAATGCAGCTCCACCAATTATCATCGAAAAAGATGCTAATACACGTGGCGGCATATCCTTCGCATCGCGAGATACGATTACATTTCCAGTGCTTCCTACAATATTGTTCAAAATCAGGATACCAACACCTAGTGGAATGGTTGTACTTAGTACAAAATCCGCCCTTCCTAAACTGATAATGCAAACCCCAGTCATCCCTAAAAGAATTGCCAGAATTTTTTGCCAGCTCATTTTGTCATTCTTTAACATGATATGAGCCATGATAGCGGCAAATAATGGTTGGGCACCAATTAACATGGCACCTAAAGCACCGGGCAAATAACTAATTCCAGTATAAAATAATCCATATAAAAAAGTAGTTTGTAATAAGGCTACCCAAAGTATAAACCTCCATCTGCTTTTCGATTCAAGGATCTTAAATTTTAAATCTTTTATGAAAGGAAGAATGATTAAACCTGAAAGGCAGAAACGAACACCTGCAAATTGTAATGGGGTAGAATATCGTAATCCAATTTTAATTGCTGTAAAAGGCGTTGCCCAAAGTAAACAAGCAAATATGGCTAATACGGTGGTTGATAGTAGGAATTTCTTCATGGGGATCAAAAAATATTTTGCAAACTTAGGGAAATTAAATTAGCTATTCTGATTTCTGATAAGTAATCACAAAAAATCCCCACCAAAATATTGGCAGGGATTTTAAATTTATCTTGTTTTAGGTTTTTAGTTATTCCTTCAACCATTTGTCTAACCAACTTGCAAATTCGCGTTGCCACAAAATTCCGTTTTGACATTCTAACACCCAGTGATTTTCTTCTGGGAAGTAAAGGTATTTAGCAGGAATACCTCTTAGGCGAGCAGCATTAAATGCCTGCATACCTTGAGAAGCTACAATACGGTAGTCTTTCTCACCATGAATCACCATGATTGGTGTATCCCATTTGTCAACAAATTTGTGAGGAGAATTAGCGTATGAACGCTGAGCAATCTTGTTCTTTTTGTCCCAGTATGCACCACCAAGATCCCAGTTTACAAACCACATTTCTTCGGTTTCTAAGTACTGAGCTTCCAGGTTAAACATTCCGTCGTGAGCAATAAATGCTTTGAAACGCTTGTCGTGGTGACCAGCCATCCAGAAAGTTGAGAATCCACCGTATGAAGCACCAACGCAACCCAAACGGTTTTCATCTACATACTTTTCAGCTTTTACATTGTCGATTGCCGATAGGTAATCTTTCATGTTTTGTCCACCGTAATCACCGGAAATCTGCTCATTCCATTCCTGACCAAAGCCAGGTAAACCTCTACGGTTAGGAGCAACAACTACATAACCATTAGCCGACATCATCTGGAAGTTCCAACGATAGCTCCAGAATTGAGAAACAGTTCCTTGAGGACCACCCTGGCAGTATAGAATTGCAGGGTATTTCTTGTTCTCATCGAAGTGTGGAGGCTTAATTACCCATACCAACATTTGCTTGTTATCGGTAGTTTTAACCCATCTTTTCTCAACGGTAGCAAGAGTTAGCTGATCTAAAATATGCTTGTTAACGAATGATATTTCTTTCGCCTCACCAGTTTTAGCATCAACATTGTAAATCTCAGCAGGCTTACTCATTGATACTCTTTTAGCGATCAACTTGTCACCAACAGGGTGAACCGACTGGTAGTTGTGAACACCTTCGGTAATTTTGTTGATATTACCATCGGCAATGTCCATGCGGTAGATTTCATCGGTAGCGTGCCAGTCTGAAATGAAATAGATCGATTTGCCGTCCTTGGTCCATGTTAAGTGACCCACGTTTTGATCGAATCCTTTGGTCATGTATTTTTTCTCGCCAGTAGCAAGATCCAATAGGAATAAACGAATTTGATCTGCTTCGTATCCATCACGCTCCATGCTTTCCCAAGCCATGTATTTTCCGTCAGGCGAGAATGCGATGTTCTGATCGTATCCCATCATGCCTTTGGTCATGTTTTTGGTTTCGCCCGACTCTACATTGTAGAAGTAGATATCGGTGTTTGTTGAAAGAGAATATTCAACACCAAATTTTTTGCGAGAAGAGTAAGCAATGGTTTTTCCATCAACAGTCCAGTCTACCTGTTCCATTCCACCCCAAGGGCGCACAGGAGCTTCCCATTGTTCACCTTTCATAATATCTATACCACCTTTTAGCATGTTTGCGCGATTAAAATTGGCAACAAAAAGGTGAGTGTAAGTTTCTACCCAATGATCCCAATGGCGATAAAACTCATCGGTAATTACTCTACCGTTTGTTTTTTTCAAATCAGGGTGCTTGTCGTGTACATCTTTTCTTAGCTTAACCTCTTTTGAGAAAACAAGCTTCGACTCGTCTGGTGAGAATTTAAAGTCGTTGATTCCGCCTTCAACATCAGTTAATTGTTTGCGTGCAGAACCATCGGCATTCATTTCCCATGCCTGAACCGATCCGCTTTCAGCAGATAGGAAAGCAATTTTACCATCTTTGGTCCATCGCTCGCCCCACTCTTTGGCAGCAGTGTTGGTAATTTGAGTTGCCTCACCACCAGCTACAGGCACTGTGTATAAATCGCGGTACGATTTGTTTTCTTCTTTATTGAAATAAGTTACTCCGTAAAGAACTGTTTTATCGTCAGGCGAGATACTCTCTCCACCTAATCGCCCGAACGACCACAGAACTTCAGGAGTCATAACATCCGAAGCTAATTTGTTTTCCGGTGTTTTGTAGGATGAATCATCATTGGATTCTTTAGCCTGTGTTTGGCATGAAGCCATGCCAGCAACAATTGCCAATCCCAACAAAAGGTGTTTGTTTTTCATGATTGTATGTGTTTGTTGTATAAATTATTTTCAGCTCTGTAAATGTAGTGAACAATTATCAATTAAGAATTACAAGAAGGAAGAAGATTATTTTAAGAACACTCTCCTTTAATTCCCCTGTCAAAAGGGGGAGCTGTAGCCTGCAATCTTTCACTGCCCGAATTCCCTTTTTTTGAGAATTAAGGGAGATATTTTGGTAAAATCAAAAAAGACCCTCGCAATGCGAGAATCTTTTTGTAATAAATATTTATCTAAAAAATTATTCAGCAGGAGCATTAATTGCCTCAATAATTTTGTTTTCCAATTCTTCAGCTAGCTCAGGATTGTCGTTTATTAGGTTTTTAACAGCCTCGCGACCTTGTCCTAATTTGGTTTCGCCATAAGAGAACCATGAACCAGACTTTTTAATGATGTTATACTCAACACCCAAGTCGATGATTTCACCAGTTTTTGAGATACCTTCTCCGTACATGATATCGAATTCAGCCTTACGGAATGGAGGTGCAACTTTGTTTTTTACAACTTTTACACGAGTGTGATTACCTTTGATTTCATCACCATCTTTAATCTGCCCAATTCTTCTGATATCCAAACGAACCGAAGCGTAGAATTTCAATGCATTACCACCGGTTGTTGTTTCAGGATTACCGAACATTACACCAATTTTTTCACGCAACTGGTTAATAAAGATACAAGTTGTATTGGTTTTGTTAATGTTAGCAGTTAATTTACGTAGTGCCTGAGACATCAAACGAGCCTGAAGACCCATTTTTGATTCTCCCATTTCACCTTCAATTTCAGCTTTGGGTGTTAATGCTGCTACTGAGTCAATCACTACCAAATCGATAGCCGATGAACGGATCAATTGATCAGCAATTTCAAGTGCTTGTTCACCATTGTCTGGTTGAGAAATCAATAGGTTTTCGGTATCTACACCTAACTTTTCAGCATAAAAACGATCGAAAGCGTGCTCAGCATCAATAATAGCACAAATACCACCAGCTTTTTGAGCTTCTGCAATTGCGTGAATTGCCAGAGTGGTTTTACCTGATGATTCAGGTCCGTAGATTTCCACGATTCTACCTTTTGGAAATCCACCAATTCCTAATGCCATGTTTAAAGAAATTGAACCAGAAGAAATAGCAGGTAAATCTTCTACGGCTTCGTCACCCATTTTCATGATGGCACCTTTACCGTAGGTTTTATCAATTTTATCCATTGTAAGCTGAAGTGCTTTCAGCTTCTCTTTGTTAATTTCAGCAATATCTTTTGCAGCCATAATTTATATTGAATTATTTTTATTTATAGTTCTAATCCCATTTCAGATAGAATCTGATTGGTATGATCTTTTGTTTTTACTTTAGGAAAGATTTTTTCAATAATACCATCCTCTGAAATAACGAAAGTAGTTCTTAGTACGCCCATATATTCTCTTCCATATAATTTTTTCATGCCCCATGCCCCGTATGCTTCCAATATTTCTTTTTCGGTGTCGGCAATTAAATTGAAAGAAAGATTGTGTTTTGCAATAAATTTATTGTGTGAAGCAATTTTATCAGGGCTTACTCCAAGAACTTCAAATCCGGCTTGAGTAAGTGCATCGTAGTTCTCATTTAAATTGCATGATTCAGCGGTGCAGCCTGGTGTGTTATCTTTTGGGTAGAAGTATAGGATTAATTTCTTTCCTTTAAAATCGGAAAGAGATAATTCCTTTTCATCTTGATTTATTCCTTTGAATTCCGGGGCTTTATCCCCTGCTTTTAAATGTGTCATTCGTTCAAAAATTGAATTACAAATATACTTTTATCCTGATACCTGAGCGAATAATATCTACTAAAGTTATCAACTCATGAAGTTAAAAAAAAATGAATCCAAAACAGCTTGGTAACTTTCTTTTTTTCGAGAAAAGAGACTTATATTTTGTTAATTTTAAAGGAGCCTGGGTTATTTGTACTTACACATTATATATTATCTTTGTTATAAATAATTACTATATTAACTTTTTGATATCATCTGTGCTGTAAAAAATGTTGATTTTAGAACATCTTATAATAGAGTTTGGATGAAAAAATAAACTGTTGTTGATAAGGACTTTCAACTAGGAGTCCGCTTGCAAGAATTATAATCTATGAATAAAACTATGAGGTTACACGGCTATCTGCTATTAATCGCTCTGTTTATTGCCCAAATATCATTTGCCCAAAGCTTTAGCGGAGGAAAAACTGAACAGCAAATTGAAGAAGAAGCGTTTACCTTTTTCGATGCTGAAAACTATAAGAGTGCTTTGCCATTGTATGGCGAGTTAATTAATGTATATCCACAAGATCCTGAATACAATTACTATCTGGGTGTTTGTCAGGTTGAATTAAATGAAAATATCAAGGAAGCAATTCAACATTTGAAAATTGCATCTACAAAAGGTGTTAACGCTTCGGTTCCATATTATCTGGGGCGAGCATTTCATATGAATTATCAATTCAATTCAGCAATACGTTATTATCGAAAGTTCAGAGAATCTTATAAGAGGAAATCCGCTGGTATAGATCAACTTATTGTAATGTGTCAAAATGGAATACCTCTTGTGAATTCATATTATGTTGTTGATGTAAAAGAGAAGAAGATAGTTGATAAAAATGAGTTTTTTCGTTACTATAAGTTAGATGGATTTGATGATAAATTATCAAAAAAGACAAAAAGTATAAAATCTCGATTCGATGGAACTGGTGACAGAGATGTTGCCTGTTTGGCAAACAAAGGACAATACATCTATTTTTCGAGTTATGGAAAAAATAAGAAGAATGGTAGAGATTTGTATCGTGCCAAACGCTTGAAGAGTGGAGGATGGGGAGAATGGGAACCATTAACTCCGTTAAATACTGGATTCGATGAGGTTTTTCCTTATATGGCAGGTGATGGTAGAACCCTTTATTTTTGTTCGCAGGGACATGCCAGTATGGGAGGCTTCGATATTTTTAAATCGGTTTATAATGATATTACCGATACATGGACAGAACCACAAAGTTTAGGTTTTCCGATAAATTCTACATCTAACGATTTGTTTTTTGCTACTGATGTAAATGATGAATTTGCATCTTTTGCTTCAAGTCGTGAAAATGGAAAAAATGAGGTGACAATATATAAGATTAAACTTTCTGAATATCCAGAACAAAAAGTTGTGATGAATTCGGAACAACTGGCAGATTTGGCTGTTTTAAAGAAAGGTACTCAAGCTCCTGTATTCGAAAAACGTCCTGTTCAAAAAATGGAAGTGAAATATAGTTTGAAATTTAAAGAGGTGAATTTCCCTTATTTCAACTTTCCAGTAACAGATGAATTGATTTACCATAACTTAAGAGAGTTTAAATCGAACGAAGCTCGAGATATATTTATGCAGGCAAAGAACGATAAGTTTAATTCGGATAGTTTGCATGTTGTTACGGAAAGTTTGAGAACTAATTTGAGTGATGCAATTGGAGATTCAAGAACCATTTTAAGTGATCAAATTGCTACTTTAGAACAAAGTTCATTTCATCTCGGAAATCAGGCAAAGGCTAAATTGCTTCAGGCAAGAACTGTTGAATCTGATTATTTGAACAAGCATATTGTTGGAACGGTTGAAACAGATATTGTAGCTACGAAAAAATCTCAAAAATTGGTAATGACTTCAGAAGAATTGCCAAAGAAAACTGTGGCTAAAGTAGCCGATATCTCACGATATATATACCATTTGCAAGTTGGAGTTTTTTCCAACAGAAGAGAACAAAAATTCTTTTCGGGATTAACCCCTGTAAAGGAAGAAATTGTTGGGAATGGTAAGTTGTATAAGTATATGGTTGGGAATTATCCAACTTTTGCAATGGCTAAAGATGCAATTCCTGAGATTAGACAATTGTTTCCAAATGCATTTGTTGTAGCCTATAAAGATGGAATAAAGACAAATTTAAGTGCTGCGATAAAAATTACCGATCAAAATTATCAGCCAACACCTGTTGTTGCGGCAAGAAAAACGGTGATGAAAAAATCAGAAAGTATGAATTCTGGTTCAGTAAGTTTTAAGGTGCAAGTTGGAGCATACTCTGAAGCGGTTCCTCAGGATGTGAAGGATAAGCTGAGAGCGTTTTCGAAGTATTCTATCGATTATACTAAAGATTATAGAGGATATACTATTTGTACTGTTGGTAGTTTTGATTCCTACAGTAAAGTGAGTAAATTGAAAATGGAACTGCGAGAAGCAGGCTTAAGCGATGCTTTTACCGTTGCCTTTTCGGGTAATGATAAAGTTACAATTCAGCAAGCTCTGGAAATCTTGCGCCAGTAAAAAATAATATCATGGCTAATCACAACGAGAGATATTCGGATGAAGAGAGTGATGTACTTAGCATCATGATTAATCGAAATACACTTTTATTGCATAATGATGATTTGCATACGTTCGATTTTGTTGTAGATGCATTAATAGAAGTATGCGATCATGATTCTGATCAGGCAGAGCAGTGTGCTTACATTACACATTATAAAGGCAAATGTGATGTTAAAAAAGGAAAGATGAGTAAGATTAGACCTATGCGAGATAGATTGGTGGAAAAGGGATTAAAGGTTACTATTGTATAAATTATTAATTGAATTTTATAAATGACTGTATTAATTATTGTTCTGCTTATTGTATTAGGTATAATTTTATTGCTGTTGGAATTTTTCGTTATTCCAGGAGTTACTTTAGCGGCATTGGGCGGCATTGCAATGCTAGGAGGAGGAATTTATTTATCTTACCATCAGTATGGAGCGACAGTTGGTCATATTACTGTTTTTGGAACAATAGTTCTTAGTATACTTTCTGTGGTTTTGGTGCTGAAGACAAATACATGGAATAAAATTAAATTGAATGCAGAGATAGATTCTAAAGTTGAAAAACTGGATGAAAGTAATGTTCACGTGGGAGATATAGGTATTTGTGTATCAAGACTTGCTCCTATGGGCAAAATAAAGGTGAATAAAAACATCATGGAAGCCAAATCAATAGGAATGTATATTGATGAAAAATCGAAAGTTGAAGTGGTTGGTGTTGTTGATAAAGTAGTTATTGTAAAACCCATATAATATTTAAAAAATGGAAATAGGAATGTTATTGCTCTTGGTAGCAGGAATTGCCGTATTATTGGCGATCTTTTTATATTTCGTACCTCTGGGATTGTGGTTTTCTGCACAACTTTCAAAAGTTCGAATTTCATTGCTTCAATTGGTTTTAATGCGCTGGCGTAAGGTTCCGCCTAAGGTGATTGTTAATGCATTAATAGAAGGTACTAAAGCTGGTTTGATCTTGAATAGAGATGAATTAGAAGCTCACTATTTAGCTGGAGGTCATGTTGCTCAGGTGACACATGCATTGGTGTCAGCATCTAAAGCGAATATTGAATTAGGTTTTAAGATGGCTACCGCAATTGATTTAGCTGGACGTGATGTTTATGAGGCTGTTCAAATGAGTGTAATTCCTAAGGTAATTAATACTCCGCCAGTAACTGCAGTATCAAAAGATGGTATTCAGTTAATTGCTAGAGCCAGAGTAACGGTTCGTGCTAATATTCGTCAGTTAGTTGGTGGTGCTGGTGAAGAAACAGTATTGGCCAGAGTTGGTGAGGGTATTGTTTCTTCTATTGGTTCTAATGAATCGCATAAAACTGTACTGGAGAATCCAGATTACATTTCGAGAGTCGTTTTGGAAAAGGGATTGGATGCTGGTACTGCCTTTGAAATTTTATCAATTGATATTGCTGATATCGACATAGGAAAGAATATTGGTGCAGTTCTTCAAACGGATCAAGCGGATGCAGATTTAAAGATTGCACAGGCAAAAGCTGAAGAGAGAAGAGCGATGGCTGTAGCATTGGAGCAGGAAAATAAAGCATTGGCTCAAGAAATGAGCGCTAAGGTGATCGAAGCGGAAGCTGAAGTTCCAAGAGCGATGGCTGAAGCATTCAGAAATGGTCAGTTGGGAATTATGGATTATTATCGAATGAAGAACATAGAAGCTGACACAAGTATGAGAGAAAACATCGCAAACCCGAAAGATAAAGGGAAAAAGAAATAAAAAAAATAGACTAAAAGTAGAGCCAGAGAGGAGTAAATTACCTCTCTGGCTTTTTTTTTGAAAATAATTCAAAAAAAAATAAAGGCAGAATCTCATTGATTTATAATTTACTATAATGAGATGAGGCGAAATCTTTAGGCAATGCTGAAAAAATATTTTGCACATCTGAAATTTTTACATACTTTTGCTACCGCAATACGGAGAGGTGGGTGAGTGGCTGAAACCACCAGTTTGCTAAACTGGCGTACTGAGCAATCGGTACCGGGGGTTCGAATCCCCCTCTCTCCGCAAAATTTTCGGGGTGTAGCGTAGCCCGGTTATCGCGCCTCGTTTGGGACGAGGAGGTCGCAGGTTCGAATCCTGCCACCCCGACGAAAATTTTTCAGAGGAGTTTAAAGACTTCTCTTTTTTTATCTAAGTAGAGTGCCGGAATTAATTTTTCGGGGTGTAGCGTAGCCCGGTTATCGCGCCTCGTTTGGGACGAGGAGGTCGCAGGTTCGAATCCTGCCACCCCGACAATACTTAGAAAATTTGATAATTATTTTTATTAAAAAATACCGGAATTAACATTTCGGGGTGTAGCGTAGCCCGGTTATCGCGCCTCGTTTGGGACGAGGAGGTCGCAGGTTCGAATCCTGCCACCCCGACAAAAAAGAGAATCTTTTTAAGATTCTCTTTTTTTATGCAATTACTTTCCAAATATCTGATTGAATCTCTCTAGTTTCTTAAATTTGTGGCTACTTAACTAAACAACAAACTAAAATGGAATCAATAAGAGAACTGTATCGCATTGGGCTGGGACCTTCCAGTAGCCACACAATGGGACCGAGAAAAGCTGCAGATCAATTTTTAGCTAAACATCCAAATGCCAATAAGTATGAAGTTACTTTATTTGGTAGCCTTGCAGCAACAGGCAAAGGTCACTTAACGGGAGTAGCTATAGAGAATGTTTTTGCAGGAAAAGAAATGGAATTGGTTTGGAAGCCGAAAGAATTTCTTGAAAAGCATCCTAATGCAGTAAGATTTAAAGCAATTAATGCGGATGGTTCAGTTCTAGAGGAATGGACTGCATACAGTGTAGGTGGAGGAGCTATTATCGATGATGAATCAGGGACAGTATCTAAGGCAGTATATGATTTAACCACCATGGATACAATTCTGGATTGGTGTAAAAACAATGATAAGCAACTTTGGGAATATGTAGAGTTTAAAGAAGGGAAGGAGATTTGGAGTTTTCTTGAAGAAATTTGGCAAGCGATGAAAAGCGCCATAAAAAGAGGAATGAACAATGAAGGAGAATTGCCAGGAGGATTGAAATTACCTCGAAAATCCCATTTGTATCACCTGAAAGCTAAAACCTACAGCGGACCTATGCGAAAGCGTTCGATGTTGTATTCATATGCGCTTGCAGTATCTGAGGAAAATGCAGGAGGAGGAACTATTGTAACCGCTCCTACATGCGGTGCTTGCGGAGTTTTGCCTGCAATTTTATTCTATCACAAAAAATTCTATAAGTTTAAAAAGAACGACATATTAAAAGCTCTTGCTACTGCTGGATTGATTGGAAATTTGGTAAAATTTAATGCCTCAATTTCTGGAGCAGAAGTTGGTTGCCAAGGAGAGGTTGGTGTTGCTTGTGCAATGGCATCAGGAGCAGCAACCCAATTGCATGGAGGAACAATTTATCAAATTGAATATTCAGCAGAAATGGGCTTGGAGCATCATTTAGGTTTAACCTGTGATCCGGTTTTAGGTTTGGTTCAAATTCCTTGTATAGAGCGTAATGTTTTTGCTGCAGCACGTGCGTTAAACCACAATACCTATGCTTTGTTATCTGATGGTAGACACAGGATTAGTTTCGATCAGGTTACTGAGACAATGATGAAAACAGGTTTAGATTTATCTTATTCCTATAAAGAAACGTCGTTAGGAGGATTGGCTTCATTGAAAGGATTTACGTATCGATAAAAAATATAAATCCACAACTTTTGGTTAAGCTTGTGGATTTTTCTCTTGTTTACCTAATCTAGAAATTTATCTAGAATTTTTTGGACAGTTACCATGCTTATTGGTTTGGATAGAAAATCGACACATCCAGCTAATTTCGCTTTCGCTTTATCTTCTGCTGTTGAATAAGCAGTTTGTGCAATAACATTAAGGTGGGGTTTGTGTTTTTTGATTTCAACAGTGGCTTCATATCCATTCATTTCTGGCATTTTTATATCCATTAATACCAAATCAAAATCATTATTTATGCACAATTCAATTGCTTCTAAACCATTTTTTGCATGAATTAAATTACAGTATGGAGCTATTTCTTCCATCAACGATTCAAAATAGAAATAGTTCAGTTCTTCGTCTTCAGCAATTAATATGTTGTATTCTTTTTTTTCATTGGTAATGGAACTATAAGAAGAATTAACCGATACAATGCAGTCTGGAATGTTAATGGAAAATTTGCTTCCTTCCCCGGGATTGGAGCTTAGTTTAATTGTTCCCCCTAGTAATTTTACATTTTCTCTTACTATTGATAATCCGAGCCCAAGCCCTCCTGTTTTCTTGCTAATTTCACCTTCAGCTTGAGAAAAACGTTCAAAAATTTTATCATGTCTATTGATTGAAATCCCTATGCCAGTGTCTTTCACATACAATTCAATATCTTTTTCATTTCTATGATATCCAATTTCAATGGATCCTTCTTTTGTAAATTTTAGTGAATTCTCAATTAAATTAGATGTGATTTTTCTTAATTTACTTTCATCGGATACAATAATGCTATCATCATCATGTAGTCCTTTGTGTAAATATAAGGCAAGATTCTGCTTTTTAGCTTGAGGTTGAAAAATTGTAAATAGTTCAGTGAGTAAGGAGTTTAGATTGAATTCAGTATTTATTAATTGAACGTGATTTGTTTCTAGAGCAGATATCTCAAGAATATCATCTATAATTCTTAGCAGTTGATTACCACTGCTTTTTATAATATTGATATATTGTTTTCGTTTATCTGGTGTGATTGAATTTAAATCGAGAAAATCCGAAAATCCAATAATAGCGTTCATTGGAGTTCTTATTTCATGAGATAAATTTTGTAAAAACTCCGATTTTAACTTGTCACTTTTTTCTGCAATTTCGATGGCATCTAATAATTCTTCATTCTGATTTTTATATTCTTCAGCTAGTGCTTCATAATTATTTTTGCTTTCTATTAATTTCTGTTCAATTTCTTTGCTTTCCGTAATATCCTGGATATGAGCAATTACATATAATAGTTGATTTTTATTATCAAAAATTGGGCTCACAGTAGTAAGTCCCCAACGAGTATTACCTTTTGAAGTTATATACCTTTTTTCGAGTGTAAATGGTGTTTTTGAATCAATGCCTTTCTTAAATTGCCTTCTGCTTATTATAATATCATTAGGATGAGTTATATCCATAAATGATTTTTGCAAAAGTTCATTTTCTGTTGATTCAATTATTTTACAAAAGGTTTGATTTACTGCGATGAATTTTTTGTTTTTGTCAACGATAACCATCCCTACAGCTGAAGCTTCGAAAGATAGCCTAAATTTATTTTCACTTTCAATTAAGGCTTCTTCAGCTATTTTTTTTTCTGTTATATCTATTGTTGCAAGAATTGCTTTTGTAGTATTATTATGTGCTTTATTGATAAACAATTTTAAGAGTATGGTTCTGGGGTCTCCTTCAAGGGTTTTTATCTCACCTTCAATGGTAAATTCAGATTCTCCATTAGCAATGGCAATAACTTCTTCCTTAAATACTTCAAAAGATTTTGATGTAAATATTTTATCTAAATTACCAAGAAGTTCCTCTTTGCTTTTTGCTTTATGAAGTTCGAGAGTTGCCTTGTTTACATCCGTTACCTTAACCTTTTGAGAGCAGAGTAGGAGGGAGTTAGGGTTGTTGTCAAAATATTTTCTGAAATCTTTAACTCCCTTTTCTTTTAGCGATGTAAGATATTCGAATAATTCGCCGAAATCTTCTTCCCATAACGGAACAGGAGAATCATTAAACATGGAATGGTAACGTAATTGATTTAATACATGTTCTTTTTCGAATTTCTTTTTTTTAGTAATGTCAGTTTCAGATCCTGCCATTCTTGTAATATTACCCTTTGTATCCCTTTGTAAAACGCCTCTATCGGTAATCCATTTGTAAGATCCATTTTTACATAGAACTCTATAATCTTCTTCAAAAATATCTGTTTTCCCATCGAAATGATCTTGTAACGCAGCAAATACTCTTTTTATATCATCTGGATGAATTCCATTGCTCCATTCTTTTTCATCGTCTGAAATTTCATGTTCGGCATACCCTCTAAGTGCTTTCCATCGTGGGGAGAAATAAATTTTTTTATTTTGAATATTCCAATCCCAAATACCGTCTGAGGCTCCTTTTGTAATTAGTTCATATCTCTCAGTTCTTTCACGTAATTTTTCTTCTGTTTTTTTATGCGTGCTAATGTTTAATAGTATCGCTAATAGCCGATCAGGATTATTATCTTTGTCATAGGTTATTTGACTAGTTGCATTGATCCAAATAATCTCTCCATTATCGAGTATCATTCTAAATTCCGATTGACAATCGCGTAAACAATTGTGCAAACTTTCTTCTAATTTTTTTAAAAAATGAGAGGTGTCTTCTGGATGAATTTTTTGAATAAATTTTTCTTTCGTATTGCTAAATGAATCAGGTTTGAAACCAAGAATTTCTTCTGCATTATCCGACCAAATTAATTTATTGGGTTTAAACAGCCATTCAAGGCTTACCAATTTTGCAGTTTTAAAAATATAACTAAAGCCTTCAACATTATATTGATTCTTTGATTTCTTTAATTCAGAGATCTCAGATTTCAAATTCTTAATTTCATTCAAAAGAGAAGCCGTTTCTTTTGCAGAATGCTTAGTCATAATATAGTGGTATTCTGTATGATAAAATAGTTTGTGTTACAATTAAATTTAATGATTTTAAAGATGTTAACAAAATCGAATAATAGGATAAAAAAAAGACTATCATTTCTGATAGTCTTTTTTTTTGTGTTTATTTCATATAAGAGTCGCGCTTGGCTTTAAATTCCGATCCTTCTTTCCAGTTCGGAAAGGTATCTTCATTCGCTAATTTCCAACCAACATCGAAAAGTAATCTGGCATCTTCTGCAACTCCATCAAGGTTCCACCATTCTTCATACTCGTCAAATGGTTTATGATAATGATTTGCTAGCCATTCTTGTTCTTTTTTTGACATGTATTCTTTGCCTTTTTCTACATGGTCGTTATTTCCTCTGGCAAATAATGCAGGAATACCAACTCTAGCAAAACTAAAATGATCGGATCTGAAATACATACCGGATTGAGGATTTGGATCGGGAAGAATATATCTTCCTTGATTTTCTGCAGCCTCTTTTACGTAATCTTCGAGTTCTGATTGTCCAAAACCTGTTATCATCACATCTTTCATTTTGCCATAAGGCAACATTAAATCATTGTTGATGTTGGCTACTGTTTTATTTAGGGGAAAAATAGGATGGTCTGCGTAATATCCAGAACCATTCAATCCTGATTCTTCAGCTGAAGGAGCAAAGAACACAATTGATCTTCTTGGTTGTGTTGACATTGCTTTAAAGGCACGAGCAATTTCAAACATCCATGCCAATGATGTACCATTGTCTACAGCTCCATTGTAAATTGAATCACCTTTCATTTTTGGTCCAATTCCTAAATGGTCCCAATGTGCAGAGTAAAAGATGTACTCATCAGCCAAGTCGGTTCCTGGTAAGATACCAAGTACATTGTTTGTTTTGTCAAACCTGGCAGTGTTTTTAAATTCTACGCTTACTTTTGTGTTAAAAGAAAAAGGTTTGTATTCTTTTTTTGCAGCTTTCTGGAGTTCTTGTTGTAAGTCTTTTCCAACGCTGGTAAATAAAGTTTTTGCTGATTCCCAAGTTAGCCAGCCTTCCACTGCGCATCGTGACAGGTAATTGTCTGATGGTTGTTGATATAACTTAGGAACAGAGGCGGAATTTAAAACTACTGACCAAGGGTAACCAGCAGGTTTAGTTTGGTGGATAATTAATAATCCAGCCGCACCCTGGCGAGCAGCTTCTTCATATTTATAAGTCCATCTTCCATAGTAAGTCATTTCATTGCCTTTGAAAAAACTTTTATCGGTTGATCCAAATCCAGGATCGTTTACCATTACAACTACCGTTTTTCCTTTTACATCGATATTTTTATAATCATTCCACCCATATTCTGGTGCAACAATACCATATCCAGCAAAAACAAGCTCAGAATTAGTTAATTCAATTTCATCTTGTAATCTTCTTGAAAAAATTACAAAATCACTTCCATATTTTAAGTTTGTTGTAGTTTTAGCACTCTTTAACTTTAATACTTCAGGAGGAGTTAAACTCACTTCAACCAAAGGAACTTCCTGGAAATAACTTTTGCCATTTCCTGGTTGTAAGCCTATTTCTTTATAAAGATTGGCGATATAATTAATTGTTTTGGTTTCTCCGGCAGAAAAAGGTTTTCTTCCCTGGTATTCATCAGAACCTAGTTCTTTAATATAACTGATCATTCTAGGAATCGAAATATCAGTTTTAGTTTTATTGTGATTCTCTGTTTTCATATTACACGAAGTATAAATGAGAACAATCACAATAAGTAAAGGTGTAATTGTATATTTCATATGTTTTTCAAATTTGTTTAAATGTAAGTAGATTTAATGAGTTAAAGTTAAATGTAAGGCAGATCACAATATATTTTTAATCTTCATCGTAAATTGCAATTGTTAATACTAATATGAGGTATAAAATACTTTTATTAGTTTAGAAGTGGAATTGCAAGAATTCAAAATTATGAAAGAAAAAAGAAAATACAGAACGGTAGAGATGTTGTTAAGAATTGTAACAGCAATAATTTTAATACAGACATTGCATTTTAAGTTTACTGGTCATCCTGAGGCAATACATATTTTTTCTACAATTGGAATGGAGCCGTGGGGAAGATTTGGGATTGGAGTAATTGAGTTGATTGCTGGAATTTTATTCTTCCTGCCAAATTATTGGAAATTTGCAGCTGTAATGACCGCTGGATTAATGGTTGGAGCTATTGGTTTTCATTTATTAACTCCACTGGGTGTTGTAGTTGAGTACGGTTCTAAATCAGATAATGGGCAGTTGTTTATAATGGCTTTAGTTGCATTGATTTTTAGTTTAATATTAATGTACAGAGCAAATTTGCCTGAATTGTATCGGAATATTATGCAAAAATAGTTAGAAATGAATGAGCTTTCGTATACGAAAAAATGCAAATGTGAATCCAATCAATTTTGCAGTTTTGTAAGTGAATCTGATTATTTTTCTGATGCAGATAAAAAACGATTCACTCAAATAATTGTGACCGATGGATTTTCACGAATCTTATATGTGAGCGGTGTATTAGCAATATGGAGCTTAATGGCGGGTATAATTGATGCTGTTCTGTTTCCGGGAATTATTGTTTATGCAATTTTTCATGGTGTTGTAGATTATAAGGTTCTAACACCACCTGCTGTATTTTTATTGGGTAATATTATCGCTAAGCTAATTTACATTTCATTATCGCTTAATGATAGAATTAAGATAGTTGATATTTTAATTTCAGTTTTGCCTTATGCAGGATCAGCATATTTGCTTAAAAAGTTCTTAATTAATGATAAAAAAATGGCATTAGCTGTTTCATCATATTTGAAAAAAAAGAAACAGGATTATAAATATAACTTGGTTGCTTATTTTAAATGAAAAGAATCATAATTTATTTGTCCTCAATAGCCTCTATTTGCCCATAATAAGATATTCTACTCTTATTATTTGATGTAACAATTACATTAGCATATCCTTGTGTTGATATATTTAGGTTAAAGTGGAAGGTATCATCTTTTGTTTTTACTGAAAAGTTGATGTTATGTCCTTTCTTTTCCAAATCATCATATTGAAATTCTTTCATTTTTTCGTTGAATTTGATACCACCTTCATCATTAAACGAAGATGTATATGCCTTTCCCCAAAATGGTAGATATGCCATAACGGAATCTTTTTTTAGAATTAAGTCATAATTAGAACTTAGAGTTTTGTTATAACCAGAATTGCTTGTTAAGGAATTGGCTTTAAAAATAAATTGCTTCTGGTTGATCAATTGGTTTATTTTAATAGCTTTTATTTCTTTTTTCTGTTGACGCACTTCTTTTTTTGTCATTTGAGCAAATGAATAATTGAAAGATAGTACGAAGAAGATGATAAGAAGCTTATTTATATTTTTCATGATGTGTTATTTGATTAAAAATTAATGAATTAAATAGGACATAAATTATGCCATTTAAGTCTATTGATAATATTAAATTTGAAATTACTTTCATTTTATTTAGGTTTGAAATTCTTTAAATAAAAATAGAAAGATAAATTATAATTGTATGAATAAGATATTGTTAACATTTGTATTGCTAATGGGATTTGTTTTTATGGGAGTCGCCAATACACCAGACTCAAGAGGATATATTGTGAAAGTAGGGGATATGGCGCCAGATTTTGAGATGAAATTAACTGATGGTAGTAGGGTGAAACTTTCCGATTTGAGAGGAAAAGTTGTAATGTTGCAGTTTACTGCCAGCTGGTGTGGAGTTTGTCGTAAAGAAATGCCGCATATTGAAAAGGAAATATGGCAAGTTCATAAGAATAAAGATTTTGCTTTGTTTGGTTTAGATCGAGATGAGCCAATTGAAAAAGCAGAAACGCTGATTAAGAAAACTGGTATTACCTATCCTATTGCATTGGATGATGAAGCTAAAATTTTCACAAAGTTTGCCGATAAAGAGAGTGGAGTAACTCGAAATGTAATTATTGATAGAGACGGAAAAATAATTTTTCTTACTCGTCTATTCAATAAAGAAGAATTCGAAGCTATGAAAAAAGTTATTGAATTAGAGTTATTAAAAAAGTAAAATATTTAAGCTGCAATTAATAGATCAATTGCAGCTTAATGTTTTTATTATTTTCTGGAATGTAAGGCTACCCGATTGCCTTCGGTATCGCTAAATATTGCGAAAAATCCAATTTCAGGAGTTATTTGTGTTTTCGGAACTTGAACCTTTCCTCCAGCATCTTCAATGCGGTTTAGTACGATATTAAGATCTGCTCCTCCATCAAGATAAGCCATTGTGCCTGTGTTGCCAGGCTTGTACATTTCACCCTTTACAATGGCTCCACCAACACCTCCATTTTCAAAGTCATATTGGAAGAAACCCATTAAATCTTTTCCCATTTGTTCTTGTGGCATTTCAAAATCGAAAATTTTTGAATAGAATTTTTTGGCTCGCTCAAAATCAGTAACTGGTATTTCTACCCAGGTGAAGGCATGCATAATATTTTCCATAGTAATTTGTTTTAATTTATTAAGTCCAATTAAATTAGAACAATTCAAATGAAAAGTCAATATGAGGTATAAAAAATGGGCGGTGACTAGCCGCCCAAAAACTACTACTTAAATTTACTTATGAAAAAGAACTTTCAATCACCCTATGTATTAAAAGTATCCATTCAGCAATAAAGTTAATATATGTTTTTAATTCTCATACTTTAGTTTGTTTAATTTTTATGAACAACCGAAAATAATAAATGAATTGACAATTATTGGTGAATAAGTATTTCTTTTCTTAATAGAATTTTGTGTAAACAGTACTATTCTCTCTTAATAATTATCAGTATAATCAAAATTAGGCATCGATTGTAAAGGGATACAGAATTATTTGGATTAGGAAAATGAGATTGGTGCAGATAGTTAAGAATAAAGAATTTGATTTTAGCCTATATTTTAAATTATTTCCTCGATTTATGATTGATGTGTTTAATTTGATGAAATCTTATAGAATTAACCATTGAAAAATCCTTATTTTTATGCCTATATTCAAGAAGAGAATTGGAAAGACCGGTTGATAGTTAATATATAGCTTTAAAAACATATGGATAAGGAATTTGTGCAGATCATAGAGAAGGTGCGTGCCTATCTTTTAAAAAATGGATTGAGTAATTTTTCATTTGAAAAGATAAAAGATTTTGGTGTTACACAAAAGGATATCTCAGGTTTTGTTGAGACGAAAGAGGAGTTGGTGGAGAAAATTCTTGAATATGAACGAAAGAGTTTTGAAACTATATTTCTAGAATACAATTTCGAAGGACAAAATGCAATTGATATTTTATTTATTGTCAGTCAAGAGATTAATGATAAGTTTGAGCATGTAACTCCATCAATAACAATGGAATTCGAGAAATATTTCCCAGAAGTTTATTCGAAGCACATGGAATTGAGGATGGAATTTATATTCGACAAAATTCAAATCAACATTCAAAAAGGAATTGCACAAGGAATGTATCGTGATGATTTGAGTGGAGAAATGGTAGGTAGAATGTATTTGTCGCGTTTGGAAGATATGCACAATCCTGAACTGTATCCACCTGAAAGGTTTAAATTTGGGACGATTTACGATACAATGATTGATGAATTTGTTAAAAGTATTGCTACAAAGGATGGATTAAGCTATTATCGCCAAAGAAAACAATTGTTGGGTGTTTTAAGTTTCGGTCGTTAGATTACAAAAATAAAAAAAATGAAAATTTCTTTGGCTCCTCTTCAGGGATACACTGATTGGGTATTCAGAAGAGCCTATCAAAAATATATAGGGGGTGTAGATGAATTCTATACTCCTTTTCTTGTTTTGCAAAATGGTGGAGATCTTAAAACTGCTCATAAAAGAGAAGTTGAACCATTTTCTGAAAAATCGGATAATTTAATTCCTCAATTTTTATGTGGATCAGTTGAGGAAATGAGCTTTTTCGAAAGCTATTTTTCCGATTTAGGATATTCTAAAATGAATTGGAATTTGGGCTGTCCTTATCCAATGGTAACGAAACGAGGAAAAGGATCTGGTTTGCTTCCATATCCTGAAAAGATAGGTAATATTATTACGGAAGGATTTAAGGATAAGATTGAATTAAGTATTAAAATGAGACTTGGGTTAACTGATGGAAATGAAATTCATGAAGTATTAAAGGCTTTAGATCAGTTTAATATTAAGGAAATAATAATTCATCCGCGTATAGGAAAGCAACTATACAAAGGAACTGCAAACAGGGGAAAATTCGCCCAATTGTATAACGAATACGGAAAAAAGTTTGCTTACAATGGTGACATTAACAGTTGTCAGGATTTTGAAGTTTTATCGAAAGAAATACCTTGTTTAAATCACTTAATGATTGGACGTGGTATTTTGAAAGATTTTTGGCTGCCTCATAAAATTAAAGGATTGGAATTACCCACAGATAGTGAACGGAAAATCATTTTGAAAAAAGTTCATGATGAGATTTATGAAACATATTCTTCGTATTTAAGCGGTGACAATCAAGTTTTGCAGAAGGTGAAGCCATTTTGGGAGTATTTCTCGTGTCATTTCGAAACAGAGAGAAAAGTGTATAAGGCAATAAAAAAAGCATCTGGATTAAAAAAATATGAACAAGCAGTAAGCTTTGCTTTTAGTCAAAATTTAAAAGAGGATTAATAATGGAGTATAAGCTAGCGCATGTTGATGATTATTTTCATGTAGAATTTGAACAGCCAACAAAAATCTTGAGTTCCGCAATTCTTAACGGTGGTATTCGGCTGGCAGATCATTTCTTTAATACTAAGGTTGATGCTAACTTTTTAGGAGAAAGAACCGATTTTGAAAGTCCAGAAATAACTTTGGCTAATATGGCTGAAAGGTTAAAATGGACTGGAAATACAGTAGGAATGATGACTGCAGCCGACATGAAATCGTTTCGTCGTGTTAAGCTTGAAAAGCAAGGTGTCTGGATTGAAGCTTTGGTTACGGCAGGTGTATCGAATGCCAGAAGAGCAGGAGATGTTGCTGATTATCAGTTCATGAATGAGGAGTGTGAAAAAGTAGGTACTATAAACATATTAATTTTAACAAATGCGGAATTGACAGATGCCGCAATGGTGGAAAGTGTGATGATGGTAGCCGAGGCTAAAGCGGCTTGTATGCAAAATTTGAATGTTAAAAGCCGAGCTAGTGAAGGAATGGCTACAGGTACAGGAACCGATTCTACAGCTATTGCATGCGGAAATGGTCCAAAAGTAAATTATTGCGGGAAACATGTTCTTTTTGGTGAGATGTTGGCTCAATCTGTCATTCAGGCAATTTCTCAATCTTTAAACGCCTAAATATAAGATTGAATAAATTTTACTCTTTCAGATATTGAGACAAAGGGTAGTTCAATAAGCTCAAATTCAAGTTTGGTATAAGTCTCTTTTAGGAATTGATAAATTTCCATCGAATCCTTGAATGATTCAGGTCTTTCATTATCATTGATATAAATATCTTTCCAGGGAGGAGCAATAAATACAATTGTATTGTACTCTTTGCATTTCGAAAAGAATTTTTCAGGAACATGCAAACCTCCTCTTCGCATGTAGGCAATGATATCGGGTAAACCCCGATCATAAAAACATGGTGTAGATGAATTGCATTCATTTAACTGAAAGCTCATTCTTTCAAAACAGATTTCAGCAAAATCTTTAAGGTTTTTCCATGGTAATTTGTCACCATTTATTTCATGTTGTTCTCTGATTATAACTCGTGAAATTTCTTCAAAACCATTATAGCCTTCTAATATTAACTTATTAAGAAGGCTTGATTTTCCGGACCCGGGGCCGCCTGTTATAATATACCTATTCTCCTTGCTCATCAATCTACTCTCTGGATAAATGTTTGTAGAATAATTCCATATCTACACTATTTCGAATTACGTTAGCCAATTTATCGTATTGTTCTTCTTTAAATTCGGAGTAATTAAAATTTCTATCAGCATCAATATCAAAGCCAGATAGTAGATCGTTTATTACTACAGAATTGTCTAAAATACCATGAATGTAACTTCCCCAGCAATTTTCATTAAGCAGGTAACCATCCTGTTTTCCGTTTGATAATGAATTTAAAGAATTTTCATTTGCCACAGTTTGCCCCATGTGGATCTCATATCCGGAGCATTCATCCTTATGGTTTTTAAATTTGAAGGTGCATTGTTCAGTTAGTTTCTCATCGGTAATGGTTGTTTTAACAGGTAATAAACCTAAGCCTGAAATTTCAGAAATATTTCCTTCAATTCCATCAGGATCACTAATTGACTGACCCATCATTTGATAGCCACCACAAATGCCGATTACTTTTTTACCAATTTTATGTGCACGAATTATAGCCTGAGCAACACCATTTTTCTTGATTTCATTTAAATCAGATATTGTGTTTTTACTACCAGGAATTATTACAATATCGGCACTTTCAATCTCTTTTATATTGTTAGTATAAAATAAATTTACTCTAGGATCATGTTCAAGTACATTGAAATCTGTAAAATTCGCCATGCGTGGTAATAGAATTACTGCACAATTAATATTGCCATCTAAAGATGAAGATGACTTATTTTCAAGACTAACCGAATCTTCTTCTTCTATATGAATATCTCTAAAGTAAGGAAGGACGCCAATAACAGGTTTGCCAGTTAAATCTTCAATTATTTTTTTTCCTTCTTCGAATAATTTAATATCTCCTCTGAATTTGTTTATCAGAATACCTTTGATCTGATCTTTTTCTTTTTCATCCAATAGAGCTATGCTCCCATAAGTACTTGCAAAAACACCTCCTTTATCAATATCCGCAATTAAATAGGTTACCGCATCAACCTCGGTAGCCATTCTCATGTTTGTAATATCTCTCGATTTAAGATTTAATTCAGAGATACTGCCAGCTCCTTCTAGAACAATTGGATTGTATTTTTCATTTAAACGATTAAATGCATTTTTAGCTTCTTCGAATAAGGCTTTTTTGTTGTTGCCTGTAAAATATTCAACAGCACTTTGAGTACCAACAGGCTTACCGTTCAAAACAACTTGCGAACTTTTATCATTTGTAGGTTTTAACAAAACAGGATTCATATCCGTATGACAATCAATTCCGCATGCCTCAGCTTGTACAGCCTGGGCTCTTCCAATTTCAAAGCCCTCTGGTGTAGCATATGAATTTAGTGACATATTTTGAGCTTTAAAAGGTGCAGGAGAATATCCATCTTGTTTAAGAATACGACAAAAACCAGTATTTACGATACTTTTTCCAACATCGGAACCGGTGCCAACAAACATTACTGATTTTAGTTTTTTCATCTTATTAAATTTATTCTACAATTGATAGTTATTCTGAAACTGGATGCAAATTTAATTTTTTATTCATGTGTTTCCTCGGTTGTATAGCATTAGCTTACTAATTTTTTATAAAATGACAGAACAATTGAAATGTATATATGTGCTTGAATTTAATCGTTCTAAATTTGTATTTGGAGTAGTTTATATTTTATGTGGTTATAAATTATTAGTATTTTTGCCCTTATTGTAATGAATTGTAACAGGTTTTCCTTTCGATAAAAGATATTTACTTCATTCGGGCAGATTTCTTGTTAAAAATTAAAGATGGACTCTAAATATTAATACATGAAGATTCAAATTGATGAAGTAGATCAGAAAATATTATCATATCTGATTAAAAATGCACGAATACCTTTTCTTGAAATTGCAAGAGAATGTGGAATTTCAGGAGCTGCAATTCATCAAAGGGTGAAAAAACTTGAAGATGCAGGAATTATTGATGGATCTCGATTTATAGTAAAACCAAGAGCGTTAGGTTATGAAGTTTGTGCTTTTGTGGGAATTACTTTAGATCATGCGCAACAATATAAAACTGTAGTTGATAAAATTGATGCAATCCAGGAAATTGTTGAGTGTCATTTTACAACGGGTAATTATACCTTTCTTGTGAAAATGCTTTGTAGAGACAATCAGCATTTAATGGATGTTTTAATCAATACTCTTCAAAATATTCCGGGTATATCGAAAACTGAGACCTTTATTTCTTTGGATCAAACAGTAGATCGAGAAATTAAATTGTAGATATAAAAAATGATTTTAGCATAAGAGCTTCCTAATTTTAGGAAGCTTTTTTTGTTTTTGACGATACAAATGCAAAAATTTCAAAATCATTTACTACCTAATTTTGTATCTTTCCGAATCTTTAAATTTAAATACTTAAAAACACAATAACATGATTCCAAAAGAAGTTTATATAAACAGACGCGAAAAGCTACGCGAATCGATGAAGGACGGTATTGCAATTGTTCTTGGTAATCCTGATGCACCAATGAATTATGCAGGCAATATTTATCACTACCGCCAGGATAGTACTTTCCTTTATTTCTTTGGTATAGATCATCCTGGTTTTGCAGGTGTTTTTGATATCGATAACAACAAAGATTACGTTTTTGGTAATGATGTTGATATAGATGATATCATTTGGATGGGACCTCAGCCAAGTGTAAAAGATCAGGCAGCTGAATTTGGTTTGGAGAATTGTGCTCCGTTTGGTGATCTAAAAATATTTGTTGCGGATGCTGTAAAAGCTGGACGAAAGATTCATTTCCTACCTGTATATAGAGCAGAGAATAAGATTCTAATTCACGAAATGTTAGGTACTCCTCTTAATGCTATTAAAGAGAATGCTTCTGTAGAATTCATTAAGGCAGTTGTTGCTTTGCGTGAAATAAAAGATGAGTACGAAATTAAAGAATTAGAAAGAGCAGCTGCCATTGGATATGAAATGCATACAACTGCTATGAAAATGGCTAAAGATGGTGTATATGAAAGAGAAGTGGCCGGAGAAGTTGAAGCAATTACACTAAGAGCAGGTGGTATGTTGTCATTTCCAGCGATTGTTTCAAAGAGAGGAGAGACGCTTCACAATCATGAACATGGAAATTTACTAAAAGCAGGTGACTTATTACTTGTCGATTGTGGCGCAGAAACAGACACTCATTATGCTTCTGACAATACAAGAACAATTCCGGTTGGAGGAAAATTCTCTCAAAAGCAAAGAGAGATTTACGAAATTGTATTGGCTGGAATCAATAAAGGAAATGAGTTGATTCGTCCTGGAGTTACCTATCAAAGCATTCACATAGAGGTTTGTAAGGTCTTAGCTACTGGTTTGAAGGAATTAGGATTGATGAAAGGTGATGTTGATGCTGCTGTGAAAGCTGGAGCTCATGCATTATTTATGCCACACGGACTTGGTCATATGATGGGATTAGATGTTCATGATATGGAAGATTTTGGTGAGAATTTGGTTGGATACGACGATAAAGTTCAAAGAATAGACCAATTTGGAACTGCATACCTTCGTTTAGGTAAAGAGTTAAAACCAGGTTTCGTTTTAACAAATGAGCCGGGTATCTATTTTATTCCTGCATTGATTGATAAATTCCAAAATGAGAACTTACATACAGAGTTTATTAATTACGATAAAGTTAATGAATATCGCGATTTTGGAGGGATTCGTTTGGAAGATGATATATTGGTTACCAAAGATGGAAACAGATTGATTGGTAAAAGAATACCGGTTAGTGTTGAGGAAGTAGAAGCTATAATGAGTTAAAAAACTCAGTAATTACATAATATAAAGCGGCATTCTGATGAATGACCGCTTTTTTTATTTTGGGCTGTTTGTTTAATTTTCCTTAACTTTACTAAATATTTATACGAATATGTAACAAAAACAACCTTTAATCAGTTTAAAAGGTATATTTGTGGAACAAAAATTAACTTACACTAATTTGATTTTTAATAAGTGTAAGCATTTTTGCTGCTAACTCATTGGTAGAGCTATGATTGGCTTTTGTATGTTTAATGAGAAATGAGCATGTGATCTAATACTTTATTTGTTATAAACTGCTCTTTATTAAAACTGTTTGGTGAAACTATGAATCTTAATGATATGGGGAATGGTAAAATGTCTACTCAGCTTCAAGTAATTTTTAAGTTAATAATAGTCTTTTGTTTGTTTGCAATTCCAAATAAAGGTTTTGCACAATATGACTATGAACACTATGTTCCGCCATTTTATAATGGATCATCTACTGATAATGATATAGGTTATCATCGTGCTATATTATCTACAAACTCTGTAAAAGATATTCGGGTTTATATTTATAGAGGATATGATGATGAAATTGATGTTGTTACAATTAGTAATACAAGTCCATATTCGTACCCATTTCTTACTCCTGTAGGAGTTGAGAAGGGTGACGTTGTTACTTACCCGCATAAATATAATTTTCCTGAAAATGTTGTTGGTGCTAAAGAGTTGAATAAAAAACTTTCTGATGATGGTCTTAGATTTTATTCACCGGATGGACCATTTTTTGTAAATATGCGACATTCAACAAGAGATCAGGGTAGTTCTTTAACTACAAAAGGAACTTATGCATATGGTACAGAATTTTTATCAGGACATACCTATACTCATCAAAATAGTGCAACTAGCAGAAGAAGTCACTTTATATCGGTAATGGCAACAGAGGACAATACGGTTGTTAATTTTACTGATATTAAAGTTTCTCGATTAACTGAATTTAATTCTGCAACAAACTCTCTTGTTTCAAAAGTAATTTCACCTACAGATGTGATTACTACTACTACTTTAATGAGAGGTGATAGTTATGTTATTGGAGTAGATCACGATTTATCTGGATTCTCAAATGCTGATAAAAACGCTTTAAATGGTACATCTATTACTTCCAATAAACCAATAGCTGTTAATAGTGGTTCATGGACTACTGGTCCATCGGGTCAGGATATTGGTGTAGACCAAATTGTACCTATCGATCAAGTTCGAAATGAGTATATTATCATGCGGGGGAAGGGGAATTATACTACAGAACGTCCTATAATTGTTGCTACGGAAGATAATACAAGAGTCGAGGTAAATGGTGTTTATGAAGGAACCATAGCCAAAAAAGGTGGATATATGGATCTGAATGATCCTTATGATGGAAATGGGAATGCCTATGTTTTAACGGATAAGAATGTTTACGTTTATCAAACTCTTTCGGGTAGTAGTTCCAGCATAGGACCTACTGTTGGTATGAACTTTATTCCTCCGGTATCAACTAGTGGAATACGAGAGGTAACCGTTCCGTATGCTGAAGTTCTATCAAAACAAGGTGTTACTGGAGTGATAACAATTCTTTCTCAGACCGGAGCAGTAATAAGTTACTCAAGAGATGGTGAAGAAGCCTTACATCCTATTAGTAATATTACTGGCTCACCTGTTAAAATTTCCGGGGTTCCACAGTGGGAGATATATAAGCTTGACGATAATTTGAAAGGTAGTTATCGTTTTTATAGTAATAAAGCAATTAATGTGGCTTGGTTGGTAAAATCAGGTGTTGTGGGTGCTGCAGGTTATTATTCTGGATTTACTAAAGAAATTTCAAAAATCATTCCTGATTTAGATATCAATACAGATGTTGATTTAAATTTGATTTGTGAAAGTTATGATGATAATATAATTGTATCTATTAAAGATCCTGCTCCTGATTTTTATGAGTGGTATGTAAATGATTTTGAAGGAGAACCAAATTTTCCTGACGGACCTCTAAATGTTCCAGCACCAGATGTTGAAACAACTTATTATGTAGTTGGTTCGTATAGGGATCCTTTAATGGATCAGTTGTATAATGGTTCATTTTTCGAATTAACGGTTGATTCTGATTATGATGAGGTTTTTGGGAACTTAAGAAATCCAGGCGAATACTCTTTAGTTAGACAAACAACTAATGCTGACCCATCATTCAAATATCCTACATTTAGTGATATGGATAATGACTACATGTTCATGGCCATATCTAAGAATTTTGGTGACACTATATACCGAGGAACAAAAGTTGATGTAGTAGATGGTTTTAACTACATCGTTAAACTACACGGAAGAAGTGTTGTTAACGAAGAATATACAACAGCACAAAGTCTTAAGGTGATGGTTAATGATGAAGTTATTGTTGATAACTTTAAAATAGAACAAACCAATGATTGGCAATCTGTTTCTGCTTTATGGAAACCAAAAGGTGCCGAAAATGCGGTAATTAAATTATTAAATAATAACGCATCGGGGATACAATCTGCTTTTGCTCTTGATAGTATAACTTTTGTGCAAGCTGTGCAGGATACTGCTACTTTCGTAGCGCGTGTTGTACCAAATTATAGCTATGGTAATAATGATAAAACTTTTCATTTTTGCGAAGGCGTTAGAAACTCTCTTGATGTATCAAACGGAGATGTAAGCTGGTACGATTACTCATGGTCCAAGAAAGAAGAAGGAACAGAAAACTATATTGATTTAGTGGATAATGATGAATTTTCAGGGGTGAAAACTCATCAATTGTTCTTTGAAAATCCTCAACAAATAAATGAAGGCGAATATAGATGCTCGATTGGATTTAAAGAGGAATATACGGATTGTGGTACTTCAACAGATAATGTACATGCCGATCTAACCGTATTGGTTGATGAAGCTGCAACTATTAATATTGATGCCAATCATACTAATTTTTGTTTTGGAAAAACGGCAACTTTAACCGCTCTGGTAACTGGAGATGCAGGAGAAGTAAAATGGTATGTGAATGGAGGAGATACTCCTGTATCACTGGAAAATCCATTTGTATTTGCTGATGATTATGCTCCTGGAACCTATACAATAAGATGTGAAGCAGAAAATGGCTGTGGTAAAGCCTTTGATGAAATCAGCTTAAGGGTTTTATCAGCTCCAGAATTGACTGACTTAACGGTTAATGATAATCTTTGTGAGAATAAAGATGTAATATTAACTGCTGAAGCAACAGGTTCTGGAACATTAAACTATAATTGGAAAGAAGGAACAACGGATTTAATTGAAAAAGGTTCGACATTAACTTTCCCAGCTAGTATGGATGATCGTTCATCGATTTATTCAGTTAGTGTTAGTAGTGTTTATACTATTGATGGAGTTAATTTTGTTTGTCCTGATGATTTGACAATGTCAGTTGAGAATTTAGATATTATTCCAATTGTTACCATTGACGATGAAATTGATGATGTAACTCTTTGTGAAGGTGCTACCACGCATACATTTGAAGTTGGAGTAACAGAAGCTGACTCTTATTATAATTTTGTTTGGGAAAAAGATGGTGAGGAGGATGAAGACACTGCAGGAGCTCAAAAGATTGTATCGCCAATTGCACTTTCTGATGCAGGAACTTATAAAGTAACTGTTTCTAATGGTTGTGATTCAAAAGAATCAACAGCTACTTTATCAGTAACACCTAAAATGGTGGTGACGAGCATAACTGCTGATCCAGCGGGTCCATTTTGTTCTCCGACAAATGTAACAGTTACTTTTACTGATAATGGAGCAGTTTCGGAATATAGAGCTAAAAAACCTGATAACTCAATAATTACCATAACGAATCCATATAGTTTTGAGATTAATAATTCAACGGAGGGGACTTGGGAGTTTATAGCTGAACCAAATTGTGTGGGAGATAATTTTACTTATAAATTTACCTGGAATATTATTCCTGATTTTGGAGATGTAACAATAGAAGATGTTGGAACCTGTTTGGGAGAAGAAGTCAGTTTTCATGCTGTAGTTGAAGATGTTTCAGATTTATCAAATCTTAAGTACTTATGGAAAAATGAAGCAGAAGATGAAATTGGTACAGAGGCTGTATTAACAATTGATAATGTTGAGGAAAGTGATTTAGGAATATATACATGTACTGTTTCAGATCAGTGTAATACTGAAACAGAATCTGCAACTCTTTCTATTCAAAAAGTAAATACTCCAAAAACATCAGCTGTTGATATTGAAGTTTGTGAAGGAGATAACTTTAGTTTTGATATCGATTATATAGGAACTCCTACATTTGAATGGAGTTTTAAGAATAAATCCGGAGTAATAAAGACATTAAGTGAATCAACAGGTTCCCTAACAATAAATCCTGTTTCAAAAGATGATGAGGGAATTTATTATTGTACTGTGCATCTTATTTGTGGTGATGATGTAACCATACAAAGAAACTTGGTAGTTCATAAGCATGTTTCAATAGATCCTTCAGCAGATGAAATTATTGATATTTGCCAAGGAGAAAAACCTCTTCTTAATGTTGAAGTTAAGTATACTTCTGATGCAACAGTTGCTAATTCGGATGATTATACAATTATCTGGACGGATGATTCAGATAATCCATTGGTTGGATTTGGAGATGTGAATCAAGTTCAGTTGAATGCACACAATACTCCAGGTACATATACATACAAGGCTAAAGTTACTTCATTCTGTGATAATTTATCAAAAACTTATATCGTTAAAGTTCATGAGAAGCCAATATTATCTACCCTTGATAATAATGTGGAGGAATGTGCTGGTGTAGTAAGCTTAAATATTACTGAATCTGGAGAGCACAATGGTATTTCATGGTGGAAAAATGAATTGCCAATTACAGATGGAAACACTGAACCAACTAATTATGTGATAGATCCAGCAACTAGCCCTGCCAGTGATGGAAACTATATTGCAAAAGTAAATTCTAATTTTTGTGGAGACGATCAGGTTTCTATTAGTGTTGATATTACAAATAATATTGTTGTGACAGATCAATCAGATGCGATAACTACAGTTTGTGAAAATAAAACAATTTCTTTATCTGTAACTGCAGATGCTGGAGGAGATGAGATTCATTACAAATGGACTCAGACAGCTAAGCCAACAAAAATATTTCCCAATACACCAAGTATAGAATTGAAAGATGTAATGATTGATGAAGATGCTGGTGAGTATACTTGCGAATTAAGTAACGATCTTGGTTGTGGAAATGTAACTTTAACATTTAATGTAGTTGTAAATAAAAATCCTAAGATTACTAAAGATCCAGATGATCAAATAATTTGTGAAACGGAAGTATCTGTCGATTTCACAGTTGCAGGTGATGTTCAAGGTGACATACATTATCAGTGGTACGATAAAGATGATGTAGCTGTAGGTACTGATCATCCAACCTTAACTGTAGTGCCTGTTGATGGACAATCATATCATTGTAAGATATGGGGAGATGCTTGTGGAGAAGCAACCACCCAAACAGCAACACTTACCATTATACCAAAAGTTGCAGTTACTAATCCTAATCCGGTAACCATTAATGATGGTGCCGATGCAAGCTTTAGTGTAACAGCTTC
>Ga0193954_1000206_pt1 | contig 35479 bp, 33 predicted proteins | sample BB_5_MG_FD_140340 | JGI IMG/M metagenome (GOLD analysis project Ga0193954, IMG submission 140340) | Microbial mat bacterial communities from the Broadkill River, Lewes, Delaware, United States - BB_5_MG | ecosystem: Environmental > Aquatic > Freshwater > River > Microbial mats | place: USA...
CATATGGTCCTTCAATCACTTTTACACTTTCAATATTGTTTGATAATACATGAGAAGTTGGTGGGTCCATTCTATTTGGACATGCTCCATATATTTTTGCATTATCAATTAAAATATTGATATTATCTTTCTTTTGACCTCTTAAAATAATATCATTTGCAATACCACTTCTTCTTACAATTGATATAGATGATATGTTTTTTGTAAGTGCCTCAGCTAAATCTGCAGATTTAATTTGTTCATTACTTACATCTTTTACTATTTTAGTATTTGCTTTTTCTACTACACTAATTTGTTCTAAAACATTTGTTTCATTTGCAGATAAAACAACACTAGCACATACTAAAGATAAAGAGATAATTCTTTTCATAAAGTTTCCTTGAAATAATTTTGCGTAATTATGACAAAGAGCTGTTAATTTTCTGTTAACTTATAAATTTTAAGATAATTTTTCTAAGATAGTATTAGTTTTTTGTATTAGAATTTTGCAAACATGAGATATAATCATAAAAATTAAAAAGGATGTAATTTGAGTAAAATAATACTTGATATTGATGATAAAAATATTGACACAGTATTAACAATTTTAAATAATTTAAAAACAGGTTTGATTAAAAATATTTCAGCTCCTACAAATAATATTAACACCAGAATACAAGAAAAAAAACTTGCGAGACAAAAGAATATTTTAGAAGATGAATTTATAAGTTCTACTCCTAGTACAGGAAAGTATCTTTCAAGAAGTGATTACAAAAACAAAATAAAAAAAGGATAAAAATGCAAGTATTAGTAGCATCGTTAGTAATCCTAGCACTATTAACATTTATAGTTTATAAGATTAAAAAATCAATTACACAAAAAGATATTATCATATTTTTAATAGCTGTAGTATTGATAATAATAGGTATTGTATATAATAATAAAGTTCAAGAAGAGAAGTTGCCAAATGTTTTTAAAGAAAACTATTTAAAGCAAAAAAATATAGAGATTTTAAAACTATCTTCAACACAAGTAAATTTTGAAGTTTTAAGTAGCACTAGGTCTATTTATGATTTTATTTATATTATTAAAAAAGATAATCAAGAGTATTTATGTGAAGCTAAAAATGTAGAAGTTTTACTAATAGAAGATGAATATGTAATAAAAGAGTATAAAGAAGAGTGTAAAGTAAAATAATACTTACACTACTTTAATTAAAAAGTTTAGGCAGGTTTAAAACTCTTTTTAGTTTTACAAACCTGTGGGAAGAGGCAGTTATCACAATCAGGTTTAACTGCTTTACAAATATATCTACCAAATAAAACCATCGCTTGATGAAAAATATGTAAATCATGACCTTTAAGTTTTTTAACTAAATCAGCCTCTGTAATCTCTACAGTCTTTCCATCAGATAACCCAAGTCTATGTGAAACCCTAAATACATGAGTATCAACAGCCATTAAGTTTGCACCCTCAAACTCAATCATAAAAACATTTGCAGTTTTATTACCAACACCTGCAAGTTTCATTAACTCTTTTTGAATATGAGGAATATCTCCATCATAGTTTTCAATTACACTTTGTGCCATTTTTATAATATTTTTTGCTTTATTATTAAAAAATGAACAAGATTTAAGTAAATCTTTTACCTCATCAAGTGAAGCATCTGCTAACTCATAAACACTTGGATACTTTTCAAAAAGTGCAGGAGTTATAATATTTACTCTTTTATCTGTACATTGAGCTGATAGAATAATTGCAATTAATAACTCATAATCATTTTTATAATCAAGCTCTGTTACTGCATCTGCATACTTTTCTACAAAAGCTTCTTTTAGTATTTCTATTTCTTTTTTTGTTGCTTTTTTCATATCTTTTAAATCTCTTTATATTTTGTAATTCTATCTTTATATTTTATATCCAATAGATTAAAGTGCTTTTTTGCATATTTTATTTGCCAATCTTCTCTAGCTCTACTATCTCTTTTTTCCTGACTTCCCTTAATTTCAATAATAAAACTTCCTTCACTCTCATCATGTTTTATTATTGCAAAATCAGGATTATAAGAGCCAAGTGGTGTATTTATTTTAAACTTTTTTGGTAGTTTAGTAAAAAACTTTAGATAAATATCAGCATCATTGATAAAATCTTTTTCTATATTGGAATCCCATTGTTCAGCTTCATACAAACCATTTAAACAATCTTCTAAATCATATCCCTCTTGTGTTTCTAAAAATACATTAGAAAACTCATAAAAATCATCTATTTTTTTATAAATGAGTCCATCATCGCTTAGAATATCAAACATTGTATCTTCAAAAGCTTCTTGTGCATATTTCACATAAGAATCACTATTTTTTATAAACTCTTTTGTAAAATTTTCAATTCCTATTTCTTCAAAAACTTCTATGATTGTAGATTTTGATAATCCAATTTGTTTTTCTATAATATCAACAATATTAGGTAAGTCCTCTTCTATTTGAGTTTTCACACTTTTTTCTTCACTTACATAAGCTTGTGAAGATTCTATAGTTCCAAACTGTTTAGTTATTTTTTTCTCTTTTACTTCTATTTGTTTTAATTTTTTTATTACTTCGTTTTGATATCTTTTTGTATCTAATACTATGTCATAAACTGTTTTTTGTTTTAGTTTTTCCCATAGTTTTCTAAACTCTTTTAACTCTTCATCATCTATATTATATTTTCTTTTTACTGTTTTTTTATTTTTTAAATTATTTGGTTCTTTATATTCTCCAATATTTCCACTTAGTTCATACTCTAACTGTAATCCTTTGGCAAACTCATCAAAACTTTCATTTGCTATTACAGTTAATCTATTTAGACTTTTATCTTCAACTCTTTCACCTCTTGAGTTTACACAAAGTCTAAGACCTCGACCTAATATTTGTCGTTTTTTCATTTGTGATTTTGTATCATTTAAAGTAGTGATAAAAAATACATTTGGATTATCCCAACCCTCTTTTAAAGCACTATGAGAAAAAATAAAGCTATGATTATCTTTAAAACTAAGAAGTTTTTCTTTTTCTTTCATAATCAAAGTATATGTTTCTTTAGCTAGTTTTCTATCGCTTTCATTATTTTTAAGGTCATCCACAAAACCTGCTTTTCTTTTTGCAAAATAATAAGCATAAACTTCTTTTGCATTTATATTTTTAAAGCTTTCAAATTCAACTTTTAATCTTTCAAATTCTAAAATAAAATGCTCTTCCATCCAACCATTTTCACTACTTAAAAAATTTGCTACTTTATCTATAAAAAACAGACTCAATACTTTTATATCTTTTTTCTTTAACTCTTCGAATTTTTGCATATGTCGTAAAATAGCTTCGCTTATTTGCTCTTTTTGGATTTGTCTTTTTACTTGACCATTTATATCATGAAGTTCAAGTTTTAGACCATTTTCAAACTTTATATAAGCCTCATTTTTTACTACAATTTCATCTACTATAAAACCATCATAAATTGGGTTTTTTGTTTTTTCTTTTAAACTTTCATCGCCTTTTATTTTTACAATTTTTGTTATAAAGTTATCTTTGTTTTTTACGATAAGCTTCAAAGAAGCAATAGGTCTTTTTGATTTTTTATCAATTTCTATTTTTTGTACATTGATATATACATCATTTATTGTTTGATTCTCACTTAATGCTAATACATCTATTTGTTTTACAAGACCATTTACAAGAGCATCTTTAGGAGATAAACTATATATAAGGTTATAATAATTTTTATGAGTTGCTGAAAATCTTAGAGTAAAAAGTGGATTTAGTTCACTAAGTGATATTTTACTTAATTCACTTTCCATATTTTGAGGTTCATCAAGTATAAGTATGGGATTTGTTTTTTTTAAACTCTCTTTAGGAGTTCCTACAAATCCTTCTTTTGGCATATTTAAAATAGTATTGTCTCTTTTAAAACTATCTATTGTTAGTAACATTATTTGAAGATTATCATCTCTTATGAAATGTTTTAAAGCTCCTAATTTATTTGATTCATATTCAAAATACTCATAAGGAAAATTGTACTCATTTTCAAAATGTTTTTCCATACTATGAAGTGAATTTAAAACACCCTCTTTTATAGCAATTGAGGGAACTATTATAATAAACTTATTCCATCCATACTTTGAATATAAATCAAGTATAGTTTTTATATATACAAATGTTTTTCCTGTTCCTGTTTCCATTTCTACTGAGAAATCTAAACTTTCTAATTTTTTTGATTTTTCTATATTGTTTGATTTTTGTATTATATGTAGGTTTTCTAGTATTGTTTCTTCTGATATTAAAAGTTCATTTGAACAAACCGCTTCTCCATCAAATATATCGTATTTACTTTGAGTTTTTATTTGTCCTTGAAATATATCAACTATTGAGTTAATCGCTTTTTCTTGATGATTTTGTTTTTGGTATTTTATTTGCATATATTATAATCCAAGTTTTTCTAAAAAGTATTTCAAAGATTGATTGTTATCTCTTTTTATTTCTTCTTTTGTAGATATGAACTTTTTTACTAATCCATCTTCTGTTAATTCTTTTTTAAATTTAAACTTCTTTTTTAAATCTTCTTTACTTTTATTATCACTTCTTTCCCAAGCTGATAACATCCATGATTCAATCTCTTTAATTACAACTACGACAGAAGTACTATTTAATTTTGTAAATTGTATTTTATTTTTATACCACTTCTTTAATTCTAAATGATTTGTAAATTGAGAACCTTTATCACATTGAGTATCTAAATCAACTAAAATAAAAACTTTTTCACATCCTCTTGCTAATAAAGCATTAACATCTTTTTTTATTTTATCTTTACTAAGTATCTTACATGTACCTTTTTTTCCAGGACTAGTAACAATAATATCTCTTTTAAATTTAGGTTTAAAATATTTATCAAAAAAAAGCTTATCACTATCACCTTCTACAATTAATCCTATCTTCATAACTCATCCTCTAAGTCATCTAAAATACCTATTTTAATCATTTCAACTAAATCTTTCTTATATATTTTCATTAATTTATCTATATTTGTAATATCTTTAGCCCTTTTACCTTTTGTATTTCCATCATAATCTCTAAACATAAATATTATCTCTTCAAGTTCAAGTTCACTTAATATCTCTGTACTGTGAGTTGTGAAAAATATTTGAGCTTTATTATCTCTCATACTATTCAAAACATAAGATAAAACTTTCATATGCATATGTCTTTCAGGTTCTTCAAACATCATAGATATGGTATTTGACTCATTTGAGATTAATGCACTCATAATCGCTAAAAAGTGTACAGTACCATCGGAAGTCTTTCTTAACGGAACTTCATATCCTCCATCTTCTATAAAATACAATGTTTTATGAGCGGAAGTGTTATCTACTTTTATACTATTTACTTGTTCAACTTCTCCTATTAGTGAAGATGAAATATCTTCAATTGTATCATCTAATTGTCCTGCTATAAATTCTACTAAGTTTGTACCAATTTTATTTAATTGAAAAGATGAAATAGTTTGTGATTTTATTAAGTAAGGTTGAAAATCATAAGAAGCAAATATTCTTTTACTAAATATATTTTTAAAGTTAATTGGTTTAATTAAATCATTTTTAGCATTTAATTGAAGCCCAAATAAAATAAAGATTGATTCTTCTATAGTAGATGGACAATTTAAATCATAATTTAATGTATTTTGAGAATATTTAAAATTAAATTTTGTATATCTTTTTGAGTTTATTTCTTCATTATATTTATCATAATTTTCTATATCATTTTCTAAATCATCATCATATAATCTTATTCCAAAAGTTTGTGAAGAAATATTTTTATTATCTTTAGCAAAAATTACAATATGTTTTATATATCCATCTATTTCTAAATCAATATTAGTTACTGTTCCTAAAACAATATTAAACTTTACATTATATTTATAATCAAACAAATCATGATAAACTAAAACTCTATTTATTAATTCAAATTCTAATTGAAAAGTAATATTTTCTTCAGAGTGTCTAAAGTTTTTCAATTGAGAAAAATCTAGTTTTTCTTCACTATTTTCTCTTGGGAAAAGCAATTTATCACAAAATTCAATTGCTTCTATTAAATTAGTTTTACCACTATTATTTGGTGCAATTAGACAATTTAGTTTTCCAAATTCAAAGCTACTATTCCAAAAACTTTTAAAATTATGAATATCTAGTTTTTTTAACATACCTAATCCTTATAACGTTTCTAAATCTATATTTTCACGTAAGTTCAATTTGGTACTATCACCCAATGCTTTATCATAACAAATCAGCTTAGTATCTTTTGGTATAAACTTAGCTATATCAGTTTTAATTTCATCTGCAAAACAAAAATAAAATTCTCTTGTTTCTTCATAAAGTTTTATTACTTTGTAGTCTCCAAATTCAAGCTCCTCATTTTTTGCAGATAATGAAAATCCATTTTTAAGCCCTACTTCATAAACTATATCAAGTTCTTTTGCACCTTGTGCAAAGATATTTGTATTGAATACACTCATTTTTAGCATTTTCATAATATCTTCAAAACTATCATTTGGTCTTTTTTTGAGTTCTTTGAATACTTGAAAATTTGATTTATCTAAATAGTAGGATTTAAATCCATCTTTATAATCTAATTTTTTTATAACTCTTTTTATTCGCTCTTTTGTGATGTCGCTTATTTTTGTATAGCCAGCTTTATATGCTTCGCTTTTTTCATTCACGGTTTCTGGAAGTTGTACTAGGATGTATTTTCTATTTCCATTATCTTCTTGATTTAATTGCATAACGGCATCTGCTGTTGTTCCACTTCCTGCGAAAAAATCTAAACATATAAAATCATTTTCATCTTTAAACAATTGACAAAGCTTTTTAATTAAATTTACAGGTTTAGGAGTGTCAAAATAAACTTTTCCATCAAAAAGATCTTTTAATTCTTGGTTCGCGTTCCTTGTTGTTCCAAAAGCATCTCCATCCCAAATATTTTCAGGTGTTCTTCCATCTTGATTTTTAAGATATATTTTACGAATAATTCTTGTCTCATCTTCATTAAAAATAATTTCACCATTATTGATTTTGTTATTTACTTCATCTTTTGTCCAACGCCATCCATTTTCTGGTGGAGAAATAAATTTACTAGATGGTGTTTCAATTTCATAACATAATGTTTTTCTATAACTTGGGCTTCTAACATCCCCACTCCTCCAATCACCATTTATATCATCATCTGAATTAGAATAATTTTTATTATCTTTTTCAGTTCTTGGAAATCTTAATTTTTTCAAAGCATCAGATTTTCTATAAATTAAAATAGAATTATATTGTCGAGAGAAAAGAGGTTCATCATTTTTACTTTGTTGTGTATGTTTCCAAATAATATGTGCTATGAAATTCTCTTCTCCATAAATTTCATCCATAACTTTTCTAAGATTATGAACCTCATCATCATCAATACTTACAAATATAACACCATCATCTTTTAGTAAGTTTCTACTTAACCAAAGTCTTGGATAAATCATATTTAGCCAGTTTGTATGTCGTCTTCCTGTACTTGAAGTTTTTGTACTTGTATATCCCTCTTCTCTTAATTGATCAGTTTGAATAAGATAGTTTGTAATACTATCTCCCCAAGTATCACTATATACAAAATCTTTATCTTTGTTGTATGGTGGATCTATGTAAATCATCTTTACTTTTTTATGATATGAAGTTTGAAGAAGTTTAAGAACTTCAAGATTATCTCCCTCGATAAAAACATTATCGCCATCAAGGATATTTTTATCTTCATCAAGTTTTAAAGTAGTATTTGTTTTTTCTTTTATAGTTTTATAACAATCTTTTTTACCATTCCAATTAAAACTATAATGTTCAGTTTTTTCATCTTTTATATCAAAAAGAACACTTTTAAACTTTTCTATATTTAGTTTTCCATCTTCAAATATTTCTGGAAAAACAGTTTTTAATTCTTGGATTTGTTCTAATTCATTAATTTTTTGATTTTGGATGTTTTGACTTTCTAGATTTAACAAGATATAAACCTTTTTTATTAAAATTATCGCAATTATATCTAAAAAAAGGTATTAAAACTATTTAGTAAAATTATGCTTTATTTTGTAATAATAATCTAAAAACTTTCATAGCTTTTGAGTATTCAAGCTTTTTATGAGGTGTATTATTTATCTTTATATTTATATCTAACTCACTTTCATTTCTTTCATATAAATAGTATTCAATCTCTAGTATTATATGTGTCATTGAAGCTAATACGCTTCTATTTGATGATTTTGTATATGTAATATTTTCAATATTATTTAAAATCACTTCAAACTCTTTTTGAGGAAAATCTAAATTTAACATCATTTTAAATATTCTTTCTCTTAATACAAAATCTAATTCCTCAATCTCATAATCTTCTATATTTAAAAAGAAGAAAGAAAAAAGAGTTTTGTCATTTGTAATAAGTAAAGAATTTCCATCATCATGTTCTATAATATTACAGTGCCAGTTATTTATATCTTTAACATTTTCTAATACAAAAGTATGATTTAATTCTTTTATTTTTAAAAGTTTTAAAGCTTTTTTAGTACATTGTAGGTTCATTATATTTTCTTGATTTTTTCTATTTCATCTCTTATTCTAATAGCTTCTTCAAAGTTTAAATCATGTGAGGCTTTTTTCATTTGTTTATTTAACTCTATTAGCATTTTCTTTCTCTCTGCTGCTGGCATTTTTTCAACTTTTTCTTTTTTCCATGCTAATTCATCATACTCTTCAAGTTTTAAACTACCATCTAATTTTCTCTTTGTTGATTTAGGAGTTATTCCATGCTCTTTATTAAATGCTTCTTGTATTTTTCTTCTTCTATTTGTTTCATCTATTGCAAACTGCATAGAATCTGTGATTCTTTTTGCAAAAAGGATTACTTTTCCATTTTCATTTCTAGCACCTCTTCCCATAGTTTGAATAAGTGCAGTTCTTGAACGCAAAAATCCTTCTTTATCTGCATCTAAAATACCTATTAAAGAAGCTTCAGGAATATCTAAACCTTCTCTAAGCAAGTTAATTCCAATTAGCACATCAAACTCACCAAGTCTTAATTGCCTAATGATATGATTTCTTTGAATTGCATCAATATCACTATGCATATATTTAACTTTGATACCTAAATCACTGTAATATGAAGCTAATTCTTCTGCCATTTTCTTAGTTAATACTGTAACTAATACTCTTTCATCTTTTGCTATTACTCTTTTGATTTCATCATGTAGCTTTTCAACTTGATATTCTGAATCCATTATTTCAATAACTGGTTCTATTAATCCAGTTGGTCGTATAACTTGTTGGGCTACTACTGAGCTTAAGTTTACTTCTAATTCATTTGGGGTTGCACTTACAAAAAGAAATGAAGGAGCTTTTTTAATAAACTCATCAAATTTTAAAGGTCTATTATCAAGTGCACTTGGTAGTCTAAACCCGTATTCAACTAATACTTCTTTTCTAGATCTATCAGCTGCATGCATTCCTCTAAATTGAGGAAGTGATACATGAGATTCATCTACTATAAGTAAAAAGTCTTTTCCCATTTGCTCAAAATAGTTCATTAAAGAGTATGGAGTTTCTCCTGGTTTTTGACCAGTTAAATGTCGCGCGTAGTTTTCAATACCCTTACACATTCCAGTACCCTCAATCATCTCTAAATCAAACTCTACTCTTTGTTTTAATCTTTGATACTCAACTAACTTATCATTCTCTTTTAAATTTTTAAGTCTTTCATCAAGCTCTTCTTCTATTTGTTTTACAGCAACTGAAAGCTTGTCGTTTGATACAACAAAAGGATTAACAGAATAAATAATTATCTCTTTTAAATCTTGAGTTTTATTATTTGTTAAATACTCGTGCTTTGTAATAGATTCAACTTCATCAGCAAAAAACTCAACTCTAATAAACTCATCTTCATAATATGCAGGATAAATATCAATTACATCACCATTTACTCTAAAATCTGACCTATCAAAAAATTTATCATTTCTTTTATAACCCATTTCTACAAGTTTAAGTAAAAGTTCTCTTTGAGAGTATTCAAAACCAACTTCAAGTCTTTGAACCATTGCTTGATACTCTTCAGGATTTCCTAAACCGTAGTTTGCAGAAACAGAAGCTATTACAATAACATCATCAAAAGAAAGTAGCGATGCTGTTGTACTAAGTCTAAGTCTCTCTAACTCTTCATTTATAGATGAATCTTTTTCAATAAATAAATCAGATCTTGGAATATAAGCTTCAGGTTGATAGTAATCATAGTAAGAAATAAAATATTCAACATGATTATTAGGAAAGAACTGTTTAAACTCACTATATAATTGAGCTGCTAAAGTTTTATTATGTGTCATTATAAGTGTAGGCTTTTGAGTTTTTTCAATTACTTTTGCCATTGTATATGTCTTACCAGAACCAGTAACACCTAATAATGTATTATATTGATTTCCTGCATCAATTGAATCACTTAAAGCTTTTATTGCTTGTGGTTGATCGCCTGCTGGGCTATAGTCACTTATTACTTCAAACTTTGCGATTTTTTTATCCTTGTGATTTTAATATTTTCATTATTGTATCTAAGATCTTATTATGAGTTGGTTTAGGTGTTAAATTAACTTTTTCTTATAAAAATATAATTAGCTCAGCTCCAGAATATTCTATATCATTATATTTATATGTAGTATTTCTAGCTTCAAGTTCTCCATTCATTCCATCAACTATTAAATTATATGCCATATGAAGTCCAAGCCCAGTTCCTTTTGATTTGTGTTTTGTTGTAAAATATGGCTCAAAAATATGAGTTATAGTATCATCTGCTATTCCATTAGCATTATCTTTTATTTTAATAGCAACTTTTTCTTTTTCTATAGTAGTTGAAATAAATATAAGTTTATTTTTAATCTCTTTTTCTTTTAATGCATCTTTTGCATTATTAAATATATTAATAATGCATTGTATTAACTCATTTTCATAACCATTTAGTTCTATATCTTCTTGTAAATCAAGTATCAAAGTTATTTGATTATCTTTAACCGTAGAATTTACTAAATGCAAAAAACTTTCAATAGTCTTTTTTAAATTAAATTCTTTTTTTATTCTATCACCTTTGATAAAGTTTTTAAAATCATCAATAGTTCTTGATAAGTATTGAGCATTGTCATTTATAATATTACATGCTTCAATAAGTTTATTTTCATCTAATATATTATATTTCTTTTGAAGCATAATCCCTGTTGATGCGGTTGTAATTACAGAAAGTGGCTGTCTCCATTGGTGCGCAATATTTCCAATCATTTCACCCATTGCAACCATTTTTGATTGCTCACCTAATATTTTATCTTTTTGTTTGTTTTCTACTATTTGATGTTTCAGTGATTCTTCATTTTTAATAATAGCTCTTTGCATAAAATCAAAATCTTTTATTAACATTGCAAAAATATTATACTCACTTTGAAAAGTTGAATCAACTTTAAAACTATGATCTTTAGCAAAACTATTAATATATGAAGTTAATTGTTCAAGAGGAGTAACTATACTATTTGTTATTTTTTTAGCACTCATTATTGAAATTAAAGCTACAAGTGAAATGATAAATATAAGAGCAAAAGAAACATTAAATATATATCGATTAATTTCATTATTATTCTCTTTTACTATTATCATCCAAGATAGGTTATTAAACTGCTTATATGAAACATAATTATTTTTATCACTGTCTTCATCATAATAATTAATAAGAGTGTTTTCTTTATTTTTTGATATTTCTTCTTTATATAATTTTGTTGTAAAAAATGAATTTCTACTATTTACATTAAATTCATTTGATGTATCTAAAATATATGAACCATTTTTATCTATAATTGAAATACTAACATCACTAATCCTTGATGGATTTAAATTTGATACTAAGTTATTTATAAACTCTAGATTTAACTCTATTATATAAATATGATTATGAAATTCAAAAATATATGATACTAAAGGAGTTTCAGTTAAATTAGAAAAATAAATGTTACTCAAAAAATCTTTTTTTTGTTTCATATATTCTTTAAAAATAGGCTTACTTGAATAATCAAACCCTGGAAAAATTTTTAAATTTTTTTTTGATGAAACCTCTAGTATAATTCCATATTTATCTAAAATTGTAATAGTATCAATTGTATTTTTATACTTTAAAATTTCTGATAATAACTCTTTTTTTTCATTATCATTTACATCTTTTAATAACTCTGGGATATTTTTTATATCTTCATTAAAAATATTTATATTATATTGAACATTTTTAATAATGTTAGTATGTTCTGTTAAAACTAAATCATATTTTTCCTTAGTTAATAACAATATAAAAACAAGACTTAATAAAACTATAGGAAGAATTGAAAATAATAAAAATTTTCTGTAAAGGTCTTTTTTAAATATTTTATTTTGTGTTTTCATATACTTATTTTATTTTCTCAAATTTACTATTTGTTACTTTAAAAATATAATAAGGAGTTTTAATATCACCAAATTTATTAAATGATATCTTATCTCCGGATATATTAAAAGTCTCTTTTTTTATAATATATTTTTTTATATCATCAACTTTTTTATTACCATTTTTTAATGCCTCAATTAGAATTTTAGCAGTTTGATATCCTTGTATATTTGATCTATTTGCTTCATATTTATAAATTGAGTAAAAATTTTTTGCAAATTTTTTATAATCTTTATCTTTATAATTAATATAATCTGATGATATAAAATAAATACCATTAGACCATTTTCCTGAATTTTCTATAAACTCTTTGTTCATAGCCCAACCTGATGATATTATAGGTGTATTATTATTGTTAATTCTTAAATATTGAATTAAACTTGCAGCATCTCTACTACTTTGTACTTGAACTATAAAATCAGCATTTTTTACTTTTTTTAAAATTTCTTCATAAGGTAAATCGGCATCTATAATCTCTTTAAATTCCATTTGTTTACTTTCATCAAAAAGGTGTAAATAATCATATAAGTAAGATTTATTTTTTTTATCCCCAATTAAATAAATATCTTTTGCATTAGTCTGTTCTAAAAGCTTAATTACATTTGTAAAATGCTTTGATGAGTTTGCTGTTTGAACTCTAAAAAAATTATCGTCTTTATTTGAGAACTTACTACTACTTGCTGTTGGAGAAAATTGAAATATATCTTTATGTTTTGAGGTAATATCAAGTGTTACTTTAGTCATAGAACTTGTTGCATTTCCAATTATATATTTAACATCAGACTCTACAAGTTCATTTATAACTTTTTTATTAGTTTCAATATCTTGATTATCATCTTTAAAAATTAACTCAACTTTCCTATTATTTATTTGATAATTTATTTCATCAAAAGCTAGAACAATTCCATTTTTTTCATACAAACCTAAATCAGAGTATTTACCAGTAAGTCCTAGGACAACGCCTATTTTTATACTATCTTCATCATTTTTATCTATACATGCAGTAAAAAATATTGATACAAAAATTATTAATATAATATTTCTTATCATTATCTCTCCTTAACTATTAAAAATTTTTGTAGCAATTATACTCTAGTTTTTAGACATATAATAAAAAAGCATTGATACTTCTTTACTTGACCAAATTATATCTCGCGATAATTCATCTCTACTTTTATATACATTGATATTATTATTGTATTTATTAATAATTTTCTGTGTAGATTGAATTATTGAATCTCTATTACTAGTTAAAATCACTTTGTGAAATAAGGAATCGTTATTAGGAATAAAAAAGCCTTTATTTGCTTTTAACATAGCCATAAGAAGTGAAACTTGCCATGTATGCCATTCAACTTTATCAAGTTTTGAAGAAGGATTATTTGCATAATCTAAGGCTTTAAAAGATTCAAATACTTGCTTAGCTGCTTGTGATAATGAAAAATAATCCATTTGAGACATTTTCTTCGGTAATGTTATATTATCAACAATCAATTTAGTTAAAATTACTGTATTAACATCAGATTTTTTTTTAGGACTCTTTTTTGTATTCTTACTTTGACTATTCAATTTAAGTAAAATCACAAGTAATGAAATAGCTATAATTAATATTACTATTATAGCAGCAACTAAAAATGTACTCATATATTTTCTCCTATAAACTCATAATTATTTAATCTTATATATTTTTTATCACAACAAAGAGAAGGGATATTTATATATTTTTTATTTCCTAACTCATACGTAGAGCCTTGATGGTAGTGACCTTCTATAATTATATCAGTTTTATAATTATCTATTCTTTTGCCTACTAATTTTTTAAAATCTTGCATTTTATGACAAATCTCTTTTTCTAAAAGTGTAGACTCGATTTTTTTTGAAATAAAGTTGTTAAAATCAATCATATTTAAGAACTTTAATAAACTTGAGTTTCTTATGATTGAACAATACAAATCATATTGCCAATTTATAAAATTATCTCCATGAGAGAGAGCAATTGTTTTATCTTTGTATTTTGCAAATAGTGGCTGTTCTTCTCTTTTTATAACTTTTATATTGGGAAATATTTTTTGTAAATTATAATCATGATTTCCTTCCAAATAAACCATTTCAATATTAAATGATAGTTTATTTAGAAGTTCTATTGCAGTTTTATTTTTCTTAATAAAATACTTACTCTCGCCTGATAAAAAATCGAAGTTATCACCCATTAAAATAACTTGATTTGTTTTTATATCTTCATTTTCTAGCTTTTGTAAAAAATAAAGAAATTGTTGATTCTTTAAATTATAATGAGAATCAGCAACAAAAACTGCATTTTCTTGAATATTAAGGAACATAAGCTATTTTTGGGATTCCTTCATTTTCTTCAAAACCACACATAATATTTGCATTTACTACAGCTTGAGAAGAAGCTCCTCTTAATAAGTTATCAATTGATGAGTTAATAAAAAGTGCCTTACCATTTCTAGCAACAAAAACATCACAGAAATTTGTACCTGCTACCATTTTTAAATCAACTGGAGTTTTTCTAACTCTTACAAATTCATTATCTATATATGTGTCTTCTAAAATCTTTTCAACATCAATTTCATCTTTAAGTGTTGCATATACAGAAACTAGCATACCTCTTGTAACTGGAAGTAAATGAGGTACAAAATTAATTTGAAACTCCTTGTTTTTTATTAATTTGATTTTCTCTTCAATCTCAGGCATATGTCTATGTTTAAAAGGATTGTAAGCATGTGAATTTTCATTTAGATTTACAAAATGAGCAACTTCACTTAATTTTTTTCCAGCTCCACTAACACCAGACTTTGCATCAATAAAAATAGGTGTTCCTTCTTGAATATAATCAACAAAAGGCAATAAAGCTAATAAAGATGCAGTTGGATAACATCCTGGATTTGCTACAAGTTTAGAGTTTTTTATATCATCAAAATAGTATTCTGGCAATCCATATACAGAATCTTCTATATGTTCTTTGTCTTCATGAGGACAATAATGCTCTTCATAAGTATCAAGTTCAAGTCTATAATCAGCTGATAAGTCAACTACTTTAACATCTAATTCTAATAACTCTTTTGCAAAAAACATAGATGTTTTATGTGGAAGTGCTAAAAATGCTAAATCTGCAACTTTTGATACTTCTTTAGCATCTGCTTTTGAAACATCAATATTTACAACATCTTTTAAACTTGGATGTAAATCCTGAACATTTTGTTCCCCTGTTGAGTTTGCAATATATGTAATATTAAATTTTTGATGAGTTAATAGTAATTTTATTAATTCTAAGCCAGTATATCCACTAGCTCCAATAATCGCTACATTCATTATAAAGATAACTCCTTATACGAAACAGATAAAATTTCAAAAGTTTTAACTCCACCAGGAAGGTTTGCTTTTATTTCATCACCCTCTTCTTTTCCAAGAAGTTGTTTTGCAAGTGGCGAATTAAAAGAGATTAATCCCTTATCCGCATTTGATTCAACTCCACCCACTATTGCGTATGAAAATTCTTCATCACTATGTATATCAACTATTTCTATAGTTGATCCAAAACTTACTCTTGAGTGTGGAAGTGTTGATGGATCAATAATTACAGCTTTTGAAATAACTGCTCCAAGCTCTGCAATTTGAGAATCGATTATTGCTAACTTTTCTTTTGCAGCATGGTATTCAGCATTTTCTTTTAAATCTCCTAACTGTCTTGCTTCATCTAAAGCAATTACAGTTTCAGGTCTTTCACTAGTTTTTAAAAAATCTAATTCACCTGTAATTTTTTTGTATCCTACATTTGTCATTGGCTCTTTATCCATCAACATCTCCAATCATTAATTTATGATATAATAGCGAAAATTTTTAAAAGAGTAGTTTAGATGAAATATGATAGAACAAAAAAGCTTTTCGGTGTTGAAACATTTAACCAGTTTAAAGATACAAAAATAATACTATTAGGAGTTGGAGGTGTTGGAAGTTTTGCCTTAGATGCACTTTACAATACTGGAATTACTAATATTACTATAGTAGATTTTGATACTTATGAAGATTCAAATATGAATAGACAATTAGGAAGTGTTGGTAATATTGGAAGAGTTAAAGTTGATGTAATGAAAGAAAGATATCCTGAAGTAATAGCAATTAATGAAAAAATTACACCTCAATGGATTGATGATTTTGATTTCTCTTCTTATGATTATATTTTAGATGCAATTGATGATGTTAAACCAAAAGTTCATTTAATTCAAAGACATTATAAAAAAGTAATTACAACAAGCGGAGGAGCTAAAAGAATTGATCCGAGTAAAATAGAATATGTTTCAATTTGGGATACTTTTAATGATCCTTTTATTAGAAAAATAAGAACAGAATTAAAACAGAAAGGTTTTAAGAAAAAGTTTAAAGTAATTTTTTCATCTGAAAACCCTATGTGTATTGAGAAAGGAAGTTTTGAAGGTGTTACGGGCTCATTTGGTTTAATGATGGCTTCTGTTACAATACGAAAAATTATTGCTAAAATGAAAAAATAACTTAAAGTTACTTAAAGAATAAAAGATATATAATAAATCAATTAAGAGACAAAAAGGATTAATATGAGCGGAATTAGTGGTAGTGTTGAGCAAATGACACAAGCTCACTTGAGAAATGTTCAACAATTAGCAGTATTTTACACTGGTCACGATAATATTTACGCAATTAATATAGCAAAAGTAAAAGCTTTTATAATCACAGAAGAAGTAGCTATAAATGATACTCCAACTGACTCTGATGTAATTGCAGGAATTGCTACTATTAGAGGTGAACCAGTTACATTAATCAATTTGGATGCATGGTTAGGACGTAAAGCATTAGAAGTTCAAGAATACAAATTAGTAATATTTTGTGAATTTAATCACAAAAAGATTGGATTTTTAGTAAAAGATATGCTTGATATTGTAGAAAAAACAACTGATGAACTAAGACATACTGAAGAAACAAACTCTAAAATAACATATACAACTTATGTAAAAGTTCAAGATAAAGACGAGCTTTGTACTGTATTTAATGCAGAACAATTATTAAGAGATATTGGATGGACAGATGATGGTGAAGATGATGTTCAAAAATATGTTGAAAATAAACTACATTCAGAAAAAGTAATCCTTGCAGCAGAAGATTCAGGAGTTGCGAGAGAAGTATTAAACAGTTTTTTTAAAAAAACTGGAGTAAGATATGAAATATATACAAATGGAACACTTCTTATTAAAAGATTAGAAGAGATGGATCCTCAATCAATTGGTATGGTAATTACTGATATTGAAATGCCAGGAACTGATGGATATCAAGTTGCTTCATTTGTTAAAGCAAATACAAAATATGAACATATTCCAGTTATTATAAACTCATCTATGACAACAGATGCAGTAAGAGGGAAAATGGATCAAATCGGAGTTGATGGATTTGTAGGAAAAACAGATATTCCTACACTATTTGAATTAACTAAAAAATTCTTAACTTAATACTAAAATAATCTAAACTAGAAGAAATCTTCTAGTTTATCTTCCTTAATTAATCTCTTCTAACCACTTTTTAAAATCTTCTATTTGTTTTATTGTTTGTATAGTTGATGTTCCACCAAGTGATATTCTTGCATTCATTGAATTTCTTAAGTCTAAATACATAACAATTTCTTCATCGATATCTTTAATTTTATCATTTGATTCCCTGATTTCTTCAACTGTTAATTCTGAGATATCTTTATTTAAACTGTTCGCTTTTTCTACTACATCTTTTGTAATATAATATGCAGTTCTAAAAGGCATATTTTGTTTTTGAACCAAAAAATCTGCTAAATCTGTGGCACTTAAATGCCCTATTTTACAAGCATTTTCCATTTTATCTACATTTACAATCATCGTTTTAATAACTTCATTTAATATTTTTAATGAAATTTCAATAGTCTTTACAGAATCAAAAACACCCTCTTTATCTTCTTGGGTATCTTTATTATAAGCTAATGGTAAACCTTTCATAACGGTAAGAAGTGAGATTAGATTTCCATAAACACGTCCTGTTTTTCCACGAAGTAATTCAGGAACATCAGGGTTTTTCTTTTGTGGCATTATTGAAGAAGTTGTTGCATACTCATCACTCATTCTTACAAATTGGAACTCATAAGATGACCAAGTTACTAATTCTTCAGAGATTCTTGAAATATGCATCATTGAAGTTGAAATATTAAATAAAATTTCTAATGCAAAATCTCTATCTGATACAGTATCCATAGCATGAGCAGTTGGCGCAGTGAAGCCTAACTTATTACTTGTACTTTCTCTATTGATATTATGAGGAGTTCCAGCAAGTGCTGCACTTCCTAGGGGTGAATAATTATTTCTTTCATATGAACTTTCAAATCTTTGTAAATCTCTTTTAAACATATTTGCGTAAGCTAATAAATGATACCCAAAGTTAAGCGGTTGCGCATGTTGTAAATGTGTCATTCCCGGAATTAATGTTTCAGTATGCTGTGAAGCAACATCTACAAAAGTATTAACTAATTGTTTTAATTGTTCTTTAATTGAAAGTGATTTTTCCTGAACATAAAGTCTAAAATCAGTTGCTACTTGGTCATTTCTACTTCTTGCCGTATGAAGTCTTTTTCCTGGTTCACCTATAATTTCAGTAAGTCTGTTTTCAACTGCCATATGAATATCTTCATATTCAAGTGAAAATTTAAATTCTCCACTTTCAATTTCTTCTTTAACTTGTAATAAACCATCTTCAATTGATTTTTGTTCATCAGATGTAAGTACACCTTGTTCACATAACATTTGTGAATGTGCAATTGAACCTTTTATATCTTGTGAATAAAGTTCTTTATCGAACATAATTGAAGCATTAAATTCATCAAGAATTTGAGCATTTGTATTTTTTAAAATTTGATTATTTTGATTTGACATCTATCTTCCTATGTTATAAAAGCTTAATTTTCGCGTATTATAACATAAGTGATATTATTTAAAAGCAGACATATCCATAGGATCTGTTTTTGCTATTTTTGAGTATTTTTTTACACCAATTAAACAGTTTAGAAAAAATATTATATTTGAAATAATAAAAAGAATTGAAGCTAAATAGATTAAAGGATTTATAAAATAGCTTAAAATAAAAAATACAATAGAAAATAAATGTAAAAAGAAATGATACCTTATATTTTTTTCTTCAATAAACTCTCTTATTGTAGGAATTGAAAAGTAACCTTTTGAACTTAAATGAAACCATGATAAAAATGGGATAATCTTATAAACCATACCTTGTAGAAGTGAATATAAAAAGCCAAAAGTAAATACAATTGCTAAAATAAAGTTTGATTCAAAGATATCAAATAGCCATAAAATCATTGATGCAATGAACATAATTAAAGAAAGTTTCCAATACCATAAAGTGATATCAAAAACTGGTCTTTTTCTATTCTTTAGTGACTTTAATCCAAAATATGAGTATGTAATAAAAATACATACAAAAAGCAGTTTTAAAATAAAAAAATTTATTTTAAATAACAAAAAGAAAAAACTTATAAATAAAAGTGTAAATAAAAATAATGGAACTTTATTTTGCATAACTTTTGGAAAATCTTGAGCTACATAAAACATAGGAATTACTTGAAAAGAAACGCCCATTATAAGTAAACTTGCAAAACCAAAAAGAGCAAACAAAATATGAGAGTTTACAAAAACTAAATAGTTTTCTCCCATATTTCCACTTATATGAGAAATAGCAAGAAATAATCCTAAGAAAAAAGTAATTAACCCTGAAATAGAAAACAATCTCATTGCTTTTACAGTTGATGTTAAAAACTCAACTTTAAAAAGTAGTTTTACTGTGATTATAAAAAAGAGCAAAAAAGCAATTGATAAAAACAATACACCAATATGTAAAAACATTTTTATATCAAAGATGAAAAAAGAACTTAATCCTAAAGTACCTAAAACTAAACTAGTATGAACAATATTTCCAAATAAAAGTGGCTTTTTAATTACAGATCCTGCAAGTACTGGCATCATTTGTTGCATTGCACCAAAAATAATCATACTTAGAATACCTAGAGTAAACAAATGCACTGCGCCAATTGCAAAAAATGAATATTGATTTGAAATTTCACTAAAAGGAGTGAAAAGGAAAAGAAGTCCTAAAAGTACTCCAAAAATAGGAGCACTTAAAAAAAACTTAATAGGTACACCAATAGGTGGTGCTTGTTCTAAACTTAAACCTTGATTGAACATAGAATATCTATATTGCTTTCATATTTTCTACAACATCACCTACAATATCTCCTAAATGACTATCTGCCATAGCATATAACATCTGTTCTTCTTTCATATTATGTTGTTGCATTAGCATCATTAAACTTTCACTTACACCAAAGAAATGATTTTTATTTGTTGCATTAACATCAGCTTTTAAATCTTCTAAAAGACCTCTCATTTGATCATGTTCCATTCTCATCATTGCAGTTGGTCCTTGAGTCATTCCTGTCTTATTTTCAAAGGCAGGAAACATTACTTTTTCCTCCATATCAAAATGATGTAATAAATCACAAGTAAATTTAACTAATTTAGAATTAGCATCTATCCAATTTTCTGAGGCAACTGCATTTTCCATATTTGCGAACTCTTCATCACAAGCTCTATGATCTTGTGTTAAATATGATGATATTGTTTCCATTATAATGCCTTATTTTAATTTATGACATTATAATAAAAAGATAAATTAATTTAATTGATAGCAATCAATAAACTATATTTTTAACTGTTATTGAAAACTTTATTTTTAATATTATATTTTTTACATATAAATATAAAAAAGAAGAATATTGAAGTATGAAAAACTACAAGTAAAAAAATTGCAAGTAGTGGAACACCAAAGAATTGATAAGGCCAAGTATATATCCAAACACCCAATTGTATAGTTATAATCTCTCCAAAAGTTGGTAATATTGCAGATAAAGCAACCAGCATAATTACTTTACTTTTCAAAGTATTTATTTTTATAATATTTAAAATGTTCTCTTCAATACGATAAAAGAACATAAAAGTTAAACCCCAGGCAAGAGGTAACCAGTATGGAAATTGTCTATTGTTACTTAAATCATAATATAACCAATATCCATTTTCAATTCCCCAAATCTCAGCACATACTCCTAAAACTGCGCTTATAAAAGTTCCAGCTAATAAAATATAAACTTTGTTTTTTTCAGGATTAATTTTTGTATCTTTATAAAGTCTGTAGACTAGAATACAAAATAATAAAACTAAAAGAAAAAAATCATATTTATGAAAATAACCAATTATTGAACCTACAATAAGTAATGAAGTAAGTGGTCTAAGAAGAATCAATAAAAGTTTTTTTTGCATTTTGTTATTATACCAAAACTTAAGAAGCAATTATCTTAATAAGATTTGCAAGAAGCATAAAAACTAAGACAATAATCAATACTTTTTTAATAAACTTTTCACCACCTTTAATAGCATAATGACTTCCAGTCCAAGACCCTGCCATATTTGCTAAGGCCATAGGGAGTGCAATCATCCATAAAACTTTTCCAGCTGCTACAAAAGCTATTGCTGAACCTAGATTTGTTGCTAGATTTAAAGGCTTAGTTGATGCAGTTGAAACAATATAATCTAAATGTAAAAACTTTTTCATAGAAATTGTCATATAAGTTCCAGTACCAGGTCCTAACAATCCATCATAAAAACCAATTGGTGCAGTAGCTAATATAATATTTTTTTTTGTTAATTGAGTATCTTCTTCTTTAATATCTTTACTTTTTTTTAATAAAAAAAGCAGTGCTATTGGTATTGATATTAAAATAGCCCACTGAATAATCTCATCTGATAAAAACATAACTAATTCACTTCCTATATAAGAAGCTATTAAACATGGAATAATTGCAATACTTACAACTTTAAAAGAAATTTTTTTACTAAGAAAATATTTTAATGTTGCCATTGAAACACCAAATAAACTTGCCATTTTATTGGTTGCTAATACAAAAACTGGTGGAATACCACTTAAAAGTAAAACAGGTACTTGTACCATTCCACCACCACCTGCAATAGAGTCTATATAACCTGCTATAAATCCTGTAATAATAAAAACAACAATCCAAGTAGTTGTTATGTCTTGTAAAAATTCCATTTATACTCTTTATATTTTTCCCGATTATAACTAAAAGTTTTAAAATTTCTTATTTTTCCATTTTATTTTAATTATTTAATTTAAAATATAACATTTAATAAATAAAAATTTTTTTGTACGAATAAAAATCGAATTAAATAATTAAAATACTAGTAAATATACTAAATTATTTAATATTATTTATTATATAATTTTATAAGAAATTAAAAAAGGTAAAACAATATGCTTTTAAACCTATCGACAAAAAAAAGGATGTTACTTAATTTAGTATTGAGCCAATTGGGCTTTGCAGTTATCAGTGCAGTTGCTATATTAAGTGATTATAAAATTGTTGCGATTATTACTGTAAATATTATTTTTGCAATTATTACTACGTATTTAGCTATACATTCTATGAATAGAATTGTGGGAGGTATTGATAGGCTTAAAAATTATATTGATGAACTTATGAATTTTGCTTTCTATAAAACAAATCGTATTAAAAAAGCTCAATTTATTAAAGATGATGATATTGGCTTTATACTAAAAGAGTTAAATATATATGTAGATAAATTCGATGCAATGAGAAAAAATGATATGCATGTTTTAGGAGAAGTTGTAATAGCTTTAAATAAAGTTTCTCAAGGGATTTATACTTCAAAAATTCATACCGATTCAAATAACTTTATGATTCATACTCTAAAAGTAATTGTAAATGAAATGCTTACAACAACCAATGAAAATATGCAAGAGTTGGTTGATATTATGGATAAATACTCAAATCAAGATTATAGAGACCAAATGAATATAAACCCTATTTTAAAAGGGAAAATGTTTTTGACAATGCAGCAAATAAATAAGTTAGGAAAAGAGTTAAATGACAATGCAAAACTTAACTTACAAAATGGTACTAAATTAGAATCAAATTCTATTAGTATGCATAAATCTGTTGAAAACTTATCAGTGCGTGCAAATGAACAAGCAGCATCACTTGAAGAAACAGCAGCAGCAATAGAAGAAATTACTTCAATAACAAAAAACAATAATGAAAATGCTATAAAAATGGCAGAATTAAGTAAAACAGTAAAACAATCTGTAACTTTAGGTGAGAAATTAGCTAAAGATACAGCTTTAGCTATGGATGAAATAAATGAAAAAGTAAGAGCGATAAACGAGGCTATTTCTGTTATTGATCAAATTGCCTTCCAAACAAATATTTTATCACTTAATGCAGCAGTTGAAGCTGCAACTGCTGGTGAAGCGGGAAAAGGTTTTGCTGTTGTTGCAGGTGAAGTAAGGAACTTAGCTACAAGAAGTACACAAGCTGCAAAAGAGATAAAAGATTTAGTTGAAAATGCAACTTCTAAAACAGATCATGGTAAAAAGATTTCAGACCAAATGAGTAGTGGTTACAATAACTTAAATAGTTTAATCTCTCAAACAATTAATATTATTCAAGATGTAAGTGTTGCTTCAAATGAGCAACTAACGGGAATAGAACAAATTAATCATGCAATTACAATACTTGATAAAGTAACTCAAGAAAATGCAAGTGAAGCTAGTAAAGTAGCAGACTTTGCAGATGAAACACTAGTAATGGCACAAGTTTTAGTTGATGATGCAAAAAGTAAAAAAGTAAATTAGGATAAGATGATGGGAAAAGAAATAGTTTTAGATGAATTTGCATTTTTAGTTAGTGAAACTGATGAAAAAGGTAGTATTATATTTGCAAATGATGATTTTTGTAAAATAGCAGAATATAGTGTAGATGAACTTATAGGAAAACCTCATAATATTGTAAGACATAAAGATATGCCCAAAGTAGCATTTAAAGACTTATGGGACACAGTTTTAAGAGGTGAAATTTGGAGTGGTTATGTTAAAAATACTACTAAATCTGGAAATTATTATTGGGTATTTGCAACAGTATTTCCAACTACTACATCTGATGGAAGAAAAGGTTACCTATCATGTAGAAGAAAAGCTAGTAAAGATGAGATAGAAGAGCACAAAGAATTATATAAAAAATTAATAGCAGAAGAGAAATAGTTAAATATCTCTCTTTTGTTTTATAATTCTTTTTTAAAATACAAATTATACCTACAAAATAACTTCAAAAAATCATAAAATCTTTTTATGAAAATATTTATAATATACCCAAATCAACTTTTCAAAAATATAGAAAAACTAAAAAATACAAAAGTACTTCTAATAGAAGAACCACTATTTTTTACTCAATATGAATTTCATATTCAAAAACTAGTATTACATAGAGCAAGTATGAAGTTTTATGAAGAGTATCTAAAAGAGAATAATATAGAAGTTGCGTATTTTGAAGATGAATCTTACTTAATAGATTATAAAGATGAAGAGATTTATATCTATGAACTATTTGATAATTATTTAGAAAAAAAAGTTTATAAAAACTTCTCAAATATTAATACACTTAAAAATCCAAATTTTTTAAACCCAAATGATTCAAATAAATTTATGCATAATTTTTATAAAAACAGAAGAAAAGAGTTAAATATCTTTATGGAAAATGGAAAACCACTTCATGGGAAATATAGCTTTGATAGTGAAAATAGAAAAAAACTTCCAAAAGACATAAAAATACCTGCAACTTTTAGCTTTGATAATAAATATATAGAAGAAGCCAAAGTTTATTGCAAAAAATTTAAAACTATAGGAATTATAAATGATGATTTTTACTATCCTGCAACTTTTGATGAAGCAGCTATTCAATTAGAATATTTTATAAATGATAAGTTTGAAAACTATGGCGATTATCAAGATGCTATTATAAAAGAAAAAAAGGAATATTTTTTATTCCACTCAAATATATCAAGCTCTTTAAATATAGGATTAATTTCTTTAAACGAGTTAATAAAAAAAATAGCAAATGCAAATGCACCATATAACGCGAAAGAAGGCTTTATTAGACAAATTATTGGCTGGAGAGAGTTTATGCTTGTAATTTATAAAGATGATGGTGTACATTTAAGAAATTCAAACTTCTTTGAATTTAGAAATAAAATTCCATTTAAAATATTAGAAGGGAAAAGTGGAATTACTCCTCTTGATGATTGCATAAAAAAACTAAATAAAAGTGCTTATAGTCATCATATAGAAAGACTTATGATACTTGGTAATTTATTTTTATTATTAGAAATAAAACCAAATAGTGTTTATGAGTTTTTTATGAAATATTATATTGATGCTTATGATTGGGTAATGATTGGAAATGTTTATGGTATGAGTGGGTTTAGTGATGGGGGAAGTATTACAACTAAGCCATATATTAGTAGTTCTAATTATATTATAAAAATGAGTGATTATAAAAAAAGCGAAAGTTGGTGTGAGATTGTTGATGCTTTATATTGGAGATTTTTACATAAATATTCAAGTAAGTTTGAAAAAAATCCAAGAATGAAAATGCAAATAGCTCTTTTAAATAAAATGAGTGAAGAAAAGTTGCAAAAGCATTTAAAAATAGCTGATGAATTTACAAAAAATCTTTTTATTACAGATTGATATATTTTTAAGCATTAGCTTTTATTTTTACTAAAATTACAATATGAAAACTGATATATATGAAAAAATGGAAATCCTTAGCAATAGTGCAAAATACGATGTATCTTGTTCATCAAGTGGAGTTGAAACTAACTATAAAAAAGGTGAACTAGGAGCTACTCATACAAGTGGAATTTGTCACAGTTTTACACCTGATGGAAGGTGTGTTTCACTACTTAAAGTCTTACTTACAAATATTTGTATCTATGATTGTGCTTATTGTATAAACCGTGTTTCAAATGATATTCCAAGAGCTGTTTTTACACCAAGAGAGCTTGCTGATATTACTATAAACTTCTATAAAAGAAATTACATCGAAGGTCTTTTTTTAAGCTCAGGAATTGTAAAAACAGAAGATCATACTATGACTTTAATACTAAAAGCTTTAAAGATTTTAAGAAATGAATATAAGTTTAATGGCTATATTCATGTAAAACTAATTCCAGGAGGAAGCATGGAGTTAGTCGAACAAATAGTAAAACTTGCAAATAGAGTTAGTTCAAATATTGAACTTCCAAGTGACAAGTCTCTAAAACTTTTAGCTCCAAATAAAACAAAAGAAAAAGTACTTCAACCTTTAAAATTTGCAAGAGATTTAAGCTTAGAAAAAAATCAAAAGCCAATAGGTATGAGTACACAACTAATAGTAGGTGCTACTCCTGAAAGTGATAAGGATATATTAAAACTTAGCTCTGCACTTTATGATAAAGCCCTATTAAAAAGAGTTTATTATAGTGCTTATATTCCTGTAAATGATGATAGGAATCTTCCTTCAGTTGTTACAAAACCTCCACTTGTTAGAGAGCATAGACTTTATCAAGCAGATTGGCTACTTAGGTTTTATGATTTTACCTGGGAGGAAATAGTAAATGATGAATTTCCAAATCTAGATGAAGATTTAGACCCAAAAGCTTTTTGGGCTATTAATAACCTAAAACATTTTCCTATGGAAATAAATACAGCTTCAAAAGAAGAACTTTTAAGAATTCCAGGAATTGGAGCTAGAGGAGTATTTAAAATACTTAAAGCAAGAAGATTTAAAAGACTAACTTTTAATGATTTAAAGAAACTAAAAATCTCGATTAAAAAAGCTAAGTATTTTATAACATGTGATAAAGAGTTTCAAAAACAAGTTCCTTTTTACAAAGAGAATATAAGAACAGCACTAATAAAACCTGAACCAAAAAAGATAATACAACCCTCATTATTTGATGTAAGTGCGGTAACTGGTGAATTATGATTTTAATTTATGATTCTACTTTTGAGGGTTTTTTATCTTTAATTTATGAAGTTTATTATAGAAAACTAAAACCTTCAAATATTTATAAAAAACTTCCAAATGAAATTATTTTTGAAGAAATACTTCATATTCAAACTAAGGAAGAAAATTATACAAAAGTCTTCAATGCAATAAAATCAAAATTTTCAAAACAAATAGTTCAACGAATATTAAATATTTTTATGTGCGATTCAAAAGAGTTTGAAATGGCTTTACTAGAGTATATTATTTTAGGATTTAAAGACAGTAAACAACTTCTAAATATCAATAATTCTTGTGTATTTTACTTAAATAGTTTAGAAAAAGAATTATTTAAAAATGTTCATAAAATGTATGCTTTTATACGATTTGAAGAGCTTGAAGATGATAGCTTATATGCAAAACTAGAGTGTAAATTTAATGTAGTATATTACTTAGCAAAACACTTTTTAAAAAGATTTAATAACCAAAACTTTATAATCCATGATATAAATAGAAAGCTAGCTTTTGTAAAAATAGGTAAAGACTTTTCTATACAAAAAGTTGCAGAATTTCAAGAACCCACTCACTCTTTAAGTGAACAAAAATTCCAAAAGCTTTGGAAAAGCTTTTTTAAAGGGGTAACTATAGAAGAAAGAGTTAATCTAAAACTTCAACAAAACCAAATTCCATTGATATATAGAACTTATATGAGTGAGTTTTTATAAGCTTTTTAATACTTTTAAGAGTTAAGTAGTAAAACTATATCTTGTATATTAAAAGGCTTTTTAAACGTATTAGTAAATGTCTTATTTATTTTATTTACATAATTTACATCGTTTGATTCTTCATCATAAATAACTATAATTTTATCTTTTATATTTTCTAGTTTAAAAAGATCTTTTTCTTTAATTTTTGAAGAATCAACAATCAAATAATCAAAATTTGAATTTTTAGAAACTTCTAATAATTCATTATAATTACTTGAACTTATGAGTTCAAATGATTTTTGTATTTCAATAGCTAAAGAAATAAACTTTATTGGGTCATTATTAAAAAGTACTATGTTTTTTTTCTTTTCGCTAAATAAACTTTCTTTCTTTCTTAAATCATTTTTATTTATTAATTTTTTATTCATCTTAAATTTTACTTTAAAAGAAGATCCAACATTAACTTCACTTTCAACTTCTATATCTCCATCAAGTAAAATAATAATTTGTTTTACAATAGCTAAACCTAATCCTATTCCTGAAAACTTTCTTGTAGTAGTACTATCAATTTGTTGAAATCTTTCAAATACATTTTTTAGCTTATCTTTAGGAATACCTATTCCTGAATCTTTAATTTCTATTTCAACAAAACTATCTTTTGCTTTAGCAATTATTATAATTTCACCTTCATCTGTAAATTTTAAAGCATTACTAAGCAAATTTTTTAATACCATTTTAATTTTCTCTTTATCACTGTAAATTAAAGAAATTTCTTCATCACATTCTAAACTAATTTTTAAATTCTTTTCTTTTGCTTGAACTTCAAAACTATTAAACATTTTCTTTAAAGTTTTACAAAAATCAAAATCTGATAAGTTTACTTTTAATTCCCCTGCTTCAAGTTGTGAAATATCTAGAACATCTTTAATTAAGAAAAGCAAATCTTTCCCTGAATTATTAATAATATTTAAGTTTTTAATATCTTTTTTATCTAAATTACCGTTTTTATTTTTAACCATAATTGAACTAATAAGATTTATTGCATTAAGAGGAGTTTTTAGCTCATGACTCATATTTGCTAAAAATTCATCTTTAGCTTTTGAAGCTTCTTCTGCTTGTAATTTAGCAATATTTAATTTCTTAGTTTTTTTATTAATTTCATTCATCATATTAGAGAAATTTGTATTTAACTGATTTAGTTCCAAGATATCAGTATTTATAATACTAATATTTGAATCACTTTCTTTTATTTTTCTAGTCTCTTCTGAAAGCTTTACAATAGGTTCTGTAATTACATCTGAGAAGATATTTATTCTTCTTAGAAGTACATAGAAAAATATTACATAAAACAAAAGAAGAAAAGCAATTGCCAAATAACCTATTTTATTTGATAGGTTTTTTAAATTAATTACAGAATCAAAAATCTCTGCTTTGTCTATTAAAATCATAAGTTCCCAGCCTGTTTCTTCAACTTTTTGCTCTAGTGCTAAGTAATCAATTCCATTAATAGAAAAAGAAATATTAGATGGCTTATCAAAAAGTAATTGTTTAAAATATGAGGCAAAAGGACTGTTGTTTTTTAGTATATTAAACTCTTCAGGCTTTTCAATAGTCTTTAATATAGCATCAGTATATAAATGCTCTTTTAGCTCTTTTAAACCTAAAAGATTTTCAATATACTCAGACATTGATATAATCATTCCATCTTTATCAACCATAAATAGTTGTGCTTTGTATGGAAGTTTTCTATTTAAAATATTTTTAACAAAACTATCAATCGTAATATCAATACCTGTAACACCTTCTAAAAAATCCCCATTATAAATTGGGACAATTGAAGAAAGCATCCAGCCATGACCTGCTGGGTCTAAATAAGCTCCTGTCCAAGTTGGCTTTTTACTAGGGTTATGTTTTAAATCTGCTAAATAATAAAAATTGTAATCTGGTATATTAATATGAGGTCCATATTGCTCATATGTTTTATCAATAAAGGGATAAAGCCTATTCATATTATCCCATGAATTAAAATAAGCAGAAACAATATTTGGATTTGTATCTACAATACTTTTAAAAGTAATATCCATAGCCTCTGTATATTTTACTTTGTTAAGTTGCTCTGGTCCGATTTTTGTTTTTGCTGAATAGTATATTGAAGAGCCAACTTTATTTGATTTATAAAAAACACCATTTGGTGCTACAGCGAAACTTGGATCTCCATTTGGTAATCCAAAACTTGTTGGGTTTTTCATTATTGCTTGATGTTCATTTTGGAGTATACTTGCAATTCTTGATACTTCATTTAACTTATCACTTATAAATTTTGCTTCATTTTTTAAAACTTCTTCTGTATGTGATTGAGCATTTTCTAATAATAAATCTGTATTCTTATTCGAGATGTATGTATTTATAGAAAAATAAAGAATTAATAATGCAATTTCTACAACAAAAATAGGAATTAAAGAATATCTAAAAAAATGTGTTACTAATATTTTTTTTAAGCTTGTAAGTAAAATGATAACTCCTCAAAATCTAATAGAAGAAGAATATCAAAACATAGTATCAAAAAAGTATTATTTTTATGAAACTGGCTTAGTATCTAAAATATGGACGGAAAAGGAGGAAACAAAAGAAGATTTTAATAAATAGAATCTTCTTTAATTTGTTTGAGTATACTCTTCATCCTGTCGTGGATCTAACTCTGGCAACTCAGCACCTGAAGTAATAGGTATATTTACAAACACACTTAAATCTTTATCTTTAACTCTTTCTTGTGTTAAAGCATAAATACTTAAGCCTAAGCATAAAACAAAAAAACATATAAATAAAAAGTTAGGACTTAAACTAAGGCCTAATCCTATAATTAAAGGAGAAAGAAATGAGCCAATTCCATAAGTAAAAAGTAATGTTCTACTAATTTCAACTATATCTTTATTTTCATCAACAACATCATTTGCACGTGCAACTGCTAAAGGATACAAAGTAAATATAGTTAATCCTAAAGAAAATCCAAGTATAAGTAAATACAACTCTTCATTTGCATATAAAATAAAAACTAGTGAAGTTAAAGCACTAAGTAAAGATACTATTGATATAAGTTTTCTTCTACCAAATTTATCAGAAAGTATTCCAACTGGCCATTGAGAAACTAATCCACCTATAATTGAAAATAACATAAATTTTGATACTAATTCAACAGAATCACTTTGCATTAGAATAAAAAGGGGAAGCATAGTAAAGAATCCACCAATTAAAAATCCACTTATAAAGCTAGTTACAGTTGCAAGGGGAACTATTGAAAAGATTTTTGGAAAACTAAACTTATCAAAAGGTGCTATTGTTGGTTCTTTTATTTTTGTTAAAGATATAAAAATTACTGAAAATAAAACAAGTGCAGAGCCAATTGTAAAAATAAATTGCTTAAAGTGCTCATCAATATTTAAAAAAAGTTGTCCAATTGCAGTTGCTAGATAGAAAACAATTGTATAAATAGCTAATATTTGTCCTCTACTTTCTTCAGAACTCTTTTCATTTAGCCAACTTTCTAATATTATTAGAAGTGCATAAAAAGAAAAACCAGAAAGTAGTCTTAAAATTGCCCATAATACTTCATTAAAAAAAACTGCATGTAATAAAAATGTAATTACCATTAACGCTGCAAAAGCTGCAAAACTTCTAATATGTCCAACACTAGAAATAATCTTTTGGCTAAAAATCGAAGATAGAACAGCCCCTAAAAAAAATGAAGCATTAATAATACCAATAACAGAATTACTAACTTGTAACTCTTTTAAATAAATTCCTATAAATGTTAAAATCATTCCATAACCAATTGCTAAAAATCCAATTGCAAAAAATAAAGAAGATATAGGAAAAACTATTTTTTTAATGCCCATTTTTAACCTTATTTTAAATATATTTTAATAATACTCATCAAAGTATAATTTTTAGATAACTCTTCTTTTAAAAGAAGAACATCTTTATTCATAAAGGGTTCATCAAGAACATGAATAATCATAAAGATATTTTTATTAAGCCATAAGCAGGAGTAAAATTTCTAGTAGGTTTTATATTATTCATATAATAATGTAGTAAATAATTACTTATAAGCAAATAAAAAAGGCCCATTCTAAAGAATGAGCCTTTTAAAATATTTATATTATATTTAATTTATTAAATTGGTAAAACTCTTATATTTTCATCAATTTTTTGTTGTAATACAGATTCGATTGCATATAAAGTTCCAGTAGACCCAGACGAACATCCTGAACATGAACCTAAGTATCTGATATATAAATCATAATGAGGAATATTATCTTTAATATCAATAATTTCCATGTTTCCACCATCCATTACTAACATAGGTCTAATATCTTCATCTAATACTGAATCAATAGTTTTAATTCTTTGAACTAAAGTCATTTTATCAAATGTAAGCTCACCAGATTCAGAAGCATCTGCAGCTTCTTTCATTTTAGCTTCTGCCATTTCAGCTCTTGTATCAGCTAAAATATCAACTAAATAATAATCCATTTCTTCGTGGCCACCTGGCTTGATACATGATTTACAAAAAGCACCAGCTTTTGTATAATCAGTAATTTCTTCAACTGTTTTTAAATCATTGATTTTAATAACTTCTTGAATTGTTCCTAAACTTACTCTTGCACATTCACAAACAATAATTTCAGTTTCAAAAGATTCCATATCAACACCTTTATACTCAGATGCTGCTTTTTTAATAACATCATAAGCCATAACAGAACAGTGCATTTTTTGAGGTGGAACAGCTGGAGTATCTGGATTATCTCTTAATGCTTTTTCAACATCAATATTTGTAATCTTAACAGCTTCATCAACAGTTTTACCAACACATAATTCAGCCATAACATCAGAAGATGCAATTGCAGTACCACAACCAAAAGATTTGAATTTAGATTCAACAATTTCATCATTTTCTTCATTTACTGCCCAGTATAATCTTACTGCGTCACCACATGATTCAGCACCAAAATCAGCAACAATTAATTTTGTTCCTAATTCTTTTGCTCTCTCTTCTGTGATTTCACCTTGATGTTGTGGGTTATTCATTCTATTTACAACTTGATTTGAATACTCATCCCAAATTGATCCACTAATTAAATCATTTTTTGCCATATCATTTTCCTTTTTATTATTCTTTTATTTTTATAAAGCTGATTTATGCGATGCTGGAGCGTATGCATATGAACTTGAAAGCGCTCTTAATCTTGTAACAGCATTTTTAATTACTTCAATTGCATAATCAATTTGTTCTTCAGTATTAAATCTACTTAAAGAGAATCTAACACCTGTATGAGCTAGCTCACTATCAGATCCAAATGCATTCATAACGGGGTTAGCTTCTAAATCTTCACTAGCACATGCACTTCCTGTTGAAGCTCCAATACCATTTTGATTTAAATCCCATAACATAGATTCACCTTCAACACCTCTAATAGAAATTAAAGTTGTATTGGGAGTTCTATTATCTTTACCACCAATAACAATAGTTTCTGGTAATTCTAAAATTGCATTTTCTAATCTATCTCTTAATTTACTTACGTGATTTTTTTCATAAGCTAAAGCCATAGTAGATGTTGCTAAGTGCATAGCCCATCCCATTCCTACCATTGATGCAACATCAACAGTACCAGCTCTTTTTCCACCCATTTGTTCACCACCATGAAGTAATGGAGTTAATTCTGAACCTTTTTTAACATATAATCCACCAACACCTTTTGGTCCATGGAATTTATGTGCAGAAAAACTAATATAATCAAGATTACAATCTTGTACGTCTACTGGAAATTTTCCAATAGCTTGTGTTGCATCAGAATGGAAAGGAACACCTGTAGTTTTACAGATTAATCCAATCTCTTTAATTGGAAAAATTTTACCAGTTTCATTGTTTGCCCACATAATAGTAACTAATGCAGTTTCTTCTGTTATATTATCTCTAACTAAAGATGCTTCTAAAACACCCTCTTCATTAACAGGTAAATAAGTTACTTTAACACCTTGTGTTTCTAAGAATTTACATGCAGCTGTAATTGCTGGATGTTCAACTTCACTAGTAATAATATGATTTTTATTACCATTTAAAATCTTATCAACCCAGATACCTTTAATAACTGTATTATTACTTTCAGTTGCATTTCCTGTGATGATAATATCATCTTCATCAGCTGCATTAATTCCTTCATATAAGAAATCTAAAGCTTCAACCATCTTTGGATGAGTTCCTGCTCCAAATTTATGAAGTGAATTAGGGTTTCCGTAAATTTCACAAAAAAATGGTTTCATTTCTTCGAAAACTTTTGGGTCTACCATTGTAGTTGCGTTATTATCTAAATAAACTTCCATCATATTTTATATTCCTATTAGTTTAATATTTTTCTATTTTTTACTTTAAATACTATTTTCTTAATCGATTTTCGTATTTTAGTGTAAATAGGATAAAAATTGTCTTAATTAATATTTCAGAATCTTAATTATTAAATTTATCACTAATTTTCGCATTATTATAGTAGAATTTTTATAAATAAATAGACCTATAATAAAGTAATGTTAAGTTTAGTATGGAATAATAATAATAAAAAATAATACAAGGTACATAAATGAAAAAAATATTATTAGCATTAATGTTTACATTAATATCTCTTACTTTAGTAGCTTCAGAATTAAAAGCAGAGAAAAAAGTTTTAACAGTTGGTATGGAATTAGCCTACCCTCCATTTGAAATGAGTGATAAAAATGGTAATCCCCAAGGTGTATCAGTTGATTTTGCAAAAGCACTTGGTGAATATTTAGGAAGAGAAGTAGTTATTGAGAATACTGCATGGAGTGGATTAATACCATCTTTAAAAACTGGGAAAATTGATTTAATTATCTCATCTATGACTATTACAAAAGAGAGACAAAGATCTATTAATTTCTCAATTCCTTATGCTCAATCTTCACTTGCTATTTTAGCTAATAAAAATTCTGGTGTTTCAAATATTGATGATTTAGATAAAAAAGGGAAAAAAGTTGCAGTAAAAAAAGGTTCTACAGGACATGTTTATGTTAGTAAAAACTTTAAAAATGCAGATGTTTTAGTTTTTGATAAAGAAAATGCTTGTGTTTTAGAAGTAGTTCAAGGTAAAGTTGATGGATTTTTATATGATCAATTAACAATTTACAAAAACCATGTTCAGCATAAAGATACAACTGTTGCTATTTTAAAATCTTTCCAAAAAGATTTTGAATACTGGGGTGTTGCATTAAACAAAAAAGATGTTGAA
>Ga0193954_1000207_pt1 | contig 35447 bp, 29 predicted proteins | sample BB_5_MG_FD_140340 | JGI IMG/M metagenome (GOLD analysis project Ga0193954, IMG submission 140340) | Microbial mat bacterial communities from the Broadkill River, Lewes, Delaware, United States - BB_5_MG | ecosystem: Environmental > Aquatic > Freshwater > River > Microbial mats | place: USA...
AGAGAAAACGCAATGGCACAACCTAACGATTTGGGGGAAGCAGGCGGAATCTGCGGCGAAGGTTTTGACAAAGGGTCAAGAAATTATTGCTGAAGGGAAACTTGTAAACAGCCAGTACGAAACGAAGGAGGGTGAAAAACGCTATTCGACTTCGATTGAGGTGAGTGAGTTCTTGATTTTATCGCCGAAACCAGAACATGCATAATACCAATCAACCTAACCACGGAGCCGGCCCGGTCGGCTCCATTTTTTTCACTACAAAACACATTAAAATGAATCACGTTAATTTAATCGGCAAAGTTGTTTCAGCACCACGTTTTTATGAATTGCCTACAGGAAGAAAAGTCGCACAGTTTACAATGTCAACGAGAGAAACATATCTCGATGAGGATGGAAACACGAAAAAGAAAAGTCATTGGCATCGTATTTCGGCATGGGGAAGATGGGTACAAGTTCTAGAAGAACTAGGCAGTGTAGGATTGGAAGTTGCCGTTGAAGGTAAATTAACAACACGTTTTTTCCAGCGCAACAATGCAAAGCAGTTTATCTCAGAAGTTGAAGTCAACGATTTAATAATCCTTTAAAAAAATCTACGATATGCAGATTCTTAAAAACCACGTCACATTAGTTGGCAACATGGGAGCGAATGCTCAAATTACCAATTTTGATAATGGAGGAAAAGTAGCAAGATTTACGCTTGCAACAGATAGATATCCGGATAATACCAAGAAAAAGCCAGAATGGCATCGGGTATTTGCTTGGGGAAATATTGCACAGTTCATTGAAGAATACGGTGAAAAGGGTAGACAACTTGCCATTCATGGTCGACTTGTGAACCGCACTTACTTGAATAAACAAGGCAAGGAACGAAAAGTGACGGAAATAGAAGTAAAGCACGTTATTGGATTATAATCAACCTAACCTACCACTAACCTAATCCAATAGGTGTATGAGCGGGTCAGTTTTACTGGCTCGCTCTTGTTATTTATATCAAAATCAAATTTCATATATTGCCAACCAATTACACTACTATGAAACTAAAAATAAGCGTAATATTCCTTTTACTAGTCTTTCATGTTTCGGCTCAAGATTATCATCATTGGTCTGAACATTTTGGTGCTCGCGCATCACTTTTAGGTGGTGCGGCAACAGCGGGGTTAGGTGATAATGCGACTGCGTATTATAATGCTGCAGCAATGACTTTTGTGGAAGATCCATCACTTTCTATATCAGTCAATGCTTATCGAATTAGCAATCTAAAAATGAAGAATTTTTTGGGTGATGGATTAGATCTAAAATCCACGCAATTAAGCACAATGCCTAATTTAATTGCAGGGATACTCGATTTTAAAAAGAAACCTAAATTACGATTAGGCTATGCAGTGATTACACGAAGAAATTTCACGAGTAAATTTGACTATTTGCATCAAGACAATTATGACATTCTTTCCTCTACAGCGGGAAAAGAGGTTTTTGTTGCGTCTTACAACTTGCATCATCAACTGAATGAATATTGGGCAGGTTTTGGATTGTCCTATCAAGTTTCGAAAGGATTTTCGATTGGATTGGCACATTATGGAATTTACCGCGATGTTAAATATTCCAACGTGCATTCCACATCGGTTTTGCCTGAAGATGGTTCTACAGGGGATGTGTCCTCCGTATCTACAAATGTGACGTTTAATTATTGGAATGTGAAAGGGGTTTTCAGACCTTCTATCGCGCTGAGTGTTGAAAATTTCAAGTTTGGAATGACCTATACGACACCATCATTTAACATGTTCGGAAGGGCAAATGTTTATCGTGATTATGCAATCATTAATATGGATGAATCAATCGGAACAGACGTAACGTTTATCGACAGAGCGGAAAATCAAAAGGTAACGCATAAAGAGAATGGATCATTGGCAATTGGTGTGAGTTGGAGGCTTGGTAAAAAGGCTTGGCTGCACTTCACGAATGAAACATTTTTTGGAGGAAAATTCTATAAATTATTCGATCCAGAACAATCACCGAGTGTTTACCCTACATATATTGCAGATACAACGACCTATCGATATTTTGGAAATCAAAATTTCTTGGCATACGGTGAAGAAACAGAAGCACGCACAAATCTCGGTATAGGTTTGGAAGCTAAAATTGCAAAGCGTTGGGAAATTTACATGGGAGCTAGAACAGACTTTTTATATAACGAAAGGCCATATTATACATTTCAAACAATCGGTATTGAGTCGAGTAAATGGAATCTGTATCACTTTTCACTTGGGTTAGTTAACATTACGAAAAAGAATAAGCGATATACTGTTGGGGTAGAATATGCGTTAACCCCAAAAAGAAAATTCTATCATGTTATTGATTATACAAAACCAAGTGTTCAAAACGGACTCATCGGTGAACCTGGTGTAGACGCTTACGCCGAGCAATATTCATTTAAGCTTTTGTTTGAAATAATTATAGGAAGTAAAAAGGATTAAACTTCAACAATCACAATACAAATGTCGTCTACTTGGTCAAAATCTCCTTGCCACTGCGTTAGTGCTATGTCTAGTTTTTGAACTAAATCAGTAGGCGTTGAATTACCATTTTTCAAAATAAGATTACGCATTTCTTTAACCTTGAATTTTTTGTTTTTTTCTCCACCAAACTGATCTTGATATCCATCTGTAGAAACTAAAATTTTGTCTCCTTTTTCCAATTTAACTTCATTGCTTGAAAAGTTGAAATTGTCCATAGACATCCCAATTCCTCTTCGTTGGCCTTTAAGTTCAAGAATAGCACAGTTTTCATACTCGTAAACAATTCCATCGTTTTTTCTTGAAGTAATAGAATCCTTCGAATTGAGCACCCAACAATTCAAGTGTGCACCAGAAAACTGTAGTGTGGACTTAGTTTTATCGAGGCGGCATAACGCAATGTCGAAGCCATCATTCAACTCTGAATCTCCACCATTTAAAGCACTTGGAATCTTTTCATTTAAATTGTTTAGAATTGCATCAGGTTCAACTAAATTTAATTCGTGAAGCGCCTTATCAAGATGCGCTGAAGCCACAAGACTCACCATGGCCCCTGGAACACCATGTCCTGTGCAATCCACAGCGCCAAAATATAAACCGTTCGAAGTGGCATCACAGACATAAAAATCTCCTGAAACAATGTCTTTAGGTTTGTATAGGAGACCATAGTTTCCTAGGTGTTGTTGTAAGTATTCTTGACTTGGAAGAATTGAATTTTGAATCCGTTTTGCGTAGTTTATACTGTCTATGATTTCTCCATGTTGTGCATCAATCTGTTCATTTTTTTGTACTAACTCAATGTTCGCTTTTTTTCGATTGAGCGCGGACCTCCATATTATAACGGCTATCGCTATGACTAAAAATATACCAAAGCCCATCATCCACCCCAAAAAGTTTTGGTAGGAAATGCGTTCATCACGAGCTTCAATCTCTTTTTGATCTAATTCCCCCTGCATGTTCAATTGAATGATTTGCGCTTCTCTTTTTTCGGCTTGAAATTCGGCAGCTAACTTTTTATTTAATAAGGTCTTGTCTACTTCCTCTAAGGAGTCTTTTAACTCACTATATCGAATGTAGTAGTTATACGCTTGTTCATAATTTCCGATAGAATCATATGTAGCGGCAATGTTTAGGTATGTAGAGTACATTCCACGGGGGTCGTTGAGACGTTTTTTAATCTCATTACTTTTAAAGAAGTATTCTAAGGCTTGTTTATGCTGCGATTGGTCGTTGTGCAGGTTTCCTATGTTATTGTAATTATAACTTAGCCATCGTTCATTACCTAATTCCAAATTCATTTTTACAGCGAGATTGAAATAATATAAAGCCTTTTTCTTGTTGCCTTGCATACGAAATAGACTTCCGATATTATTGTAATTTCCGGCAAGAAGCCTTTTGAATCCTTCTTTTTCGCACAGAGCTATACTTTCCTTGTAGTATGATTCAGCTTCTTCAAAGCGTCCTTCGTTTTTATTTCTATTCCCAAGACTCATTAAACTGCTTGCTTCAATACTTTTATTTCCTGCTTTGCGAGCGTGATGAACACTTTCTAATAAATGATATTCGGCGCTCTCATATTCTCCCATTTTAAGGAAAATGATTCCTATTGTATTGTTTACTCTCGAACTTTCTTCAAAATTGCCTTTATCTTCATAATCTGATAGTATAGAGAGGTAGGCAGCAACGGCTAAGTCTGTTTGTCCTGATGCCTTATAAACACGTGCTCTAAACTCCTCAATTTTAATGGTTCGATCGAACCCAAGTTTTTTATAGTTATCTAATAAAGTGTCACAATAATCAATGGCAGAAACAAAATCTTGATCCTTGCGAGCTAACCCAGAGAGTTTGAGGTAATATTCTACCATTACGGTGTCATTTACCAATCCTTTTTCGGCTTTGATTAATTGTTGAATTTGGCTGATTTTTGCCGGGATTTCTATCGAGTCATTTTTAAGTATAGATTCTAAACGATCGTTCACCTGACCATTCGAATTAAAAACGATAAATAACAGTAATAGTAGTAGACTAAAAACCTTCATAGGAACTAAAATATGAAATTCTAGTTAATTATTGATTTTGTGAATCATTTAGAAATTAGCGTAGATATATTGAATGTCACCAGTTTTTGATGTCATAAAGAGGTAAACTATTGCTAAAATGAAGAACACCTTTACCGATATGTTTAGTATTTTATTCATGATTCAGATAGTTTTTAATCTTGTGATAAATCAAATATGCACCATAACTGGAATGATGCTGATGGTCGTCAAATGTTCCATTAATCGTAGAAATATCAGTGGCATCTATGTAAGGGACTTTTTCTTGGTTCAAAAGCGCCTTTATTTTGGACATTGTTTTAGGATAGGCATAAATACTAGAAGGGTCATATTGCCGAATAAAACGATCATTGTATGGAGCAACAATAAACGTTGCTTCTATTTCAAGTGATTTGCATAGATGGATGAACGCACTTAATTCTTCGTACCTAAAGTCCTGTTCTTCATCAATTGATTTGTACCAATGTTTTTCTTGAAATGAACTCAGAATATTCCAAGTAGTATCATATCCTTCAATTTTTGGTGTTTGAAATTGTTTATTCTCACCTAAATTGTTTTTCCTATCGTGGATGTAAAGAAATTGCTCGTCGTATTTTTCTGGATTTAGATGATAATATAAATCGTGGAAATAACTTTTTCTGAGCGAACGCAACCCTGATTCTATGGTGTGAGTTGACTTTTCAAAAGTATTTAATGTTTCAAAGTATGTTTCGATTGGCTTGCCAAAATTCACTTGTTCATTTTCAGATAGATTAAGATTTTTAGCTAAGGTATAATTTGTATATCTATCCCAATATGATTTATCTAATTCGCATAGGTTTGATCTCCAATATGCCGGATTGATGTAATAAATAATTTTTAATCCTTTTACAGATTCTTTTTGACTATACAACAAAGGGATATAAACACCACAGGTTCTTCCTGCCCCTGCCAACACTGAAAAGCGCGGCGCTATTTCAACATCGTTATTTAAAAAGTCGAAATAATTTACAGGAGTAGTTGACTCGGAAGTCCCCAAACATAGATATCCATCATTTTTAATAATCGATTGAAAAAAGGTGGAAGTTTCTGGGTCGTCGTTAAATTTTAGCGTAAACCCATTTAAATTGTAAATCTGTTTATGAGTTGCTTTTCCCTCAAAATTCGGAATAAATAAAGCCCCTATGATTAAAATTAACGCTGAAACAATTAGAATGAAAACACCGTTTTTAGCAAGTGAACTTGTTTTATAAAATGAGCTAATTAGTTTCATAAGACAGTGTTAAAAATGGTTACTAATTGCTCGTGAGAATAATGAAAGAACATCCAACCGATAGTAACAAATGTAAATGTCAATACTCCACTTAATGCCAAATAAGACTTTGTTGTGGTGAATTGAAATCGTTTTTTAAACTTAACGGTCCAGATTTTATTGAGGCTTAGTCCTACACCATGCCATAACCCCCAATACACAAAATTGATTTTGTCACCATGCCAAAGACCGCAAATCATAAAGGTTGTAATATAGCAACTGATGGATACGAGTAGGCGATTTGTAGTTCCAAACAATGTGTTATAAACCTTAATACTGGGCTTAAAAACATAAAGTTTTAAGAAATTAGAAAAGGTCATATGCCAACGTCGCCAAAAATCGGATAAGTCAGTGGAAAGATAGGGTGAATTGAAATTTTCTGGTGTTTTAATTCCGATTAGGTAGGATGTACCAATGGCTATGTCACTATAGCCAGAAAAATCAAAATAGATATAAAGTGAATATGCAACAAGACTGAGAGTCACGGCAATAAAGGGGGTAAAATCAGGTATTAAAGTATTGTAGTCAGTTGCATAAACAATGATCAATGGAACAATTCCAAGTGTTTTAAATGCACCTAAAAATATCCGAGTTATTCCAGCAAAAAACAACGACTTTTGATATTTCCAATTTGAGTTACCAACCCAGTAATGAAAGTTTTTATAGGTATCAATTGGGCCAGCAAGAATGGATGGAAAGAAGAAAATGTAATTGAGAAAAATAAGGAAATTTGATTTGTGTATGGTTCGTTTATTTGATTCAATAAGCCAATGCACATATCTAAATAGAATATAAGAAAGTCCCAATTTTTGAACAGATAGAATTGGAGCGTTTAAAAATTCAAGAAACGTATCTGTAAGCAATTCCTGTATAAATGGATAATTCCGAATGCTAAATAAAGAAATCACTAAGACGAGTCCAGCGATTAACAATGGCTTAGAATCTCTATGTTGAAGGTACTTACCAATGAGAAAAACAATTAAACTGAGCACCGATAGTACAATAAACGTATGCTCTTTTACAAGGGTAAGAATCATTAATAAATTCCCTATAAAAATAATGGAAATTCGTATCCAAATGTTTTTTGATATGCGTTTAGCAATATTGTAAACAGCGATGAAGAGGATGATATAAAAGAAGATGTGGTAGTTCTCGAAAAACATTGCTTCGTATCAATTAATAGTTTCTATAATCATTCCAAAGTTGACTTCTTAAACCAATTACCAACATATAATCTAATTTATTTGAAATGGTATTATAGTCAAAATGATTTTCAATAAATGCATTCAAGTTTCCGGCTTTCATAATTTGATAACCGCCACCAAGAATTGTTTTTGTTCCGTTAAACCCTTGCCCTTGTCCAATGGTATGGCCGTATTCAAACGGGCGATTAATATATGGGACATATATATCATTACCATAATTGAATCCGTCTTTATCGTAAGCACGTTGATAGTAGTTGGAGAATAATTTAGCTGAAAGCTTATCGTTTTGCCATTTAAACTCAACCAGCATTTCCATGAAGTTGGAGCCATAAGGGTGTGATAATGGATTTCCTTGGTTCCCGTAATTTAACTCTTCAGAGATATGTGAATAAGTGTATGGTCGGGCGAAATTGAATTCAAGCCGATAGAAATAAGCATTTTTACCTTGATTGAATCTTCCCTTCACTCCAAATTGACCACCAAATTTATTTGCCCACCAACCACTTTTCGCTTTGATTTCAGCAAAGTAAAACTCATCTAAAATGAACTGAGAATAAAATGTATGTTGTTTCCAAAAAGCGTTCAATTCAACACCGAGTAATACATTGTCTGAGGATCCCAATGAATATTCTTGAGGTCGATAAAAAATGAAAGGATTTAAATATTCAACATCAAAACCTCTATTAACCAAGGTGTCTTTTGGTTGAAAAACAACTGTTTCAAAGACTCCAATATTTAGCCATTTAGCAACATTGAAAGAAATGTGATGACTTGATGAAAATTTCCCTTCCCAACGGTTGTTATCGCGTTCTCGCAAAAACTGATACAAAATAGAATACTCCAATCGCCAAAAACGCATTCTAATTTGACCAAATGGATAAGATGAACCGTAATCGCTTAAAAGCATAGAACGCGCTCCTTCTCCTATAAAGTTGTGATCGAGCCCTGCTTGAAAATTGAAGATATGATTCGGTGTATAAGATATTCGTGACCGAATGTCTGAAAAGAGATTCAGTTTACCGATTGAGTCGTTTTGATAAGCCTTTAAACCGTACCGATTGTTATGTTGACTTACGCCTTCAACACCCGAAAGACGGAAATAAAATTGATCTTTGATATTACCCTTTAATTCTAAACCAAGTCCTAATTTATACCCTGTCTTATTCGATTGAAGTAGATTTAAATCTCCTAGAGGTGTAAATTTCACTTCACCAGAGGAGAGGTTTTGGTTATTTAATCGAATGCTTGGTTTTAAACTTGAATGTGATTTGATTGTACGACGCTGAATTGAATCGTTGGGCATATCTTCATAAATATATCCAACTTCCCCCTGACCTAAAGTCAAGAATGAAGAAAGAAACGATATGATTAACAGATATTTCATTAAAAATCTTTATAGTGATTTATAAACCCGGTTCTCAACCCTATATTTACAGCATTGGTGACTGGGTTTAAAGGTAAACTTGTAGTACGGTGATTCCAATTTGCAAATAGCATTAGATTCATTTTTCTATTGAATCGATATCCAATTTCTGTATTCGAATTAAGGATTGTTTCTGAACTTAAATTTTGCTGAATGTACACAGGAAGATGTCCTTTGTCGGAATGGTTGGAGGTCATAATTAAAACCACAGATAAATTGACATATAAACGTTTCCATTCATAATTTGACCTCAAAAGCACTTCTTGAAAACCACTTCCTTTCACATGCGCCATCGGAAGATTGAAATGGGTGTTATTCAATCTACGGTTGTCATTTTCATACGTGTTTTCGGCGGCGTAGTTATACTCCAATTGAAGCATAAAGTCTTTCAGTCCAAAATAATTATATCCGCGATACCCCAATTGAAAGGCTATTTTTTCACCATCAAAGTCGTTTAATGCAAATTGACCATAAGCACGATGCATTTTGGCAAACTGATAGCTTAAATTTAATCCAAGCAAGGAAGAAACTTCATTCTTTCCATTTAATAAAGCACCAGAAATAAAGGGGATTGGGTTATAATAGAGTGGATGTGAATATTTGCTTGTTAATGAATCACCTCGATTCCAGTTTCCACTTTCAAAAAGACTAACACTTATTTTTGAGGTTGGTTTATAAGTTAAATAGTTGACAGAATAACCTTTGGTTTCATAGTAAGATTCCACAGAGCTACTTGCAGGTTTTCGCAAAAGGTTGGAGTTTCTGCCGCGGAGGTAAGTGAAATTGAATTTAGAGCTTATTCGCCAATCAATGCGGTAGTATGGAAAACTGGATGAATTATCTGAAAGTAACATTGAACGATAGCCATCTCCAACAAATTGTGCATTATTTCCTGCTGTGATTCTAAGAAATTTAAATGGGCGATAAACAAAATATCCTACGGCATAGGCATAATCGAAACCATCTCCTTTAAAGGGTTTAGTCCTTGTTGCACCTGGAATAAATGCATTTTGACTTAAATACGTGGAGTCTGCTTGAGGGTAGAATTCTCCATTTGATGTATAGTATGATGTTTCGTAATTCGTGTTGCGACTTTGATTTTCGTATAGTGCCGTTGAAAATGAAAAATTCTTAAACAAATCGCCTTCTACGTATACTCCACGGGTGTTTTGAAATAATGTCCTTGAAATAGTATCACTTAAATCTCGCCCGTAAGAAAAGTCAATTGCAGGTGAAATTTTTAAATGAAAGTCTTTACCTTTTACATCAATGAGGTGTTTTTGAAACAAAATATGTGTAGCTGTATAATATTGTTTGCTTGAGTCTTTAATCAATTCAGTTAGATCATAGTCAGAAACGGAAACAGGAAGAAAAGAACCTTCATTGTAAGATAAACTTGACTTATTTGAGAATAATTGGTCCTTATAAAATGAGTGTAACGGAATTAGTCCTTGTTGACCGAAAGCTGCTGGTACAAAGGAAGATAAAACGAATATCAATAGGAATATTCTCAAACTAATGTAGGCTTTGTACGCACGATGAAATGCGGGTTATACAAACTCTTTTTGTTGTACTTTAGAATTTCATCATCAATTAAACTTCTTACTTCTCCCCCGAGTTCATTTAAAATGGCTTGTCCCGCGGCGATATCCCATTCCATTGTCGGGGCATACCTCAAATAGATGTCAGCACGGCCCAATGCTAAATCAAAAAATTTCAAAGCACTTCCTTTTTTAAGAAAGTCAACTTCTCCATACTGTTCTCTTAAAGTATTAATCAGGGGATATTTAGACTGAGTAAAGCTTCTAGAACAGGCAATGATTAGTGGTGAGTTCACTTGTTCTTTAGGTGTGATTTTTTCCCACTGTGATACGTCATTTGCATTCTCAAAATTGAATAAATAAACCCCAAGGTCTTTACCTCCGATGATAATTTTTCGTTCTACGGGAGAACAGATTAATCCAAAAACAGGAATACCGTTTTTAATGTGTGCGATATTGATTGAGAATTCATCATTTTTCATGATGAACATTTTAGTACCATCCAAAGGATCAACGCTCCAATTCTCTTCCCACTGAGAGCGAACGGAATAATCATTTTTTTCTCTTTCCTCTCCAGTTATCGGAATGTTTAATGGCTCTAAATAAGCTGAAATAATTTTAGAAGACCTATAATCTGCTTCAGTTACAGGAGAACCGTCATTCTTTATTTCAACATCAATTGTAGATTGATAAACCTCCATAATATGTGCGGAAGCGTCAATAGAGGCTTTAATAGCAGTTACATATATGTGAGGAATTGTTTTCACGCCTATCAAAGTTACGAAAACTTATGTTCAAAATTGCGTATAAAAAAAGCCATCTACAATGCAGATGGCTTCAAATATTTGTTGAGTTAGTCTAATGTCTAACAATAATTTTTCGAGTAATAGCTTTTACACCATCAGATTCAATGCGTAAGAAATAGATTCCGTTTTTGTAATCAGAAACATTGATAGATTTTGATCCGTTCATAGTTTCTTTCATTACAACGTTTCCTAAAACATCTACTAATGTAATAGAAGCAGAGTTTACACCATTTGCAGAAACATTAACATAAGAAGTTGCAGGGTTAGGTGCAACACTTACAGTTAAAACTGGTTTTTCATCTACGCTCAATACAGAGTTCACTTCAACATCAATAGAGTCTAAGAATGTAGTACCATCAGTAGATACATAATATCTATATGTAGCAGAACCTCCACTTGGAGCAGTAACATATGTCTGAAGTTTACCCGCACCATCCATTGGAATGTTTTCAGCTGGAGTAGACCACTCTGATGCAGCTTGTGCAGGATAACAGTTTCCTATACCTGGCGTTGGACCCCAACAAAGATAGTTAGACCATCCTGCTGGCTCATTCAAAGTTAATCGTGTAATCATCCAACTTTGAGCTGATCCAGTTTCATTATTAACAATGAAATCGAAAACATGATGATTCATTACATCTGCTGTAATTTCAGCAGCAACCTGAGTTGTTCCAGAAATATCAGTCGTTGCACCGTCTAAATAAATAGTTACACCTTGAGCAAATGACGTTGTCATTAAGGCTGTTGCAGCGACTATTGATAGTAATATTTTTTTCATATTATGAGTGTTTAATTTGTACCGTGTTACCAAATATATGAAATATTCAGTCGTTATCTACGTTCTGCAAAAATTAGTCCAATTGATAGAATATTTAAGAATGGAAGCGAGTTCTACAGCTACTTCTATTGTTTTTACTGATGTTTTGGTTGATTAATGGTTATAAATCCATTCATAGGAGTACAAGAATCTATTACAATATCCTCAAGGGCAAACCATAAAATTGCGTTACATTTGAATTCGGCAGGATTTTTGAATTCTGCATGCTAGAAAAATTAAATAAAACTCATTATGAAAAAAATTGCATTACTTTTTATTGGATTCGCATTCGCATTTGGTTCAATGGCTCAGGAAGATCACGGGACTATCTTAGATAAAAAAGTAGCTTCTGTTCAGTTGAAAGACATGGATGGAAAATCTGTAAATACAGCGGATTTAGGTTTTGATGGACCGGTTATTATTAGTTTTTGGGCAACTTGGTGCTCTCCTTGTAAGCGCGAATTAAACACCATTCAAGATGTTTACCCAGATTGGCAAGATGAGACAGGTGTTGAATTGGTAGCTGTTTCTATTGATGATGAAAAGACAAAGAACTCTGTTCCAATGTACGTGAATGGAAAAGGTTGGGATTACTTAGTTTTAATGGATCCAAATGGTGATTTTAAAAGAGCAATGGGTGTAAATAATGTTCCTCATACATTCTTATTGGATGCAGAAGGAAATATCGTTTATTCGCATAATAATTATGCTCCTGGTGACGAAGACGAATTATACGAAGAGCTATTGAAATTAGTGGCTAAATAAATAGCAACCCCTTATTACTTATTGAATGAAAAAATTAGCGCTATGTACTCTATTGGCGACTATTTCCCTGGCAGGATTTAGTCAAAACCAAGGAGGGAGTTTGACAGGAAATGTTGAAAGCACATTCCAGTATTTAAATCAAGATAGTTTAATCGGTGCAAATCAGCCTGCCTCTAAAGGGCTTTTAAACACGTATATGAATGTGTTTTACACGAATAGAGGGTTTAAGGCTGGAATGCGTGTAGAATCATATTTACCAAGAATTCAGGGGTATCCAAATCGTTTTGATGGGACAGGAATTGGAATGAGGTATATTGGATATGCCAACGATTTTATTGATGTGACTTTAGGATCTTTCTATGAACAGTTTGGGTCTGGAATGGCTTTGAGAGCTTATGAAGATAGAGCTCTTGGTTATGATAACATGTTAGATGGTGTACGTGTAATTTTAAGACCTTATAAGGGCGTAACATTTAAAGGAGTTTATGGTCTTCAACGTTTCTCATTTCAAGGAGGTAAAATCGTTCACGGTGATGGTATTGTGCGTGGTTTAGATGGTGAAGTGAACTTAAATACAATGTTTAAAGCATTAGAAGGCAAAAAATTGGACGTAACTATTGGTGGTTCTTTTGTAAGTAAATATCAAGAAGATGACAATGATGCCTACGTTTTACCCGAAAATACCGGGGTTTATGGTGGTCGCGCCAAATTGCGATACGGTAAGTTTACTTTAGATGGCGAGTATGTAGTAAAAGGACAAGATCCATCAACGGACAATGGTTATATCTACAACTATGGACATGCGGCTTTGGTAAACTTTGGATACTCGCAAAAAGGATTAGGGATAGTTTTATCGGCTAAGTCGGTGGACAATATGAGTTATAGATCAGATCGTACAAAGGAATTGACGGATTTATTTATCAATTATTTACCTGCAATGAATAAGACACATACATATAATTTGGTGTCTTCAATTTATCCTTATGCAACTCAACCAACAGGTGAAATCGCATACCAAGCGGAAGTGCTCTACACAATCAAACGTGGGTCTAAATTAGGTGGAAAGTACGGTACTTCAATAAATGCAAACTTTTCTACGGCATATAAACCACTTCAAAGAACAGGAAACATTGACCCTGCGGATTCTACAGGTGTTGCATATGAAAGTCGCATGTTTGACCAAAGTGATAGCCTACTTTGGAGAGATTTTAACATCAATATTTACCGAAAATTCACAAAGAAATTTAATGCACGATTGAGTTATTTTAATATCAACTTAAATAACGATGTAGCGAAAGTGACAGGTGATGCAAGTGGAATCATTCAATCTCACATTGGAGTTGTTGAGCTTGGATATAAGATTAACAAAAAACATTCGTTAAGATTAGAGGTGCAAGGAATGTTTGTAAATGATGATGATCAAGGAAACATTAACGACAAGGGAAATTGGGCTACTGTTTTATTAGAGTACAACGTTTCTCCTCATTGGTTCTTTAGCATTATGGATCAATATAATTATGGAAATCCTGTGGACGCCTTGAAATTACATTATGCTTATGGGTCGTTCGGATATATTAAAGATGCGACAAGAATTACCATTGGCTATGGTAGACAACGAGAAGGTTTATTTTGTGTAGGTGGTGTTTGTCGTTTCGTGCCAGCATCTAACGGTTTAACACTTTCATTAACACACAGTTTCTAAAAAAGGAATTATGAAAAAGATATTATTTATTGGGTTGGTTGGAATTTTAGCTTTGACATCATGTGATAAAGTTGAGAATCCATTTCCTCCAACCATTAGTACGGAGTTAGATTATTCATTATACCCGGGAGGTGATTCAGTTGCATATGCATCTTCGGAATGGCCAACATTTACGCCTAACACGAATTTACTTCGTAACGTGATGGTGGAAGATTTTACAGGTCACCAATGTACGTACTGTCCAATTGCGGCAGATACTGCAGACGCTTTGCACCATGATTACCTAAATCGAGCATTTATTTCTACTATTCACGCAGGTCCGGATGGAGCGGGTTCATTCCAGGCGGTTACTGCTGATTACCCAACAGACTGGACGAATCCAGCGGGAATTGCTATAGGCGAGCATTTTGGTCAAATTCCAGGATCTGCCTTTCTAGGAAATCCTAGGGGAAGTATTAGCAGAGTTTTGAATGGCGGTCAGCATACAGCACACGTAAATGATTGGAGAGCGTTTACAGAGGCTACAATGGCTTCAGGTCTGGAGGCAAATGTGCAAGCCGTTGTAAATTATTATCCTTCTACTCGTGGTGTTTTTATCCACTCAGAAGTCGAAATTTTAAATACAAGCTTAACAAACGATTTGTATACTGTGGTTACTTTAATAGAAGATACAATTGTTGGTAAGCAAAAAATGCCTGATAATTCGAGCAACTACAATTATGTCCATAGAGATGTGATGCGCGGTACAATTGGAAGTGATTGGGAAGGACGTCAATTGACGGATGATGAATTGGAGAATGGAAAGTACTATTTCAATTACAGTTATGCTTTACCGGCGCAATATGATGCAGACAACGTTCACTTGTTGATTTACGTTAGAGATGCCGTTACCGAAGAGGTATATCAAGTGATAAAAAAGAAATTACAGTAAAAGACTGTTAATAACTTTGTTAACCCCGATGCACAATGGTGTATCGGGTTTTTTTGTGTTTTTTAACAAGAAACGCAATACCAAAGGGGCGAAATAATCGTTATATTGTAGGAACAAACCACAATGAAAATGTTAGAGTTAACAAAGAAAATTCTTCGCGGTGTCAGTTTTGATGCACAGTTATTTCAAAAGGAACTGTACAAATCATTAAAGTGGATAACAGACGCAGAAGAGATTAAGAGATTTCAAGAATGGTGCTTAGTGGAATTTGGTGCTAAGTATCCTAAGATTCTGAAAAAAGCCTTTTCACAAACAACAACAAAACAATTGGGATTCTAACGAATCCCTTTTTTTGTGTAAAAGAATTCATACATCTGGTCAATGAAATTAAAACCAAAATCGTCCAGGTTGGCATCGGTGCTCAGAATAATAAAAACATCATTGCTTTCTATTCTTTGAGCAAGATCAACTTTATCCCGGTCCATTCCGTTTGGTGTGACGTCGGAGAATATTTTATTGTTGTAATACCAGAACTCACCTTCTTTAAAACAATCAGAAGAGAGATTACGACCAAATAATCCCCAATAATAACTGTCGGCAACAACAATTGAACGCACAGTATCATACGGATTTTCTTTATCAAAATGATAATCTACATAAGCCATAGGGAAAGTCGATATCTTTGAATATAAATTCATTCCTTCCCCCACATCATAATCTCCATTCTTATTTTCTTCAGATACATGAAATCCATCAAAAACAAGTTCAGGGAGGTCGACTTCCATCAAGTTTTCGAAGTAATTTACGAGTGTATCCATTACTAAATATTCACTGTATTTACTCCAATGTATTCCACACTTGGCATATAGCGGATATTGCGTAGTGTCTTTTGCCTGAACAAACCAAGTGTTTAAATCTACATGATCAAGTCCTTGCTGTTTTAATTCCTTGGTATAGGCATCTAAATTGGTTTGTTCATGTTTCAATTCGGTAAACTTATCAGGAACATATTCTGGGAAGTAGGAGGCTTTTCCTGGAGCAAATAAAAACACAATTTTTTTACCCAATGAATTTAAGGTATCATGTACGCGTTTCAATTTTTCGACATCGCGCTTCACTGTATCAAACCCAACGAAGTCATTGCCGAAGGCCGCTCTGATGTAACCAATTTCGTATAGGTAGTTTTCTTTTCCGATGATAACACCATTTGCTCGTGCTTCATTATATAGCATGAACAGTCGTTGATTATTTAGTCGGATGAAGTCATTTCGAAAGCCAAAATTGTCATTGATGTAATTGAGAGAGGTGTCTTGAAAAGTACCGTTAAACCAATTCTCACTGCTATATACGGGTGGTTTGGTGTTCACAATAGCACCTGAAAGTGCTCTAACGGAAGCAAATTGAGTCAGCTGTTGAATCAATGGTAAACAGAGTCCAATCAATAAGATTCCGAACAAGATGTTTTTACCGATATGTTTTCTTTGCTTCGCCATCAGAATCTAAAGTAAATAAATGGATTAAAGTCTGAAGCTGCTATTGAACTACATGCCAATACAAAAACAAGAATTGCAATGCTTGTTCTTGGAAGGTGCAACCAAATATTTTCTGTTTCTGAGTAGAGTGCGTTTTGGATTCGGAGACCAATCTTTGACAGTCCAGCAAACGAAACAATCAATGCCACGATAGCTGTCACTTGATATTCTAGTTTAATTTCACGTACATTCATCGACTCAAAACTGAACATTTTTCCAAGGTATTGAAAGCAATGATCAATATCTTCAATGGCAAACAACGTCCAGCCGATAACCACAATAAAGAAGGTGATTAGTGTACTTGGTATTTTACCAATTCGCTTGAGAACGTTTCCTAAAAATAATCGATCTAAGATTAAAAAGAATCCATGAAATAGTCCCCAAAGAATGAAATTCCAAGAATCACCATGCCATAATCCGGAAAGTAAAAATACTAGCCATAAGTTCAGATATAAGCGATAATGCGATTTCACTTTATTCCCTCCAAGAGGAATGTAGAGATAATTCTTCATCCAATCTCCTAAGGTGATATGCCACCTGCGCCAAAATTCAGTAATGCTTCTTGAATTGTACGGATTATCAAAATTCTCTGGAAATTTAAACCCGATCATTTTTCCTAAACCAATAGCCATGTCAGAATAACCGGAAAAATCGAAGTAGATTTGAAACGTATAGGCCAACATTCCAATCCAGGCATTTGGTGTGCTTAATTCATTTATCGGAACTTTAAGAATGTCTGTTGCGAGCGCTCCTAAAACATTTGCGATGAATACTTTTTTCGCCAGTCCAATGCAAAAACGGTAAAACCCAAAGAGTTTGTCATCAATGGTTTCCTTTCGATTTGTTATCTGATCGGCAACACTATTGAATCGCACAATCGGCCCTGCAATCATCTGTGGGAAGGACATGATGTAGAGCAAGTAATTATGTAATCGTTTTAATGGTAAATGAACCCCGCGATAAACATCAATGGAGTAGGTTAATGTTTGAAAAGTATAGAACGAAATCCCAATTGGAAGCACAACTTTTGTCCAAGTGATAGCATCAAATCCAACCCCTTCCAATGCAGCATTTACATTTTCAATAAAGAAATTTGCATACTTGAAATAGGCCAAGAGCCCGAGGTTGATACAAATTGATAAAACGAGAAGTAAACGTTTCTTTCTTTTTTCTTTCGCTTGATGCATGGTCTGCACCAGGTAGAAGTCAATAATTGTGGAGAGAAGAACAACAAAAACAAAGGTCGGTGCTCCCCAAGCATAAAACGCGATACTGGCAATAAGAATCCACCAGTTTTTAAAGCTTTTTGGTGAAAGTGTGTATACAACGAGAAATATGGGTAAAAAGATTAGCAGGAAAAGAATACTGCTAAAAACCATTGATCTATATAATTAAAAGATTGATTTATTCGAATTCAATCATAACAGCGCCTTTTTCAACAACGTCGTTACTTGAATAATTGATCGACTTAACAACACCAACACCCTCTGCCTTCAACACATTTTCCATTTTCATGGCTTCTAAAGAAAGAATATCATCTCCTACATTCAATTCCTGTCCAACAGAAACAGCAATGTTCACAATTCTTCCTGGCATTGGAGCTTGAAGCTCTTTTAACTTTCGAACCTTAGGAACATCCAATCCCATTGCAGAGATTAATTCATCCAACTCTCCTTTCTTACGAATTTCAAATACACGGTGGTTAATCTTAAGTTTTAAAAAGTTGCTTTCCGTTTTCTCTTCAAGGATTTCTCCGTTGAATGATTTTCCATTGTAGGTCAACGTAAAGAATTGATTGTCCTCCCATTTGATTACTGCACCCTCACTAGCAACAGTTTCCACACCATCTATGTTCCAAATTCGATTTGCCATTTATCATCAATTTAGTACAAAAATAATAGAATAGCTTTCCGATGCTGTAGAAATCGCCATACAATTCAATTTATTTCCCCAGTTTTGTGTAGAATTAATAATAAATGTATGAAGAAGATATTATTCGGAGCGTTAGTTTTAACATTGGTTTCTTGTGGCTCGACAAAAACAGAAGACATTGAAGTTATTGTTGAAAATCAGGCATTTGAAATGTCAGATGATGTGGAAATATTCGAAAATGAAATCCCACAGCAACGTGCAGTATATCGTGAAGCAGAGACGATAGCAACGGATTTGGTGCATACAAAATTGGAAGTGAACTTTGATTGGACAAAGTCAAGAATGAATGGAGTAGCAACGATAACTGCAAAACCTCACTTTTATGCTTCTGATGAATTGATTTTGGATGCTAAGGGCATGATTATTAATTATGTTGAGTTGAATAAGAAGCGTATGAATTTTGAATACAAAGAGGATGTGCTAAAAATCTTCTTAGACCGAAAATACACGCGTAACGACGAGTACACAGTGAAAATCGATTATATCGCTTGTCCTGATGAACGCGAAACTGGAGGTAGTGCAGCAATTACTTCTGATAAAGGGTTGTATTTTATCAATCCAACTGGAGAGGATAAAAGTAAAATGCCTCAAATTTGGACGCAAGGAGAAACAGAAGCAAGTTCAGTTTGGTTTCCTACAATTGATTCACCTAATGCCAAAACAACGCAAGAAATATTTATCACGGTGGATAACAAGTATACAACACTGTCTAATGGACGTTTGCTTACGAGTAAAGTGTTGACAGATGGTAAGCGTGTAGATCACTGGAAACAAGAATTACCACATGCTCCTTATTTATTTATGATGGGAATTGGTGAGTTTAAAATTGTAAATGATTCGTATACGAAACCCGATGGTTCTAAGATGGAAGTGAATTACTATGTAGAACCTGAATGGGAGAGTTCGGCAAAAGATATTTTTGGGGAGACGCCGGAAATGATAAAGTTCTTTTCTGAAAAATTGGGTGTGGAGTATCCATGGGATAAGTATCATCAAATTGTCGTTAGGGATTACGTTTCTGGGGCAATGGAAAATACTGGAGCGGTAATCTTCGGTGATTACGTGTATAAGAACAAAAGAGAATTGCTCGATGGAACGGATCAATCTACGATTGCTCATGAATTGTTTCATCATTGGTTTGGAGATTTAGTTACAGCTGAGTCTTGGTCTAACCTAACCTTGAATGAATCTTTTGCTAATTATTCTCAGTACTTATGGGACGAATATCGATATGGTGTGGATGAAGCAGATTTTAATGCAGAAGGTGAAGCAGATGGTTATTATCAGTCAGCTGATATGCAGGGATATCATGATTTGGTATGGTTCGACTATGATGAGAAAGAGCAAATGTTTGATGGACATTCTTACAATAAAGGCGGACGTATTTTACATATGTTGAGAAACTACCTTGGAGACGAAGCATTTTTCTTGGCAATTAATAAATATTTGGAGGATAATAAGTTTAAAGCCGCTGAATTTCATCAGTTGCGCTTGGCATTTGAAGAGGTTTCTGGTGAAGATTTAAATTGGTTCTTTAATCAATGGTATTTAGGGTCAGGTCACCCAAGCTTATCTTTTAGTCAATCCAATGATACCATTGCTGATGTGTTGACATTAAGTGTTGAACAAGCCCAGGATTTGTCAGAATTTCCAATTTTCAAGCTGCCAACTCATGTGGCTATTTTTGATGAAGAAGGAAAACATATACATAAAGTAGTGATTGATGAATTGAAAGAAACATTTGAGTTTCCTTATAAAGGAGAATTAAAAGGGATTCTATACGATGATCAGAATATGCTGCTTGCAAAAATCAAGGAAGATAAAACGACAGAACAGTACATTTATCAATATTATCATGGAGGGAATTATGCTGCACGAAAAGATGGAATTTTAAAAGGAACGAAAGACAAATCAGTCAAAGGTCAACAATTGATTTTAGACGGATTAAATGATCCATTCTGGAATATTCGTGTTTTGGCAATCGGAAAATCCGGAAAGCTGAGAGATGGAATGAAAGCAAAAGGTACGGAAATGTTGCAAGCAATGGCCATGAATGATCCTAAATCGGCAGTGCGCGTTGCAGCATTAAACGCTGTGTCTAAACAATTAGACGAAGAAACGTTAACAGGAATGTATGAGCATATCATCGCAAACGACTCATCCTATTCAGTAGTTTCAACAGCATTGAGAAACTTAGGAAAATCAAACCCAGATCGTGCCATGAAACTGGCAGAACCACTAGAAAAAGAGAATTCATCTAAAATGGTGTCCGGAATTGCTCAACTTTATTCTGGTTTTGCTGGAGCAGAGAAATTCGACTTTTTTAATGAAGCACTAACAGGACCAACAGTTCAAGGTTTTGATAAGTTAGGTGTTCTGAATTCAATGACGGTTTATTTAACAAGACAAGATATTGAGGTGATTGAGAAAGCATACCTTTCATATGCTGACCTTGGTACAAACGGAGGGTTCTATGCGAAAATGTTCTTACCACAGAACATCAATTATTTGGTAAATTATTTAGACTCCAAGTTAGAAGGTTTGGATACAGAATTAAAAGAACACGAAGAAAATGATGACGCCGCTTATGCGGATCAAACTAGAAAATTGATTTCAAAGTATAAGGATGTCAGAACTAAATATGACGAGCTAAAAACGAGTTTGGAAAAATAATTTTTATCGTATATTTATATTGAAACGTCCTGTTTACGGGGCGTTTTTTTGTTTCACGACTGCCGAGTAAATAATTTATTATGATTAAAATCTTGTCAGTTTGTAAAATGAAAGTATATTTGATTAATAAATCGTCAATCAACTGATTAGAAAATTATCAAAAATGAAACACTTAAACGTAGGAGACCAAGCACCAGAATTTACTTCAATTGATCAAAATGGAGAAACGGTGAGTTTAAAAGAATTTGCTGGAAAGAGAGTGGTAATTTATTTCTACCCGAAAGACAATACACCTGGATGTACTGCCCAGGCATGTAATATTCGCGATAATTATGAGGCCATTCAAAAGGAGGGAATCGTAATTCTTGGAGTGAGTGCAGATACAGAGAAGAAGCACCAGAGTTTCATTGAGAAATTTGATTTGCCATTTTCATTGTTAGCAGATACTGAAAAAGAGTTGTTGAACTTGTATGGTGTTTGGGGCGAAAAGAAGTTCATGGGAAAAATCTATGATGGAATACATCGAACAACGTTCATTCTGGATGAGGATCACAAGATATTGGCTATTATAGAAAAACCAAAAACCAAAGATCATACAAGAGAAATATTAGAAGTTTATAATTCATAATTTAAGTACGTAAATAGTTTACGTACTTCATCAACCATATTTGTAGAAAATAAAACAACAACCATTCGATAGAGGTGATTCTGAATAGGAAACACCGAAATTGATAAACAAAACAAAACGATATGTCAGTAAAAGCAAAAGGAAAAGAAGTTAGCGCAGAGAAATTGAAAGCTTTGCAAGCTACAATGGACAAGTTGGACAAAACTTACGGTAAAGGAACCGTTATGAAATTAGGGGATGATGCAATTCAAGAAATCGATGTTATTCCTTCGGGGTCGTTAACCTTGGATTTGGCCTTGGGAGTAAACGGTTATCCTAAAGGGAGAATTGTAGAAATTTATGGTCCTGAATCGTCTGGTAAAACAACATTGGCTATTCATGCTATTGCTGAGGTTCAGAAACAAGGAGGAATTGCTGCAATAGTGGATGCGGAGCATGCTTTTGATCAATTTTACGCACAAAAATTAGGTGTAGATGTAGAAAATTTATTGATTTCTCAACCGGATAATGGAGAGCAAGCTTTGGAAATTGCGGATAATTTGATTCGTTCAGGTGCTATTGATTTGTTGGTCGTTGATTCTGTTGCGGCATTAACTCCAAAGGCAGAGATTGAAGGTGAAATGGGAGACTCGCAAATGGGACTTCAAGCTCGTTTAATGTCGAAAGCACTGCGTAAATTAACAGGGTCCATTAACAAAGCAAATTGTTGTTGTATTTTCATTAATCAGTTGAGAGAAAAAATTGGGGTGATGTTCGGTAACCCGGAAACAACAACAGGTGGAAATGCCTTGAAGTTTTATGCTTCAGTTCGTGTAGATATCCGTAGATCTAGCCAAATAAAAGAAGGCGATGAGGTATTAGGAAACAGAACTCGTGTTAAAATAGTTAAGAATAAAGTAGCTCCTCCGTTTAGAAAAGCTGAATTTGATATCATGTATGGTGGTGGAATTTCTAAAGTGGGTGAAATTTTGGATCTTGGTGTTGACATGAACATCGTTAAGAAAAGTGGATCATGGTTCTCTTATGGAGAGACACGATTAGGTCAAGGAAGGGATGCTGTAAAAGCAATTATTAAGGATAATCCGGAATTGATGGAAGAGTTAGAACAGAAAATTAAAGAAGCTCTTGCGCCAAAGGGAGAGGTTGACCTGGCGGAACAAGACTAACTGCATATCGTAGGAAACGGCACTTATCTTTGATAGGTGCCGTTTTGTTTTATATGAATATTTGTGAAAAGCATTTCCGTTATCGGGAATGCTTTTCTTATCTTTCCGAGAAATTTTCAGAATGCAAAAGCTGCACATAAAAGATAAGTATGACGTTGTAATCATTGGTGGTGGAATCAGTGGACTTACTTCTGCAGCTTTATATAGCCGTTTTGGAATGAGTGTGTGCCTGTTAGAAATGGACGCACGACCAGGTGGCTATGTTGCCGGGTTTAGAAGAAAAGATTATCGATTTGATTCTGCAATACATTGGTTAAATCAATGTGGTCCAAAAGGATATGTAACGCAAGTCTTTAAAGCAATTGGAACGGATTACCCAAAGGCTGAAGTGCAAAAGAAAATTAGAAGGTATCGCGGTGGTGATGTAGATTATCTAGTCACAAATACACCAGACGACTTTATGGAAGATCTGATCAGAGATTTTCCTAAGGATGAAAAAGGCATTCGAAAGTTTTTTAAACACGCGAAGCGTATTGCAAAGTCGTTCGATAACTATAACAGAATTTCGAGAACAATGGATACCATGAACTTGTTTGAAAAAGCAATTCGTGGAATGAAAATGTTGAATTTTGCCATTCCTTTTATTCCTCATATCAGCTATCATGGAGATGAAGGTGTGAAGAAAGGATTGTCAAAGTATTTCAAAGAACCGAAGTTGATTCAACTTTTTGCGGCAGAACCGGATTTATTGTCATGTTTAATTCCAATTGCGTGGGCTTATATTGAAGATTTTCAAACTCCACCAGAAGGAGGAAGTCAAACGTTTGCAGAATGGCTTTTACATGTAATTAGAGAATATAATAATGATGTTTTCTTTAAATCTCGTGTAACTCAAGTCCTTGTAGAAGATGGAAAGACCACAGGGGTTCGTTTCGATCATCGCGGAAATGAGTTTGAGGTTAAAGCTAAGTACGTTATTGCGGCTTGCGATGTTGAAACCTTGTACGAGAGAATGCTTCCAGAAGGAACAGCATCACCAAAAATGATTGACAATTTGCGTAACGCTGAATTGTATGCTTCCGCAGTTACATTAAACATAGGGCTAAATTGTACGGCGGAAAGTTTAGGTTTTGGGGAGGAAATGATTTATTTGGCTAATCAAGATCCTTCTTTAACAAGAAAAGAACACGGGAATGGAGATCCACTTACGAGTGGTATTCACATGCTTGCAGCGACTACAAGAGATAAAAGTTTAGCTCCTGCGGGTAAAGGAACTTTGACCGTGTTTATTCCTGGTTTTATAGACCAATACGACCGTTGGAAAACAGAATTTGATGAACATGGTAATGTGGTTCGAGGTGAAGCTTACAATAATTTGAAACAGGAAATTGCCGATATTCTAATTAAACGTATTGAACGTGAACTGAAAATTCGTTTGAAAGAAAATATTGCTTATTTGGATATTGCAACGCCTATTACGCATGAAAGGTATACCGGGAATCGTGGTGGAACAATGATGGGTGCTCGACCTGGAAAAGCGAATATGCAAGCCAATGTGGCTCACTATAAAACACCAGTTAAAAACTTGTATTTGAGTGGACACTGGGCTGAATTGGGAGGGGGTGTTCCTGTAGCTGTGCGTGCAGCTATGAATACAACCTTACTTGTTTTACAAAAGGAAAATAAAAAAGCGTACAAGGTATTGGCCAACTATATCGATGGTAAAATTGATTCAGAAAAACTGAATGCATCAGAATATACAAAGCCGTATTTGAACAATTGGGTTTGTGAAAAAACACCAGCTCAAAAGAAAGAAGAACGCGCTAAATCAGGCGACTAGAATATTGCTCTTAATGAACAATATTCTGTGTTTTTATTTCCTTCTCTTCCGGTAAAGGCTTAACAATTTTTAAATCGTCTGATTGATTATACAATTGAGGTTGTAAATATTTTCCTTTATTCCAGTCTTCTTTTTCAACTTCGACATTGCGTTTATTTGGATTCTGCTCTAAGTATGGATCATTGCGTTCTGCATGAACCACCCATGATACTTCTAACCCTTCAGCACCACCAGCAATTACAAATTTCCCATCCTTCATTTTTTCTTTAATGTATAACGGGGCATATCCTCCTACAGGAGTCAATTGATAACTAAAATTTGTATTGACTGATTCAAAATAAGCAGGCATTTCAACTACGGCTTCACCATTACTGTCAAAAGCTACTGTGCCACGATAAAGGTTAATCACTTCGTCTGATTCAATACTAAAGTGTCTTAAATATTTGTTTTCAGGGTCTTGCGGATGATCTATGTAGAATGCTTTAGTTCCAGCTGCGCCAAAATCTCCATTGGCATAAACAGAGAAACCATTCACATCAGTTTGATCTCCCCACACTCCAACATATCCCATTCCATAAGTCCCTACCGCATTTCCTAGTGGCCCAATAGCATCATAATTTCTACCATAAACCCCAAATCCAAGTTGGTAATTTGTTTCTCCAACAACACCACTGTGACCAATACCATACGTACCATATCCACCTGTAGTTCTAAGGTTATTACCATAAATACCAGCAGTTCCAGTTCCTGTAGATTCAATTTGTCCAGAAACGCCATATGCACCTCCAGAAGAACTACCGATGATTGCTGAAACTAGAGTATTCGTAGAATTCGTCGTAGCTTGTATTGGTGAGAATGCATTGCTAGGATTTGTAGATGTCGATAAAATCCCAACACCTGAATTAGTAGTGGTAGCTCTTAAGCCAATTCCATTAGCAGTAGAATTCTGAATTTCAACTTCTCCTGCATCTGCATTAATAATACGGCCGCTTCCCGCACCACCTTGATCGTACGCTTGATCTAAAGTATTGGCCCCAGCAGGTAATGTTATGGTATTACCACCAACGATTGTCAATGATTGTCCTGAGATCTGTAAATCTTGTATTTCATTGTTTGGGTCACTATCAGCATCATTCGGATTTGTGATGAATCCTTGACCATTAATCAATTGATTGTTATTGGTTGGTATAACAGGTTGGTTTGTTAAGTCATTGTAATTACCACTAAACGAATTTCCTGCTTCCTTGGCATATAAGGCATACGGAACACTCAAAAATTGAGTAGTGCCACTAATTGTATATGCAGTACCACCAGTTGGATCAGTTTCGGTTTTAATAAAATATGGTCCATTTGCCCAATCAATAGAGCTAAAAGATCCTGTTACGACATTCCCTAAACCTATTTCAACAGTGGCTAACCCATTCGCATTTGTAGCTACAGAATGTGTTTCAATGTACACGGCAGAACCTGTCGCTGTGGATTGAAGAATACTGAATTGCATACCAACGGTAGAATTTGTGACCAAGGCGTTTCCTGCATCTCTAATCACAGCTTGAAATGTCATCTTTTCCGGTGATTGCGCATGTGAAAATGTACAGGCGAGAATAAAGAGAATTGATACTATTATATTTTTCATGATTTAGAGTTTAGTGATTTTATATGCGTATGATTGATCAAGATTATTTTGCATTATAAGATGATATTCACCCGTTGCAAAAGGTTCTAAGTTGATGGTTGTTTTTTCTGATTCTAAAGTACCATTGAGAATGATTTTCCCTTTCATATCATATATGAAATAATCTTTAAAGGCATTTGGGTTGGAAATATTAATGGTCAATTGTTCACTGGTGGGGTTAGGAAACAATTCAATGGTATATTGAGAATTTTCAGGAAGACTCAGTGGGAAAAGTTCAAAAGGTTGTTGTACTCCCTGACTAACATTTCCGTTTGTTGTCGTTGTATTTTGATAGTCAATTTGACCAATTGAAAGCGAAATCGTTCCACCAGAGCCCGAATTATCTTGACCTGTAGCAACAGTGTTTTGTTGTGAATAGACACAACAAGTTACGCTAACAAATACTCCAAAGAGGATGAGTTTGTTCATGTAGTAGATTATTGATTACATAAATATATGCAATTTAATTGCGATAAAAAATGAAATAAAAAAAGCCCTTCTGGAATTGAAGGGCTTTTCGAAATTATTGTTTAATCAACTTCAAGGTTTGATGATGATTTTCAAATTCAAGTGTGATGAAATAAACTCCCGAAGGTTCATTGCTTAGATCAATTGAAAAATGTGATAATGTTTTTTGCGTATCTGATTCAATTTGTTTTCCAGTAATACTTTGAACGGAATAAGATTTCACGGTTTGTGATGATTGAATAATAAAGTTTCCTTGAGAAGGATTTGGTTTAATCGAAACATGAATGTCATTTTGGTTCTCATCTATAGAAGCATAATCTCCAGTAAGGTTAACATTATCAATCCATACATGATTTCCGTAGTACCCGATATTTGAAAAGGCTAACTCAACGCAAGATTCACCAATTAAAGAAGATAAGTCTACCACTTCATTTTGCCAAACGATGGTAGGTGTTGCTGCGTCCCAATACCAAGTTTGAGTTCCGGCAACTTCTAAATCTGCTCCACCTTTTTGCCAAAGCGTTTGCCAGACTGGATTAGTTCCTGTTCTATATACTAGAGCAAGCGAATCGGTATACCCATTATTATCATTATACGTATAGTCAAATGCAATGGAAGCAGAAGATGCATCAATCATTTCAATGGCTGGTAAAATTAAATAATGTGATTGTCCAGTGGCATCAACCCAGTAATTTGGGAATCCAGCCACCATGTTTGTTGGGTCATCTTGTGGCCCATCTTGTTCCCATCCTGAACCTTCAGAATCTTCCATTTTCCAACCTAATGGTGGAAAAAGAGACCCGTTGAAATCTTCATATATTTGAGGACTACTATATGAGTTTGTAACTTCAATGAACCCTGTTAACTCCACACTATCCGATCCAAAAGCATCTGATACAACGAGCTTTACATCGTATGTTCCGGGACTAGTATAAACAACTTTTGGATTTTCTAAAGTCGAAGTTGCTGGCGAACCTCCTTGAAAGTACCATTGCCAAGTAGCACTCGCTGCCCGAACAGTGCTGTGATCCACAAATTGAATGGTATCAGCCAAACAGTTTGAGGCTAAATTCACTTCAGTCTTATTTGCTGCAGCCATTGCGATAGGTGGAACATCTTCATAAAAATCAACTTCATAAACTCCACGTTGAGATGCTGTACGCATTTTGCCTTCACCGTAATAAGGTTCTAAGAACGAACATGATGTACTTGCTGGAAGGTTATTATTGAATGGAACCCATGTTCCAAGAGTATTGTTTCTATAATAGATCGTTTTGTTGGTACCCAAATACAACCCATCATCCGAACCGTAATGATGAGAAATGGATCTTACACTTTCATTTGCAATAGAAGGACTGGTGATGTCATACCAATTTGCTCCTCCATCTGTGGTTTGATATACTTTATTTCCAGTCTGGCTTCCCATTAAAATTACCCAAACTTTATTCTCATCTTTGTCATCAACTTCGATGTACTTTGCTCTAGTGTGCTGATTATTCGCTTGTGCAGGACTCGGGGTTACATCATTCCATGTTACTCCCGCGTCAGTAGATTTCATGATTTTGAAAAAAGTATTGTTGAACTTATGAGTTACATAAATTACATCTGGATTAGACCAAGATACTTTCACTTGTATCACTTTTTGTCCTCCAAAATCATGTACCAATTCAAATGAGACTCCTCCATTAGTGGTCTTATATAATTCCGTTCCGACAGGAGAGTAGAACACGTTAAAGTTATTAGGCGAAAACCCATAATTTCCGTACTCACCAGAAACATATGAAGTATTACATTTTTTACTCCCGTCAAATGAAACATTTGTTCGTCGTATTGTTCGAACTTCGGAAAATTCAAATGCACCATTATCAGCATAAGCTATTTTAGGATCGCCATAGTTAACAAAACCTCGGTAATTGTCACCACCTAATTCTGCTAGCCAACCTCCTTCATTCGGATTAGCTAATCCGCCTTTATAAATGTCGTTATACTTTATGAGTGTTCCATTATGGTACGTACCACCAAGCATTACATCACCATTTTTAAAACCAGATTGATATCCCCAGAAATCTGTTCCGTGAATTCCGTGCATTCGAGGTTCTAAATGATCACCTTGATCTGAGGAGTAATAAAGGCCACCATCAGAAGCAACCCACATATCAATAGTACCGCCGTTAACGAAAAACTTAATATCGTGGACATCCGCGTGAGAATAGCGATCGTGCGTTGTTGCACCAACCCAGGTAACCCAATGTGCATTCAATTCCCAGTTTACACCAGCATCTAATGATCTCCAAATGTTAATTCCGGAACCAAAAACGCGATCTGCATCTGTTGGGGAAGCGGCGAATGCTAAGTCATAATAATATTGACCTCCATCATCATCTCCAAGCTCAGCCCATCCAAGCATATTTGGATTTGCAATGGTTGGCGTTCCAACTGGTCCAGTTCCGCAACATTCAAAGCTAAAGCTTTCCCCTGCATCTGTACTTTTATAAAAACCATAAAAACCACCAATACCACCAGCTTCACCGCCAGCCCAGGCATAGACGATATTTGCATCATCCGCAGACACACCAATCTCGACACGTTTTTGTTCGTCTCCTGCAGATGGGTTAGGCCATCCATTTGTTTTAATTGTCCAAGTAATACCGTTATCTAATGATTTATAGAATTCTGTTTTATCACCATTTAATTTTACCGAATAGATGATATTTGCATTGCTAGGATTGATCTCAATTTCCATGTGTTCACCAGAATGAACTTCGGTCCAACTTGATCCATTATCAGTAGATCTGAAAAGACCTTCGTCAGTGGCGGAAAGCATTGTATTTGTACCTATAAATTGAATATCTCGATACCATTTATCTGTATTTTCAAGAGTTGCTCCTCCAATAATACTCCATGAAACACCACCGTCTGTGGTTTTCCATAATTGTCCATTACCCTCACCAAAATATGCAATGTTAGAATTCGTAGGGTCGAGAGCAATAGAATAAACGCTATTAACATCTAAAAAACGTGTCACAGATACCCAGTTTAATCCTTTATCCGTTGATTTCCATAACCCCGCAGTCGCTGATCCCGCATAAATTAAGTCCGGATTGACAGGAGATTGTTCAACTGTGTAGATATGTGATGACCCTGGAGATTGCACTTCAAAAGCCATTGCTTGTTCATGATCATAATCCCATGGTCCAGCTTCTTCCCAAGCAGAGGTTGGACTTTTCGTTTGGTTATAAATAATGCGTTCCCTTTTTTCAGGTTGTGGAATGATGTAGCCTTGAGAATCTGTATTTAACCAATTCTCTTTTAATAAACGCTTAAAATATTGTGTGTGTTGATCTTTAACAAAATCATGCGATTCATAATATGTTTCGAATAAATCGCGTAAAACGAAAAGGCTTGGATTATCTTGATACATATAGACAACCCATTCTGGAGATGATTGTGATGTACCGTACTTTGTTTGTTCTTGAGAAATACTTGTAAAAGTCGCGAATAGAGCGAAGAAGAGAATTATAAGTTTCATAAAAATAGTTTGAGCCAACAATATAATGGCTTTTTCAATGATAAAAAAGACGTAAATTCATGCATTTGTGTATTCCTAAACGATATGATTCAAGTCAAATTCATTGTAAATAGCACCTGTAAACTTTCAAAGAAAGCTAAATTGGCAATTCAATTGTGTTGTGAAAATGAATTTCTAACATGCACTTTTTCTAGAACAAATGGGCCTAAGCATGCGATTGATCTTGCGAAAAAGGCAGTTGTTGATGGTTCGGATGTAATTGTTGCTGTAGGTGGAGACGGAACATGTAATGAAGTAGTAAATGGGATGATGAAGGAAGTAAAGTGTTCTTCTAAATTTGCCATAATTCCGAATGGAACTGGAAATGATTTTCATCGTATGATTGGAGAGTTTGATCCAGAACAATTCGTTACTAAGCTCGTGAATCGTCAATCAAACCATATAGACTTGATTCAAGTCAATTTAAATCATGATATGCGATTTGCACTAAACATTGCAGGTTGCGGATTTGATGGGTATGTAGTGAACTTACTTGATAAGCAACGTGAGAAATGGAAAATAGGTGGGAAGATTTCGTATGCCTTTGCAATTCTACGGGCTTTTTTTCTTTTCAAGAAATCAAAACTATCCATTAAGACAGACGCTTTTGATTATGATGGTAAAGCGCTGTTGATTGTTGCTTGTAACGGATCAACATTTGGTCATGGACTTGTTGTTTATCCAGAGGCAAGGTTAAATTCTGGCAAGATTGGAGTTACTTTATTCGGTAATGTTTCACTATGGGATTATATTAAATATCTTCGACGAATTAAAAAAGGTATTAAAATTAAACACCCTGAAGTACATTATTTAGAGACCGATGAAATGTCAATAAATGCAGGTAAATCCAATTTGTTTGTTGAATGTGACGGGGAATTGATTTCAAGCGGAAACCCTGAATTCAAGATTGTTCCACGGGCAATTCAATTGGTTTACTAGGTTATTTTTTAATGAATTGCTTTTGGTCTGAATAACTACCGTTATTTATTTCAATAATATACAATCCATCAGAAAGCTCAGACACATCAATTTTTCTTTCGTTCACTCCAATTTTTTCAGGCTGTAATCTTTCACTTAAAACCATTCTACCCTCACTAGAGTAAACCGTTAAGTTCATGTCTTTCATTTCAGGACTGAAATACGAAATATTCAACTTTCTTCTTGCCGGGTTTGGGTAGATATTTAAGTTGATTGAATTATCACCGTTAATTGTTATTTCATCTTGATTCGCTGTCGATTTATCGATATAAACTTCAAAAATGACATTGCTAGCGCTACTTTGAGTTCCATCATTGATAAAAAAGATATTCTCAGCACTGCTCTCTATTCCGCCATAGATATAACCTACAAGAGTTCTCGCGTTTGGTAGGCTTTCTAAATTTAGTATCTCATGTTCATAGTAATACTGATTAATTGGAATGAATTCAGCGCCGGAACCAACCAGGGTAGGCATTTCAATGTAACCTAATTTTGTTTCTTGCATGCTCCAATCAGAAAATCGAGATACACGGCTGATCGTTTTAACAAATGGAACGTCTAAATCTTCAATTAAGTTAGCCTGACTATCCATGGTAAATTGACTGATTCCACCGAAAAATATCGTATGCATTACATTATCAACCGTATCGTAGATGGGTAGTTTTGCACTGTGATATTGACTTAGATATTGATTAAATGAATTTACAGTATTGTAGTTATTAGGTGTAATATCTACGGTATTTAAATAAGGCATGTCCGCATAATCAAAAACTCCAGAGAAGGCAGTAAATCCTGCGTCTCCATTTGGGAAAATTTGAGGGGACATATTGTAATCACGGCGATGAAGATTTATCGTGTCGTGTTGAGCGGCGTAATTTGTGATTGACAAGTTTACACCATCATCTTGAATTTTAAAAGTTCTGATTTCGTTAGAGTATTGCTGAATAAAACCTGGCCCATGATCAGGTCCCATTGGGTTGTATCTCCCATCAAACAATTGTCCACCGACCAAGTAAAAAGTTGAATCTAAATACCCAAGTTGTCCACCGGTAACTTTTAAATTAACGTCCGTAATTTGTCTAAAATACGGTGTGATACTAGTATTTGTAATAACAGCGTCAGCAAGTTCATTCAACGAGATGGCAGTTACATTTGGAAATGTAATGTGATCATTTGCTGTTGCGCTAAACCCGTATCCACCAATAATGTAAAGCATAGTATCGCGCTGATAAAACTCTTGATTTGTCGATTTTAATTGTTCATATATCGATGGTGCTAAGACGCTTATATCTGATGACCAAACTTGATTTGTGGTCACATCTATAACGAATACATTTTTATTGTTGTCTTGATCTAAGAAAGCAGCAAATGGCTGACGTTGGTGAAGACCGTCAACTCTTCCCCCTAAAACTACCCATTTTTGATCATCAGTTTTTCCAACAGCATAAGAATGAATACCAGGAGCATTTGGAATTACCATGGGTTCAATATCCACAGAAAACTCTTGTTGTGAGAATGTAAATGTTGAAATAAACAACAATAAAAGTGTAGTAGTAGTTTTAGTCATGTTGTAGTGTTAATGAGAGCAGTCGGCTAAATCTGAGTCTTCTTCAAATAAGTAATTTGCTATAGTTTCTATTTCTTTTGAATCGAATGTTTGTTTTGGCATTAAGCCAAATTTACGTCTTGCTCCTGGCATAAGTGAAGCTTCTTCAGTTGGGTTTTCACACCAAGCAACAATAGCACTTACAAATTCATCTTTGGTTGTTTCATCGTCAACATAATGATCACGAACTCTAGACATAGGAGGGGCAAGCATGTTATCTGTTCCTTGTGTGTTATGACATACATAACAATTTTTCTCCATCAATTCCTTACCGTTTAAAGCAACATTTTCATTTTCTATTGTCGCGGTAGAAGCAATTTCATCACCACATGAAAATAAGAGAAAAGGCAGAACAAATACAGTATGTTTAAAAACATTCATGCAGCCAAGTTAACACGTACTAACTCAAACTTATGTAACATAAGTTACATTCGTAAATATGGGTATTATGATACAGTTATATTGTGTCTTGTTAGCAGTCCAGGTAAACTATGTAAGGAAAATTTCGCTTTTTTAATTTGGTTTTCTTCAGGATCAATGATTAGTCCTATTGCATTTTGAAAATCGACTTTAGTCAGGTTTGATCGCTGAAAAACTGCATGAGTTAAATCAGACCCATAGAATGTGGAATTTGAGAGGTTTGCTTCTATAAAATCGACTTCTTTGAGAGCGGAGTTTATGAAGGAAGTAGCTTTGAGACTAAGTTTGAAGAAGGAGGAAAAATTGAGTGTACATGAATCGAAATTGAGAGCAAGAAGAAAGGTATTGCAATCTTCAAATCGCAAGCCAAGCATTTTACAATTCTTAAATGAGCAATCTTTAAACGCCGTATTGAGTATATTGGAGTTACTTAAATTGCAATTTTCAAACTCACATTCGGTGAATGAAACATCACGCATATCAGCATCGGAAAAATCACAATCATTGAATTTACAACATTCATAATCGGATGTGCGAATTGCCGATTTATCCATGGAGTTTATGATTTTTTCGTAAAGTAATTCTTTCATAGGGAAGAAAAATAGCAAAAAAAAAGGGAGAACGAATCCTCCCTTTCTTAAATGTTTAGGTGATAATTAGAATCTAAATTTCACACCAACTTTAATAAATAAAGCACTAAAATCAGTAGTTGAAGTTAGCTGTTCATCGGCAGCGTTTGTGTTGTATCCTGCAGAGTTAGTCTCGTAACTATTAGATGAAGAATTCAATTCAGAAACAAAGTTCGTATTAATTTGACTTTCAGTCATAAACGGAAGATTGTCTGTGCTTCCAGAATTGTTTCTAGTTACTTTAGAGCTTTTACTCTTGATACGTAAGTTCACACCATTCAATTCACCGTACAAAGAGATTTTATCTCCCATTGGGAAAGAAACTCCTAATGCACCTTGATAACCTAATGCAAAAGCACCTTTTCTTTCTTCAGCATAATCCAATTCAGCACCAGCTTGATCGTTTTCAGCTGTAGCAATAGTATTTCCAAAAACAGGCATAACTAAACCAGCACGACCGTATACTTGGAGTCCATCACCTCCAGAAGAAATAACTACAGAAGGAGAAATTCGGAATTGAGAAGTTTGAGCGTATTGAGAAGTTGTTACTGTTTGAGTTGGTATTACTGTTCTAGTTTCGCTCATAAGAACGTTAGCCCCCATTAAGTAATCTAAACCAAGGTCAACTCCAACATTTTCATTGAACATATAACCAAGATTTAATCCAGCGTTAAAACCTGAACCGATTGAACCATCAAAGTTAGTAATCGTTTGTGGTCCTGTTACGTAATCTGCGTCAGTAGATTGACCTAAAGTGTTTCCAGGAAGACCGAATCCGTATCCAACGTTAACACCAACATTTAATTCTTGAGCGCTTGCAACAGTTCCTAAAGCGATTGCAGCAACAAGTAAGATTGACTTTTTCATATTGTTTTTGTTTTTAGTAGAGATTAAAAATACGCATTTCAGTTGAGATATGAATTCAATTTCTGGCTTAAATCTCACTTAAATTTAAATCGAAATCAACCCGTTTTCCCGCAGTTGAATAATTTCTTTTGAGAACCAGAATAATTCAAAATTATCATGATTCACTTCATAGTCGGATTTTAATTTTCCGAGCGTGGTTGTGGTTTCTGAATTGGTAATTTCGGTCAATTTGTTCTTCAACCAGTAACCTTGGTCTGAAGGAATCGTAATGGAGAAGTAATCCGTTTTCGTGGTGAAAGATAACTCCATCATTTCCCAGGTATCGCCTCGTTTCTTTTTTGTGAATACTGCTGATGTTGGTGTGTTTCCGAGCCAAATAACTTTCGCATTCGGTTTGAAGTTAAATTGATTTTC
>Ga0193954_1000212_pt1 | contig 34969 bp, 32 predicted proteins | sample BB_5_MG_FD_140340 | JGI IMG/M metagenome (GOLD analysis project Ga0193954, IMG submission 140340) | Microbial mat bacterial communities from the Broadkill River, Lewes, Delaware, United States - BB_5_MG | ecosystem: Environmental > Aquatic > Freshwater > River > Microbial mats | place: USA...
ATTTTGATTTTTCAATAACTCTTTTTCGCTCTTTTCTAATCAATTGATTAATTGTAGGCATTTTATTCCTTTATATAATTTGGTTTGAACTATAAAGCTTAGTTCACGCTTCTCTTTTTAAAGCAACATTAGTTACTTTAGATACTACCTAATCTCGAAAAGGATAATGTTCTCGAAAAAAGTTTCGTATTATACTGAACTTTAACTTAAAATAAGTTTTATGAATATTGTTTTTATTTTGGATATATTTTGTGATTTTATAGTGGCAGAGAGTGGGGGATTCGAACCCCCGGAGGTATGACCCTCGCCGGTTTTCAAAACCGGTACGTTCGACCAACTCTGTCAACTCTCTGCAAGAACTTAAATACAAAATTTAAGTATATTTAATGGTGCGAATGGTCGGAATTGAACCGACACTCCGAAACCGGAATTGGATTTTAAGTCCAACGCGTCTACCTATTCCGCCACACTCGCATGTATTTTTAATAAATTGAATTATTAAAGGTAAATGATTTATAAGATGTCATTCTTATTAATTGCCGGAATTATAATAGAATTTTTTTTATTTGTCAAGTAATTTCTATGAAATTTGTAAAATTTTTATTTATCTGATTTTTAATAAAAGATATATATGGAATTTGATAATATAATAACAAAAAAATATATATAAAGAAGTAATTTATGCAGAATTCAAATATTTTGATAGTTGATGATACAATTTCAAATCTAGACATATTAATAGAATTGCTTGATGAATACAATATAATTGAAGCTACAAATGGACTAGATGCTTTAGAAATATTGGAAACAGAAGATATTGATCTTTTATTGTTAGATATTTTAATGCCAGACATGGATGGTTTTGAACTTTGTTCGAAAATTAAATCAAATCAACGAACGAAAAATATCCCTGTTATTTTTATTACTGTCAGTGATGATGAAGAGAGTATCACAAAAGCTTTTGATGTCGGTGGGTATGATTATGTAAAAAAACCTTTTAAACCAAAAGAGTTACTTGCTAGAGTTGCAACTCAATTAAATTTACAAAAATTAAAACAAAAAGAGAAAGTGTTTGATAAAAATGTCGCACTTTCAGATTTAATACAAAATATTGCACACCAATGGAGACAACCTTTATCAGGCATATCAACAATTGCAAGTGCAATTTCTGTAAAAAAAGAGCTAGGGATGATTACTGAATCAGAGATAATTGAAAACTGCAATAAAATTGTCGAAATCACAGATACTTTATCTCTAACAATTAATAATTTTGAAAATTTGTTTGATAAAACATTGGATGCTACAAATTATAATATATTTGATGTTATAGAAGAAAATTATAATACAATTTTTGTTCATGATATTGAAGACTTAAAAATTATTATGAATATTGATGATAAAGTTGAATTATTTTGTTCTTTAACTGCTTTATTGGAAGTTTTTCGTTTACTTATATCTAATAGTATTAATGCATTTAAAGAAACTGCTGTTGAAAATAAAATAATATTTGTAAACGTAAAGTTTTATAAACAAGATAAAGTGTATATTGAGATTTATGATACTGCAAATGGGATAGAACCATTTATACTAGGAAAAGTTTTTGAACCTTATTTCACAACACAACACCAGTCACAGGGAAAGGGGCTAGGACTCTATATAGTGCAAAATATAGTGAGTAACTTTTTATCTGGCTCTATTACCGTACGAAATCATTCATTTAAATATAAAAATATAAAACTCAAAGGTGCAAAGTTCGATATTATTTTAGATTTGTAAGATAAGTCTTTTATATATCATTATTAACAAGGAATATTATGTTCAGAAACATTTTTTTTACAATTGTCTTTATTTCTAATTCTGTCTTTGCTTTTTCTCCAGCTGTTTTAATGGAAGTAGAAGTTCAAAATAAAAATCAAACAAGTTATGTGGGTCTAGGGTATAAAGCTGTTGATTCTTTTAAAAATCTATATAATATTGATGTACCTATTTACTCTTCACATGGGAGTAAATATAAAAAAGAAGAATTATTACGAAAAATTGTAAAAAAAGGGCATAATCCTATTATTACATTAGGTTTTTTGTATTCAAAATCTTTAAAAAAAGTTGCAAATGAGTTTCCAAATAAAACTTTTGTAATTATTGATGGATATGCAGGGGCGGGGAAGAATATACTTAATATCACTTTTAAAGAAGAAGAGGGTTCTTTTTTGGTTGGTGCTATTGCAGCAATGAAATCAAAATCAAATAAAATTGGTTTTATTGGAGGGATGGATATTCCTGTAATTAGAAGGTTTGCTTGTGGTTTTATTCAAGGGGTTAAATATGTTAGTCCAAATACTAAGGTGCAAGTTGAGATGACGGGTAATACATATTTAGCTTTTAACAATCCCCTAAAAGGGAAAAAAATTGCTAAGGAGATGATTAAAAAAGGTATAGATGTCATTTTTCATGCATCTGATAGAACAGGAAAAGGTGTAATACAAGCAGCAAAAGAAAATGGAATTTATGCTATAGGGGTTGATGCAAATCAAAATCATGAAGCACCAGGTACTGTATTGACTTCAATGGTAAAAAGGATTGATATTGCTATATACAAAGTACTCATTGATTTTTTAAATAAACAAAAAAGTACAGAAGACGTAAGATTGGGTTTAAAAGAAGAGGGTATCTCTTGGTCTTTGGATAAATACAATATTAATTTAATAGATTCAAAAACTCAAAAATTAATTGATGATATTGAATTTAATATTGTTGAAGAGATCATAGAAGTAGAAGATTATACTACAAACAGTAAATGTAAAAATTATAATTTTGAGAACTAAGATGCAAATAAACAAAAGTATTGTTTTTGATATAAAAGTGTTTGTATATCTTAATGTTTTATTTATGTTAATTCTAATTTTATTAAATGGATATCTTTTTTATATTATGAAAGATAATCAAGATAAACTTATTAATAATACAATGTATAATATTTATAATATAGGAAAATTAAAAAATTATACCGCAAGTATAGAAAAAAATATACGAGAGGTTGTATTTACAAAAGAAGCATTTAATTTAGAAAAAATTCAAAATAATTTATATAAAGATATAAAAGAAGCAAAAATATTTTTATCTCAAAATCATGATTTTTATGAGCAAAATATTACTAAACAATTAGATAAAATAGAAAATGTTTTAAAAGAATTTGTTTCTATTAAAAAGGAAAATATTCAATTAAATAATAAAAGAAAAAACTATTTAGAAACTGTTTTAATTTTAAAAGAGAAAAAAAAAGCTATACATAGTAAACAGATGGATATTTTGTATACAGTATTGCATGAAGAAAATTATAAAAAATTATCACATCTAAAAAATAGGTTTTTAAAATTATCACAAAATACTAAAGTTCTAAGGGATATTAAAAGTATAGATATTTTTGACAATCAAATCAAAATAGTAAAACAGAAGTATAAATTAAAAAAATTGACACGAAGATTTGTTCAAATTGAACTTTTAAATTTACAGATAGAAAAAATGAATGAAAAATTTCTCAAAAATGAAAAATTAAAAGCTAAAAGTTTTGAGGATGATTTTATAAAACTTTCGATATCTCTTAGTATCGTATTTCTATTTACACTTGTTCTTTTTATATTATTTATTAAATATATACAGCAAATATCTAAGAGAATGATGACGTTAAAAAATGTTATGTCTGAATATGTAAATGGAAAAAAACCAGAGATTGAGACTTATAATAATGATGAAATTGCTACTATAGGAAAAAGTTTTTTACATTTTGTAAATAAAGTGTCTCAAAGAGAAGTTGAACTCTATGAAGCAAAAGAAAAAGCAGAAGAGTCTACAAAAATAAAATCAGAATTTTTAGCAAATATGTCACATGAGATCAGAACTCCTATGAATGGAATACTTGGGATGTCCCATTTGGTTTTGGAAACAAATTTAGATGAAAAACAAACAAAGTTTATCAAAAATATTGATATAAGTGCAAAATCACTTTTAAATATTATTAATAGTATTCTTGATTTTTCAAAAATTGAGGCAGGAAAATTAGAATTAGAAAATATACATTTTGATTTATTTGAACTTATTGATTATATTGTAAATGTTAGTAGTATTGCAGCCGATGAAAAAAATATAACTATTACTGTTCAATATGACGATAATATCCATTCAAATATTATGGCTGACAAATTAAGACTTACTCAAGTTTTAATTAATATATTAAATAATGCAATAAAATTTACAAATGAAGGATCAATACACATTTATATATTGAAAAATAAGAAAAATAAATATCAGTTTGAAATAGAAGATACAGGTATCGGACTAACTTCTGAACAAAAAATGAAGCTATTTCAACCTTTTTCGCAAGCAGATGGAAGTACAACGAGAAAGTATGGTGGAACTGGATTAGGTTTGAGTATCTCTAAACAATTAATATCGTTAATGAATGGTGATATTTGGGTAGAAAGTGTATATCAAAAGGGAACAAAATTTATTTTTGATATAGAAGTAACTGAAATGAATGTAAATAAAAATAGTATAAAGATTGTTAATAAGATGGAAAATATAAATACAAAATATAATGAAAAGTACAATATATTGTTAGTTGAAGATAATAAAATCAATCAGGAGATTATTATAGAGATATTGACCAAAAGAGGTTACCATATAGATATAGCATCAAATGGAGTAGAGTCTTTAGATCTATTTAGACTGCAGAAAAATAAGTATGATTTAATACTGATGGATCTTCAAATGCCAGTTATGGATGGCTATGAAGCATCTAAAATACTTAGAAAGATGGATGAAAATATACCTATCATTGCAATCACTGCAAACATTATGAAAAATGATGTAGAGAAAATTAAAAAAGTAAAAATGGATGATTATTTGTCAAAACCAATAAAAGTTGAGGAGTTATTAGAAGTGATTCAAAAATATCTTCCAAATGAACAAAAGGAAGAGATAGCAGAGGTTCCTGTACTTAATACTCTTCCCAAATTTAAAAATTTAGATAATGAACGTGCTTTAAAACTGTTTAATATGAATCACTCTTTACATGAAAGAGTACTAAAAAACTTCTATAGCAATTATCAAAATTTGAATTTTAATATTATGGATGAAAAACAGTTGAAACTAACAATGCATACTATAAAGGGATTAAGTGGAAATATAGGTGCGTTGAAACTAGAAGAATCGATACACAATTATGCTAAAAATAATACATTAGAACTATTAGATACTGTTCAAAATGAACTTAATAAAGTTTTATGTGAATTGCAAGTATTAGAAAATCAAGAATCAATAGTAGCAAAACAAGTTATATCAGGTGAGCAAAAAAAAATCTTATACGAAGAGTTAGAACAGAGCATAAATAAGAGAAACTCAAAAAAAGCAAATTTAGCTATTGATAAAATATTAATTAACGAATTGCCAAAAGAAGAAAAAGAAAAGTTAGATGAATTAAAAATATTAATTCAAAATAGAAAATTCAAAGAAGCATTAAAATATTTTTTATGATAGTTACTGCTTGTAATTATCAGCATAAGATTATAAATATTTAGATAAAATCAATTTTTAAAATATATAGAATATAAAAGTATACAAGGACTTATAAATGGATAAGGTATTTAAAGCAATAACAAATATATCAGAGATTATCGAAAATAAAGTATTTACAAATTATGATGAGTTTGTTGTTTTAGATGATTTAAATCAAACAAATACAAATGTACAACAATACTGCGATGAAATTGCAAAAAAAGAGTTTAAATCAATAAGTTCAGTAAAATCTGTAGTAACACAAGATGATAAAAAAACAGAAGTTTTAAATGAGAATGGAAGATATATAATCAGTTTTATTGCTATTGATAACATTGACTTATTAGATTTAGGTTTTTCAGTGGGAAGTATATTTGGAGTTTATGATCAAAATATTGAAGGGCATAGTTTAGTTGCTTCTTGTTATGTAACTTATGGACCAACATTCCAGCTTGTATATGCAACACAAAATGAAGGGGTTGAATTTTATGCTTTTGATGGAAAAGAGTTTGTTGATGTAAAACCTTTTAAGTTAGAAAATAAAGGAAAAATTAACTCAACAGATGGGGATGTTACAACATTTAGTGATAATCATAAAAAACTTGTACAAGGTTTTTTTGACGAAGGGTATCGATTACGATTAAGTAACTCTTTATCATTAGATATGCATCAAATTTTATTTAAACGTGGAGGATTATATTCCTCTCCAAAAACACTTAAAGATCCAGAAGGAAAAAGAGATTTAGTTTTTGAAGCATATCCAATATCTTTTATAGTAGAATTAGCTGGTGGTGAAGCAACAGATGGAATTAATAATATATCAGATTTAAAAATAGATGGTGATATTTCTAAAAAAACGCCATTGTACTTTGGTTCAAAATATGAGATAGGAAAAGTAAAAGCATCTGAATGTTAAATTATGATTATGTCATAATTGGTGCTGGTATCTCAGGATGTTGTGTAGCTTATGAATTGTCAAAATATAATGATAATGTCCTTTTATTAGATAAAGAATCTAGTGTTGCTAGTGGTGCTTCTGGTGCTGCAGGGGCATTTTTATCTCCTCTATTAGGTAAGCCAAATCCTTTTAAAGATTTAGTTACTAAGTCTTTAGATTATTCTACAAAATTTTATAAAACCCATTTCCCAAAATATATTAACAATTGTGGTACTACAAGAATACCACAAAATAAAGAAGATGAAAAGAAATTTCAAGAGTACACCCCTTTTATGGATTTTGATTATGAAAAAGAAGAGGGTGGCTATTTTTTTAAAATAGGGAGTGTTGTAGATAGTTTTAATATGTGTAAAAGTATTGTCAATGGATCCCAAAAACTCCAAACAAAATTTGATTATGAAGTGACTGATATTATTTTTAAGAATGAAAAATGGATTATCAATAATGATTTTAGTACTACAAATGTCATCTTTACTACAGGAAGTGAAGTTTCTCTTATAAATCAATTTTATTTAAAAATACGAAGTGTATGGGGACAACGAATAGAACTGAGTACTTCAAGCTCTTTTGCTCATAATTATCATAAATCATGTTCTATCTCTCAAAGTAAAGAGTTAGATGAGGGTAAGTATTTTGTTTCTGTAGGTGCAACACATCATCGTAATAGGGAAGATATTCACAATACAGAACAAAATACACAAGAGCTTTTAAAAAATGCAAATGAGATAACAAAACTCAAAGATGTCAAAGTACTTCATCATTATATTGGTGCAAGGGCCTGTAGTAATGATTATTTTCCAGTTGTAGGTACTATAATAGATAGTAAAAAAACACTTCAAGAATTTCCTTATTTAGTTAATGGAACAAATGTAGAAGCTAAACGATTTACGAGATTTAAAAATGCTTATATATTAACTGGTGTTGGTGGTCGTGGATTTGTTCTTGCACCTTATCTTGCAAATGAGTTGGTTCAAAATATCATGAATGAACAAGAATTAGAGAAAAATATCACCCTAGATAGATTATTCAAAAGAGAAGTAAAACGTAATAGAAATAAAGGATAAAAGAGATGAAAATATGGTCAACGATAAAACTTATTTTGATAAGTGCGGTAGCATTAGTGGGATTGACATTTTTAACAGTTGATGCACCAGTTAAAATAGAGAAAAAAAAGATTGATTTGCAAGATTTACCTAAAACAGTTGAGTTAATCGGGTATGAAAATCAAGAATTTAATACTGCAAGTATAATTAAAAAAGAGACATTAATTTATGTGGGAAATCACGAGTCAATAGTCTTAGCAGATGAATTAGAAAAAATGTTAGATTTGGAGGTTGGAAAATTTATTGTTGTTTCAAATGTATCTGATGCTCCATGGTTTATAAAAAGATGGCAAGCTCACACTAAAAATACTAATTTAAAAGGAGAAAAAAATACTCCTTGGATATATGATAGAGATGGAGCAATAAGAAATTTTTTAACGGTTCCAACTTCGGATGCAGTAAAATATTTTATCTATAAAGTTGATTCAAAAGGGATAATAAATAGAGTATACGTGGGTAAAGTAAAGCAAGGAACAATTGATGGGAAAATGACTCAAAAAGAGATTACTGATAATTTATCATTAGCAATAAAAGCGATTAAAAATAACTAGAAGAAAACCTTCTAATTATTTTACTCTTCTAACATTCTATCTTGTAGTTTCTCAATTGCTTTGCTTAAAAATCTTGTTTCTAATCCAAAACTATTTGCTTTTTCTACACCAACTTCAACAAACTGATCATCTAAAGGATTTGTAACATTACAAATTGTACTAATTATACTTAATATTTGTGCTTCCGTTTTATATTGTTCTGGACAATTATCAATATCATTTACATAAGCAATTGTTTCTACTAAGCTATCACTTAAATTCCAGTGTTTAAAGATAGAAGAAGTAACTTGAGTAGAAGTAGCACCAAAATACTCTTTTTCTATATTATCAATATCTAATGGATTTTGTTTAATCTTATTGTAAAATTCTGCGGCAACTCCTTTTTCTGTTGCAACACCTGCTAAAACAAATCTACCTGTCTCACATAAAAATGCAGGTAACAATAAGTCCTCTTTTAGTGTATTGTCTGATTTTCCAATCCATTCTTTTAATAAATTTGATGACATATTTGATAATCTCATAAATCCATCTGCAGTCATATTGTATGCTTTTAAATCTGTATCAAAAGCATTTTTAATTGCACTACCAAATGCGATAGATAAAGTAAAGTTTACACCGAGAAGGTGAATTGCACGGCTAGGATTTTCAACTTTATTATTGAAACCAAACATTGCTGAGTTAGATACTTTAAGTAGTGTTGCAATAATTAAAGGATCTTGTTCTAATATTTGAAGTAAAACATCAAGGTCTTTATTTGAAGATTTTTTAAACTCTTCTAGATCTATAATTGTTTTAGGTAATGGCGGTAAAGAATCAATTTTCTTTAATAGTATATCATTCATTAAACGTCCTAGTTATATTTTATTTAATTATAACATATTAAATCTATAATTAATTTTAGATTTAAAAAATTTTATATAAAATGTGTAAATTTAGGATAAACGCTCTTTATAGCTGTTATAATTATAATTACGTATTATATCAAAATGACCATTTTTTCTTTTTATTACAATGGAGGGAAGATTTATTCCATTAAATGTTGTTGTCTTAACCATTGTATAGTGAATCATATCTTCAAGTATTATTTTATCTCCAATTTTAAGCTTATTATCAAATGAATAATCCCCTATAATATCACCTGCTAAACATGTATTTCCAGATAATTTAAAAGTATGTGCCTTTTTGTATGGAATATCTGTATCTCTTACAGCAGCACGGTATGGCATCGCTAAAGTATCTGGCATATGACATTCTGCACTTGTATCTAAAATAGCAATATCCATACCATTGTGTACAATATCTAAAACAGTTGCTTCTAAATATCCAGTTTGCCAGCCTATTGCTTCACCTGGTTCAAGATAGATATCTAAATGGGGATATTTTAATTTGAAGTTTTTGAGTAATTTAACCAATCCTTTTAGATCGTAATCCTCTCTTGTGATATGATGTCCACCTCCAAAATTAATCCATTTTAGTTTATGGAAATAGTGTTTAAAATTTGATTCAAATTTATTTAAAACAAGCTCTAAAGCATCAACATTTTGTTCACATAAAGCATGAAAATGAAAACCTTCCACAATATCAGGAAGTTCTTCTTTAAAGTGTTCCCTTGTAATCCCCAATCTACTATTCAGACCACATGGATTATATAAATCTACATCTACTGTTGAGCATTCTGGATTGATTCGTAGTCCTATGCTGTTATGTTGTTTTATTTGATTTTTATAAAATTCTAATTGTGTAAAAGAGTTAAAAATAATATGATTAGAAATCATTGAAATCTGTTCAAACTCATTGGGCTTAAAAGCAGGGGAGTACGTATGAACCTCTCCTTTAAACTGCTCTTTTGCTAAGAGTGCTTCATTGAGTCCACTTGCACAACATCCTTTGAGATATTTTCTACACAATTCAAAAGTTGAATACAGTGCAAACCCTTTTAATGCTAATAATATAGTAACATCCGCTTCTTTTTGAATTGAGTCTAAAAGTTGAAGATTTTTTTCAAGTTTCTCCTCTTCACAAACAAAACATGGGCTAGGCAGTGAATTAGAATTCAAATCCACCACCACTTCCTTTGTTCATACTTTCGTAAACTACTTTAATATATTTATCTCTTATCTCACAATCTAAAAGTTTCTCACATTTCATACATGACTCTACATTTTTACTTATTTGACATTGTTTTAGTATCATAATCTCTGCATCAAGTGCAACTTGCCATTTGTCTTTTTGTGTTTCTGTATCTTCCATCTATTTGTAAGCGTTGATTACTCTATTTATTTCACTATTACTTCCAAAAAAACATGGAGAAGTATCGTGAATATGACGAGTTTTAATTTCTAATACTCTCCCTTGTCCATTTGTTGCTCCTCCACCAGCTGTTTCAAAAATATGTGCATAAGGGAAAACTTCAAAAAGTTGTCTCAGTTTTCCTTCTGGTTTATCTGATGCACCTGGATATGAAAATAATCCACCACCACGAACTAAAATATGGTGTAAATCGGGAACCATACCTCCACTATATGTAAGTTCATAGTTTTCTTTAAACATTTGGTCTATCATCTCTTTATGGTGTGGATACCAGCATTGTTGCGTAGAACCTGGTGAGTTGAGTGTTCCTGATTCATTCATCTTGATATCTTTTATATAATAAAACTCTTCATTTTTCATTCTGTAAAGTTTAACTGTTTCTCCATTACAAATAACCATCTCTATTCTTGGACCAAAAACAACATAAATAGAAGCAACGATATTATCTCCTGTAAAGTCATTTTTATATATACCATAAATAGAACCAACAGATAAATTTACATCAACCAAACTACTTCCATCTAAAGGATCATAAGCAATAAGATATTCACCTTCATCACATATATCTATAATATGTTCTTGCTCTTCACTTACAATCTTTTTTACTGATTTGAGTTCTTTAAAGTTATTTTCAATCACTTCATCACTAATAATGTCAAGTTTTAGCTGAGTATCTCCTGTAGAATTTTGCTCTTCACTTTTTCCCATATCGCCTTGGGCAATAATTTTTTGTATCTCTATTGTAGACTTTTTTATAGATTCAATTATTTCATTCATATTTATTTTCCTTTATACTTCTTTAGCGTTATTTTTTATCCATTGAATAATCTCTTCAATATTATTCAAATCTAATATATTCATATTTTTTGGTACGTGATTTTGATCTATAGTTTCATTTATAGCTAAAGAATCACCTATATCAAAGTATTCTTTATTTAAAATATCTCTTTGTACGCAAATTCTTGGTAATGGTATCGTTTTTAAACCTTCAACTAATAAAAAATCAAAGTCACCAAAAAGTGAAACTACATCTTTTATAGTTGATTTTTGTTTTTTAAATAGTGTTGTTCTCGTTGGTGATAAAACTGCAACTTCTGCTCCCGTTTTAGAAAATCTATCGCTGTCTTTTCCTACTTTGTCAAATATCGCTTTATCCATTGGATCGTGTTTCACTATTGCTATTTTAAAGCCTTGCTTTTGTAATACAAAAGATATTTTCTCAATGAGCGTTGTTTTCCCACTATTTGAAGGACCTGTAAATGCTACTGCTAATCTTTTATTTGTTTTGCTCATGGATGTAATTATATCGAATTTAACTTGTTATTTTATATTTTAGTAAATCGATTTTTAAATGTACACTTTTTACAAAGTTCTTCAACTGCAATATTCTTTTGAAATCCCTTCACAATTGAGATTGATTTATTCGAATAAAGTATATCTTTTAGAGATGAATTATGTAAATTACCTAAGTTAATCACTCCAAAACTATCTAAACAACATGGTACTACAGTTCCATTTGATAATATAGCAATTTGTGATGATAAACCATGACAATATCCTTGAGAAATTTCAGTATCATTTATGTTTGGCCATTTGAAATATTTATCAAAATCAATCAAAATTTGATTTTCCAAACGTTTTGGTTTTGTATACTCAATATTAGATAAATCAATATTAAATTTATTTGATAGTTGATTAAAAACATTAGTATTAAATCTATCTTCACTATTTTTTTCATCTAGATTCCAAAGTCGAAAATTAATAAAACTATGTATTTTATGTTTAAGTTTTAAATCACAAAGCTCAAACATAGGTTTAAGGTATTCGTCTAATTCACAATTCATCTCATTTTTATTATAACTGTTAAGTGAAAAATTAATTTGTTTGATTGCTTTGTGTAAAAAAACATTTAAATCAAAGTTTTTAAGATAATACCCTGTTGTAGTAATATGTACTTTAAAATTATGTTTATAAGCCAAATCTAAATATTTTTCTAGATTTGACAAAGTGAGGGGATCTCCAAATACATGCAAGGCAATATCTTTAGTATATGGTTTGAGTTGTATTAATATATTCTCAAAAAAGTCCAAATTCATAGTGTGGCTTTTTGTATTTTTAGTTGGACAAAAGCTACATTCTAGCCCACATATATTTGTAAGCTCTATATAAACTTTGTGAAATTTGTAATTCATCGTATACCTATCTAATATTTATTTATGAAAAATTATTAAGAAATAACTTTCCATAAAAAAAAGAGAGTTAAAAACTCTCTTTTTTTATATATACTTAATTTAATGTATTATAGTTTAAGCTTCTGGACCAGCTGCTGTAAAATCAAAATTACTATCTTCAGTCAAGTATTTTTTAAAGTTTTCTCTATACATACCAGCTAATTTTTTAGCAGTCTCATCATATTCCATTCTATCTTCCCATGTATTTCTAGGATTTAAAACTTCTGTATCAACTCCATCTAATGTCTTAGGAATTTCAAGATTAAATAATGGTAATGTTTCAAATTCACTATTTTGAATACTTCCATTTAAAATACCATTAATACAAGCTCTTGTATTTTTGATACTCATTCTTTTCCCTGTACCGTATGAACCACCTGTCCATCCAGTATTTACAAGATATACATTTGCATTGTGTTTTTCGATTTTTTCACCAAGAAGTTTTGCATATACTGTTGGATGTAAGGGTAAAAATGCTTCACCAAAACACGCACTAAATGTAGCAGTAGGTTCAGTAATACCACGCTCAGTACCAGCAACTTTAGCTGTATATCCACTTAGGAAATAATACATAGCTTGTTCTCTTGTAAGTTTAGAAACAGGAGGTAATACACCAAATGCATCAGCACTTAAGAAAATGATATTTTCTGGATGACCACCCATCATAGATTCTTGATAGTTATCTATATAGCTAATAGGATAAGAAACTCTTGTATTTTCAGTTTTACTTCCATCATCATAGTTAACTAGTTTTTCACCATCATCTTCATCATAAACAACATTTTCTAAAATAGAACCTCTTTTAATTGCTTTATAAATTTCAGGTTCTGTATCTTTGTTGAGATTAATTACTTTAGCGTAACAACCACCTTCAAAGTTAAATACACCTTCATCATCCCAACCATGCTCATCATCGCCAATTAATGCTCTTTCTGGATCTGTAGATAAAGTCGTTTTCCCTGTTCCTGATAAACCAAAGAATAATGCTGTATCTCCATCTTTACCAATATTTGCAGAACAATGCATTGGTAGTTTTCCATCTAATGGAAGCCAGTAATTCATCATAGAAAAAATACCTTTTTTCATCTCTCCAGCATACCATGTACCACCAATAATTGCAGTTTTTTCTTCGATATTAAAAACAACAAAAACTTCAGAGTTCAATCCATGCTTTTCCCAGTTTTCATTTACTGTTTTACAAGCATTGTACACAGTAAAATCTGCAGCAAAATCATCGAGTTCTTCAGTTTCAGGCATGATAAACATATTGTCAATAAAATGAGCTTGCCAAGCAATTTCAGTAATAAATCTAATAGATTTTCTACTTGTAGGACTTGCACCACAATATACATCTGATACATATAAATCTTTGTTACTTAATTGTTTTTTAGCTTTTGCTAAAAGTTCTTCATAAATCTCTTGAGAAATTTTTTGGTTCACATCACCCCATGCAATGTATTTTTCTGATTCATCTTGGCTAACAAAATACTTATCTTTAGGGCTTCGTCCTGTAAAGATTCCAGTTTCAATAATAGTAGCTCCATTATATGCAATAACAGCACCATCATGATCAATAGCATTGTTGATAAGGTTTTCTCTACCTAAGTTTCTGAAAACTCTATCTACATTTTCTAATCCAAGTGAATTTTTAATTTCTAACATTTTTTTTCCTATTTAAATATCGATAAAAGTACACCAGCTGCAACTGCTGAACCGACAACACCTGCAACATTTGGTCCCATAGCATGCATTAGTAATATGTTAGATTTGTCATATTCTTGACCAACCTTACTCACTACTCTTGCAGACATTGGAACAGCTGATACTCCAGCTGCTCCAATTAATGGATTGATTTGTTGATCTGCTGGACTTAATTTATTCATTAATTTAGCCATAAGTACACCTGTTGCAGTTCCTACAGAGAATGCAATAAGTCCAATTAACATAATTCCCATTGTATCTAATACTAGGAATTTATCAGCTGCAAGTTTTGAACCAACACCTAATCCTAAGAAAATAGTTACAACATTAATTAATGAGTTTTGCATTGTATCACTTAATCTATCAACTACACCAGATTGTTTTGCAAAGTTACCAAATGCAAACGCACCAATAAGAGGAGTTGATTCTGGTAAGAAAATAATTGCTAACATTAAAATTAAAATTGGTAAGAAAAGTTTTTCTAATTTATGAACTTGTCTTAATTTAGGCATTTTAATTTTTCTTTCAGCTTCAGTTGTAAGAGCCTTCATAATTGGAGGTTGAATTACAGGAACTAAAGCCATATAACTATATGCTGCAACAGCAATCGCACCTAATAAATGAGGAGCCAGAGCATTTGCAATAAAAATAGAAGTAGGACCATCGGCACCACCAATAATTGAAATAGCACTTGCATCTTGTAAATTAAATCCAATCATAACAGCACCAACTAAAGAACCAAAGATTCCAAATTGTGCTGCACCACCAAGAATGGCAGTTTTAGGGTTTGCTAGAAGTGGACCAAAATCTGTCATAGCTCCAACACCCATAAAAATCAATAGTGGAAAGAATCCATTAGCAATACCCATATTATAGATAATACCAAGCATACCACTTTCTCCACCCATACCTGCAAGTGGAATATTTGCTAATAAACCACCAAATGCAATTGGTAATAATAATAATGGTTCAAACCCTTTAGCAATAGCAAGATAAAATAAAAGACCAACTATGATAAACATGATAATTCTACCCCATGTTTGCTCAAAAGTTGTCATAGGTCTAGCATCTTCATCGTGTGCTTCAGATGTCATTACATCATCTTGTGGATTAATTAATGCATTTAGTCCTGTTGTTTTATAAAAAGAACCAACTAATTGACCTAAAGTCTTACTTTGATATTCTGTTTCTTCTGTTGTTGTTTCTGTTACTGCGCTACTTGCAAATGTATTGACACTAAATAGTGATATAAACATCATTAAGATAACAGAAATGATTTTTTTATTCATTGTTTTCTCCAAACTTTTGTTTTATCTCACTTAGCCTATAACTGCTATTGTTTGACCTTCTTCAACTGCATCATTTGGTTTAACTGTAATTGCAGTAATTGTTCCAGATGCAGGTGCTTCAATATCAATTTCCATTTTCATTGCTTCAAGAATAGAGATAACTTGACCTTTTTCAACTTTGTCTCCAACGTTTACTAAAATTTTCCAAACATTTCCATTTACAGTTGCACTAACTTCAGCACCAGCACCTGTAGGTGCTGGAGCCGCTGCTGCTGGAGCTGCTGTTTCAGTTGCTACTGGAGCTACAACTTGGATATCAGCATTACCTTCTGCAACTTGTACATTAAATTTCTTACCATCTACAACTACTGTATAATTTCCATCAGCCATTTTTGAATTTCCTTCTTTTTCTGTTTTTTCTTCTATTTTCTCTTCACTTAATTTTCTTACATTTAATGGTGATTCACCTTTTAAAAATGCAATACCTTTTTCATCACAAGCAGCAGCAATAAAAATATTTTCTTCTGTTGTTTCTAAACCTTCGATTTCAAGTCTTTCTTTCCATGCAGCAATAGATTTAGTTACATCATTATCTGCAATATCAAGAGGATTTTCTTTCGTTGGATCAAGTTTTAACTTTTCTGAAGCTAATTTTACAACTTCTTCATCTGGTTTAACTGGAGTATTACCGAAGTACCCTAATACCATTTTTCCGTAACCAGGAGCAATTTGTTTCCATGGTCCAAAAAATACATTTGCGTATGCTTGTTGCCAGTAAAATTGAGAAACAGGAGTTACAGAAGTACCATAACCACCTTTTTCTACAACTTCTTGCATAGCTTCGATAACTTCTGGGAATTTATCTAATGTATCATTGTCTCTCATCATTTGAGTATTTGCCGTTAATGCTCCACCTGGCATTGGTGAGAATGGTATTAATGGAGAAACTTGAGTTGCTTCTGGTGGCATCATGTAGTCACTTAAACAATCTTTTAATGTTTCTTGGTACTTAAGAATTTTATCGATACTTAATCCACCAAGGTCATAGTTTGTACCTTTTGTAGCATGTAACATTGTTAAAATATCTGGTTGAGAAGTACCACCACTTACTGGCGAGTTAGCTAAATCAATACCATCTGCACCTGCTTCTAAAGCTGCAAGATATGCTGCAACTGAAACACCAGCTGTTTCATGAGTATGTAATCTAATATGAGTGTCATCACCTAGTAGTTTTCTTGCCATTTTAATAGTTTCGTAAACTTTGTTAGGATTTGCTGTTCCACTTGCATCTTTAAAACAGATTGAATCATATGGTAATCCACTCTCTAAAATCTGTCTTAAAGTTTTTTCATAGAAAGCTACATCGTGTGCACCTTCACATTTTGGTGGTAAATCCATCATTGTTACTACTGCTTCATGATTAAGTCCATGTTTCTTGATACATTGAGCAGAATATTCTAAATTATTTACATCATTTAAAGCATCGAAGTTTCTAATTGTAGTAGTACCATGTTTAGCAAACATTTTAGCGTGTAAGTCAATTAATTCTCTACTTCCAGTATCTAACATAACTGTATTGATACCTCTAGCTAATGTTTGTAAGTTTGCATCAGGACCAACGATAGCTCTGAATTTGTCCATCATCTCAAATGCATTTTCTTGTAGATAAAAATAAAGTGATTGGAATCTAGCTCCCCCACCAAATTCAAAATGTGTAATACCTGCTTCTTTTGCAGCTTCTACAGCTGGAAAAAAATCATCCATTAGAACACGGCCACCAAATACAGATTGAAAACCATCTCTAAATGTTGTGTCCATTACATCAATATATTTTTTTGACATTGTTATTTACCTTTGTGATTGTTATAGTGTATGATTGCTGCAGTGATCGCAGCTGTAGTATCTCTGTCATCATGTGAAACAGTTTTATTTTCGGGTTTCCAAGAACAGACTTTTTCTTTCTCTTCTTCAGGAAAAAATTTTGATATTAAGAACGTTTGTAATTTCAATGCAAAAATCATAATCGTTAAAAATAAGAAAACAACACCCATACCTAAAGCCATAAATTTTAAGGCTTCTGAGACTAAATTTACTTCTTCCATAAATTACTCCATGTTTATTTTGTTTTTAAAAGTAGGTTAAAGTAACCACTTCAAACTAAAATTTCCATATTTTATAAAAAAAATGCTTTAGGACTGATTTATTTTATCATTTATCCATTCTAAATTTAAAAAAATGCTATACAAATGCTATAAATCATAAAAAAGTTTCGCATAACTTGTAAATAAATAGATCTATTTTTTTTGTGAATTTATTAAGTTTTTTAGCCATTTAATATCCTTTTTTGTTAATTAATTTTTAGAATTATGGCATATAAAAGAAAATAATATGAAAAAAATTGCATAATGCAATAAAAATCGTAAATTATTTAATTTTTTATGATATAATTAAAATATAAAATTGAAAAGGGAATGAAAGAAAATGTTTAATATAAATGAAATAATTGAAAAATTACGAGATGTATTATCTAGTGAGAAGAATGATGGTAAAGTATTTGATAAAGAGATAGCCACCGCATTAGATTTAACGAGTGTAAATTTTGCTACTATGAAAAAAAGAAACAGTGTACCTTTTTCCAATATATTAGATTTTTGTGCGTTAAAAAAAATCTCTATAAATTGGTTACTGTATGGACAAGATCCAAGTAGTCTTATTGATAGTACTGATAAGTATTGGATAAAATATTTTCCAACGGTAAGCGTAAGTGCAGGGGGTGGTGCTTATGATGAAGAGGATGAATATGAGCAACTAGACTTGCCAGATTTTTTTATCGATATTATAGGTGGAAAAGAAAATGTGAAAAATATAGAAGCTATTAATGTAACAGGTGATAGTATGGAACCTACATTAAATAATGGAAATATTATTTTCATTGATAAAACGAAGCAAAATGTAAATAAAGATGGGATATATGCCTTTATAAATGAGAATGGTTTATTTGTAAAAAGAATACAAAGGCGTGTTGATGGGGGATTGGATGTTATTTCAGATAACAAAGAATATCCAATGCAAATTGTTGATAAAAATGGGATAAATGTATTAGGAAAAGTGGTAAGTTCTATAGGGAAAGTTTTTTAAGCTAAATCTTAATATATTATTTGATATAATATTTAAAAATTAAATTTATGGAGTTTGTACTTGGACACGTATCCCCCCTTGTTGTTAAGTTTTATTAAAAAAGGTTATTTGTGGAATATTTAATCTTTCTATTTTTTCTTGTAATTGGTGTTTCTTTTTTATGTTCTATCTTGGAATCTATCTTATTATCAACAAATGTTTCATACATTTCTGTGCTTGAGCAAGAAAATCCATCTGCTGGAAAACTATTAAAAAATTTAAAAAAAGATGTTGACAAATCGATATCTTCCATTCTAATTTTAAATACATTTGCAAACACTTTAGGTGCTACAGCTATTGGAGTACAGGCACAAAGTGTTTTTAATAATGAAAGTAATCTAGTATTGTTAGTATCGATAATATTAACTTTTTTGATTCTTTTTGTTGCTGAAATTATTCCTAAAACAATTGGTGCAATTTATTGGAAAGAGCTTGCTCCAATTGCTGCTAAAATAATTAATTTTTTCATTATTGTTACGTATCCTATTGTTATAATGACATTGTTTGTTACACGTAAAATAAATAAAAATAGTGAAGGGGATACTGTTTCGAGAGAAGAGCTTATCCATACAGCACTGTTAAGTGAAGAAGATGGAATTATTAATGATATGGAATCCGATATTATTGAAAATACTTTAAGTTTAAAAGAGATTAAAATAAAAGATATTTTAACTCCACGAAGTGTTGTGTTTGCTGTAGAGAAAAATACACTTTTAAAAGATCTATTAGATGACAAAAGAACATATAAGTTTTCAAGAGTCCCTGTTTATGATGGGACTATTGATAATATTGTAGGTATGGTTTTGACAAAAAAAATTTTTAAACATGCGATTATTAATTCAGATGTATCAATGGAAGAGATTATGATCAAAGTTGAACGTATTCATGAAAATATACCTGTATTAAAAGCATTAAGTAGTTTTACAAAAACAAAAGGGCATATGCTTATTGTTGTTGATGGATATGATCAAACTGAAGGGATTGTTACTTTAGAAGATTGTGTAGAAACATTATTAGGTTTAGAAATAATGGATGAATTGGATACAACTGAAGATATGCGAAAATTGGCAACATCAAAAATGAAAGCAAAACGGAAAGAGAGAGAATCTGAAAACTAAAAGTTTTTTAGTATTTTCTTATGATATAATAATTTAAATAAAATAGGAGATAAGATAACTATGGGTAGAGCCTTTGAATATAGAAAAGCAGCAAAAATGAAAAGATGGGGGAATATGTCTCGAGTATTTCCAAAACTTGCTAAAGCAATAACAATGGCAGCTAAAGCTGGAAGCAGTGACCCTGATACGAATGCAACACTAAGAAGTGCAATTACTACAGCAAAAGCACAAAATTTACCAAAAGATAATATCGAAGCGGCTATTAAAAGAGCAACTGCAAAAGATGCAGCAAATCTTGCCGAAGTTAATTATGAGGGTAAATGGAATAATGGGGTTTTAATTTTTGTTGAAACAGCAACTGACAATAGTACAAGAACCGTTGCAAATATAAAAACAATATTTAAAAAAGCAGGTGGATCTTTAGTTCCAACTGGATCTTTAGAGTTCCATTTTGATAGAAAAGCAATTTTTGAGATGAAAAAACCAGATATGGATATTGATGAATTAGAGATGGAATTAATAGACGCTGGTTTAGAAGAGATTAAAATTGAAGATGAAGAAAACATATCGATTTATGCAGATTATACTGATTTTGGTAATTTGTCGAATAAATTACATGAGATGGAACTTGAATATGAAAAAGGTTCTTTGCAAAGAGTTCCAAATGCTCCAGTAGAAATAACTGATGAACAAATGGAAGAGTTATCTGTTTTATTAGATAAAATTGAGGATGACGATGATGTACAAAATGTGTATACAAATTTAGCATAATATTTTAGATTAAATAAAAGGATTAAAGATGGCAGAAAAATTTAGACTGGTAACTAGAAGTGATATGGATGGACTTGTTTGTGCAGTGATATTAAAACAACTTAATTTAATTGAAGAGATAAAATTTGTACATCCTAAAGATATGCAAGATGGAAAAATAGAAATTACTTCAAATGATATCATTACAAACTTACCATATTGTAAAGAAGCACATATGGTTTTTGATCATCACGAAAGTGAAACTATCAGAAATGAAAAAGCTGATAATCATGTTATTATTGCTGATGCTCCAAGTGCTGCTAGAGTTGTATATGACTATTATGGTGGTAAGCAAGAATTACCTAATATTAGTGAACTTATGATGAATGCTGTTGATAAGGCTGATGCTGCACAATTTAGTGTTGATGAAATTTTACACCCTGAAGGGTGGGAATTGTTAAGTTTTATCATGGATTCTCGTACAGGGCTAGGACGATTTAGAGATTTTAGAATTTCAAATTATCAGCTTATGATGGATTTGATTGATTATTGTATCGATCATGATATTGAAGATATTATGAAACTTCCTGATGTGTTAGAGCGAACTGATTTATATAAATCGTATGAAGATAAATTTAGAATGCAATTAGAAGAGTGTTCTATAATGTATAACAACTTAATAGTGTTAGATTTAAGAGATGAAGAAGTTATTTATCCAGGTAATAGATTTATTATGTATGCTGTTAATCCCGAAATTAATATATCAATTCATGTATTAAATGGTTTCCAAAATCAAAATACAGTTTTTGCTATTGGTAAATCTATAGTAAATAGAAATTCAAATACAAATATTGGTGAATTATGTTTAAAATACGGTGGTGGTGGACATCATGCAGCAGGAACTTGTCAATTAGACAACGACAAAGCTGAAGAAGTTCTAGAGGAATTAATAGAAAAGATTAACCAAGATGGTTAATCTTTAGTTCTGTTTAATTACCTCTTTTACAGCATTTAAATAACTCTTGTTTGATATAGTTTGATCTTTTTTATAAGCTATGTCAAATGCAGTTCCATGGTCTACTGAGGTTCTTTTGATTGGTAAATTAAGAGATACATTTATACTCTCTTCAAAATATAACGCTTTAAGTGGTGCTAATCCTTGATCGTGATACATCGCACAAAAATATTTATAGTTTTTTCTTACATGTGGTGTAAATGCAATATCAGGTACTACTAAGTCAAATTTTTCACCTGTTGTTTTTTCTGCTTTTGTAATAGCTTTTTTAATAATAGTTTCTTCGTTACCCAAAACTCCATTATCTCCTGCATGTGGATTTAATCCTAACACTGCAATTGGTTTTTGATTTGATTGTATTGAGTGAACAAAATCTATTAAAAAATTTGTTAGTTTTTCAACAGTAACTGAAGAGGCAATATTTTTTAAAGGGATATGTTCTGTGTATAATGCTACAAACATTTTTTCACATCCTAGCATCATAATTGCATCTTTTTTAAATATATCTCTTAACATATCAGTATGTCCAACATAATGAATATTTGCTTTACTCCAAGCTTCTTTATTTATAGGAAGAGTGCAAATGGCATCTACTTTTTTCTTTTTAGCTAAGTTAATTGCATATAAAAATGAATCATAGGAAAATTGACCAGAATCTTTTTTCACTTTCCCTGGATCTATTCTTGTTTTTTTATAGTTCCCTTTGATAATAAAATTTTTTGGAATCTTAATATCCAGTTTTTTAGAAGCAGTTGTTAATAGTTTTTTATCAATACAATAAATTGGTCTACATATTTTAGAAATTTTCTTATGATTTTCCAATGCGAGTTCTATCCCTATACCATTGATATCTCCCAAACTAATTGCAATTTTTTTTAACATTATTTTACTAACTCTTTCATTTCTGTAATCGCATCTTTTAAACCTGTAAATATACTTCTTGCAATGATGCTTTGTCCAATATTTAATTCTCTAATCTCTTTGATATTTGTTATATAATTGATGTTTTGATAATTTAGTCCATGTCCTGCTGCTACTTTTAATTCTAAATTTGCTGCAATTTTTGATGATTTTTCTAGTTGCTCTACAGAGTGAAGTAACTTTTGAGATAACACTTTTCTTGATAAATCTAATGCTTGAATTGAATGGTGTGTTTTGTTGAGTCCACTATTTAACATAGCATATATGTTTGCAAAAGTACCAGTATGTAACTCAATCCATTCAACATTAAGTTGTTTTGAGAGTTCAATTACTCTTTTGTTTGGATCAATAAATAAAGATACTTCAATTTCTTGTTTATGTAATTTTTTAATTACTTTTAGAAGTTGCTTGTAGTTTTTTTCAACATCAAGTCCACCTTCTGTTGTAACTTCTTCTCTATTTTCTGGAACTAGAGTAACCCTATGTGGTTTATATTTACATGCAATTTCTATCATCTCATCATTTATGCTACACTCTAGATTTACAGGAAGTTGTGATAGTTTAATAATATTTTTTGTGTCACTATCTTGCATATGTCGTCTATCTTCACGTAAATGTATAGTGATTTGATCTGCACCTGCTAATTTACAAATCCCTAATGCATCTAAGGGGTTTGGGTCATTTATTTTTCTAGCTTCTCTTAAAACTGCAATGTGATCGATATTTACACCTAATAACATTTTGAATCCTTATTTTAATATTTTGTATTTTATCAAATATATTCTAAATTCAATTCATTATTGACATAATAAATCTCCGCATTAAATATATTTCCCCTTTGAGATTTTAAATTTGTGAGTTTGAGTTCATCTCCTTTAAACAATCTTTTTATTTGTCTAAAAGTAAGAAGTTTATTCATAAATCTTGACCAGATTATTTTTTCACAACTATTGCATTTATACCCATTTGATATTTGAGTGACCTCACCTCCACATTCACATAAAAACATAGTAGTTGATTTTGTGGAATCATCAAAAATCAATTCTAACTTTCCCTCTTTTAGTATTGCTTTTGTATCATAGAGAGAATTTGTTGATGACTTAAATCCTTTTAATAAAAATGACTCCCCTTTAAAAAGTTTTTTGACCTCTTTGTCTTTAAATTCTCTTCCAAAACTATATTTCCATACTTGTGCTTTGCAATTTTCACATTCGTATAAAGCATCAAATATTTTAATATTTCCTCCACATTCACATTTTGATAATATATTTTCTTCCATAAAAACTCCACTTAAATTTTCTAAGTTAATTTTAGCAAAGAAATAAAGATTTACTAAAAAATATTACATATTGCAATTTAATGATTTTTAACTAGCTTTTAGATAAAATCTATTAATTTAACAGAATGAAGGAAAGAGATAAATGAGTTTTATAGAAACACGAGGAAATGATGGTATTAGAGCTACGGAAGTTGAGTTTTCTGATGCGATATTAAATCCAAGTTCATCTTTTGGTGGGCTTTATGTACCAAAAGAGATACCGAAATTAGGAAATGAATTTATAAATAAACATTTAAATACTTCATATAAAGAGTTAGCATATGATATTTTAAGAGCATTTAAAATTGATATTGATGATAAAACTATAGAAGAAGCACTTAATTTATATGATCAATTTGATGATCCAAAAAATCCATCGCCAGTAGTAAAAATAAAAGATGATTTATTTGTAAATGAACAATACCATGGTCCAACAAGGGCTTTTAAAGATATGGCACTTCAACCTTTTGGTTCAATATTAAGTTCTATTGCTAAAAAAAGAGGTGAAGAGTATTTAATACTTGCAGCAACCTCTGGTGATACTGGGCCAGCAGCTTTAAATACCTTTAAAAATAAAGAGGGTATTAAAGTTGTATGTTTATATCCAGATGGTGGAACTAGTGATGTACAAAGACTTCAAATGGTTACTGAAGATGGAAAAAACTTAAAAGTTATAGGAATTAATGGAAATTTTGATGATGCTCAAAATGCTCTTAAAAACCTATTAGCTAGTCAAAGTTTTAAAGATGAGTTACATAAAGATGGTATTAAATTAAGTGCAGCAAATAGTGTAAATTTTGGAAGAATTATTTTTCAAATTGTGTACCATTTTCAAAGTTATTTAGAGCTATTAAGACAAGATGAAATAACAATGGGAGAAAAAATTTATATTGATGTGCCAAGTGGAAATTTCGGGAATGTTTTAGGTGCATATTATGCGCAAAAAATGGGACTGCCTATAGAAAAAATGTTAGTAGCTTCAAACGAAAATAATATTTTAACACAGTGGCTTACACTTGGTATTTATGATATTAGAGGAAAAGATTTAAAACTTACAAAGTCTCCAGCAATGGATATCTTAAAGTCATCAAATATAGAAAGAGTTATTTATGATATTTGTGGAGCATTTAGAACAAAAGAACTTATGGAATCATTAAATGAAAAAGGTTTCTTTGAACATACTCAAGCAGAACTTGATGTCTTAAAACAATATTTTTCTGCTACATTTAGTGATGATAGTTTTGGACTAAAAACTATTAAAACTTTTGTTGATGATGGATATTTAATGGATCCACACACAGCTACTTGTATTAAAGCCTATAATGAGCTAAAAACAAAAGATTTAAAGACAGTTATATATTCAACTGCTGAATGGACAAAGTTCTCTCCTACAGTATTAAATGCATTAAATGAAAATAATGAAACATATGCAGATGAAACGGCTCTAAAAGAGATTGCTAATAAACTTAACTTAGAAATACCTTCGTCAATAGATGGATTATTTACAAGTAAAGTTCTTCATGATAGTATTATAGATATAGAAGATTTAGAAAAAGAGATTATCTCTTTTTTATAGTTGTAAGATAAAAGCTTAGTCTTGATAACTAAGCTTTTATAAATATATAATTTAATTCCAATCTGCTATTATAATTCCAAAACTTATTCTTTTAACTTTTACATCATAATCAATTAGACTTTCCCCGTATCCATTAAAATACCTTACAAAAAATTGAAAACTTTCACTAGAGGAGGGGAGTATTAAATCAATTGTAGTATTTCCCCTAGATTTATGATAATCAAAAATATTATTCTGGTGAGAGAATTCTATCCCAAAATTATCATTTTCATATTTTAAAAAATATTTTTGTTTTCCAATATATTTTTCTAAATCTGGATTATCATCACCTTTTGTAGAACTTGAATTTTCTTTTTTATTTTCATCCCATCTGTACCAAACATTTGTACCATATAAGATATTTTGATGCTGTAACAATAACAGAAGCTCTGTTCTATTCCAGCTCCTAGATTGTCCAATATCCTGACCATTTGATTGATGTATAAAAGAAAGTCGCATTTTTTTTAGTTGTTGGTTAGCTATTTTTTGATTTAATTGCCACTCCAAAAACAGTTCAGGTGAATAGTTTGTTTCTCTAAATGGAGATGAGTGTTCTGTATTATATACTTGCCAATAAGAATTTTGTGTATATGCTGCAAATAAATCAGCACCAGAATTAGCAAAATTATAGTACAAGGGTATTTTGATGCTTAATTGAAAATGTGCTTCATTTGAATCTCTCAGATAGTTTTTTGAGTGATTCTCTTCCCCTTGCTCGTTCCAATGTTTTTGAATAAGCTGTCCTGAGCTATGTCCTGCAAATAATAAAAAATTTTTATTATGACTCATAATATTAAATTTGTATTTTATAGGACTTTCTAAGCTTTTACTTTTCGTTTTTTCTTGAGCATATACCCCTGAGAATAATAACAGCGATATAATAATAGCTCTAAACAAATGGACTCTTCTACATCATTTTAGAAAAAATATTTTGCACAAATATTTCTAAAAATTGAAGTGCAAAAATAAGAATTAATGGTGCCATATCCATACCACCAAATACTGTAGGGATAAGTCTTCGAACCATTGTATATGCTGGTTGTGTTAATCTATTTAACATCTGTACTATTGGATTATATGGATCTGGTTGTACCCATGATAATAATGCTGAAATAATTATAACCCATTTGTATAGTGAAATAATAGTTATAAACAATGTAGCAAAAGCTACTAAAAGTGAATCAATCATTTTACAATTTCTCCTAAATAATTTCTAAGTAATGGATATACTTCACTGATGCTTGGTCCATTAGTTGCATTTGTTAATGCGTATCGTAATGGAATAGCTAGTTTTTTATCTTTTAGTTTAGTTTGTTTAGTAATATATATCTTTAAATCCTCTAATTCACTAATATATGGTGCATCTTTGAGACACTCTTTAAGTAAGTTATATTCTGCTTCAAAACCTTTAAGTGGCTCTTTAGGACTAAAAATAGCAAGAACTTTCTCTTTAATTTGATTGATAGTATCACACTCTTCAATATAGAGTTTTGCTAATATACCGATATCTTTATCTGCAAATCCTAGTATTTTTGAAAGACGTAACTCATCCATCATTTTAAGGTGTTCTCGATTTAAAAAGTTTAATTTTTGGATATCAAATTTTGCAGGTGCTTTTGAAAGTTTATTTACATCAAACCATTCCATAGCTTCTTCCATTGTAAATACTTCAACTGGAGGATTATAACCTATTAAAATCAGATAATTTGCGATTGCTGATGGGAGATATCCTTGATCTACTAGCCATCTAACGGATGAAGATTCATCTCTTTTAGACATCTTTTTACCAGTTTCAAAATCTAAAATCATAGGTAGATGAATATAGTTGATCTCTCTTTGGTATCCAAGTGCTTCTCTAATTTGAATTTGTTTAGGTGTGTTTGGAAGTTGATCTTCTCCTCTAACTACTGTGGATATATCAAATAACATATCATCTATTGCACACGCAAAATTATAAGTAGGTGATTTGTCTTGTCTTAATATTATAAAACTATCAATATCAAAAGGCTCGTAATCAAATGGTCCTTTTACTAAATCTGTAAATTTTATATTTTCATCTGGCTTTTTAAGTCTTACTACAAATGGTGCATTACAGTTAAATTTTGTTTCATCACTAATTGTCTCACAAAAACCACTATATCTATAAGGTGTTTTAGTTTTTTTAGCTTCTTCTCTATCTTGATCTAAAGCTTCATCGCTACAAAAACAATTAAACGCTTTTTTGTCTAATAAAAGTTTCATCGCCATTTGAGTTTGGTATTTGATATTTTCACTTTGGTGAACAACTCTAGAATAATTTATGCTAAAAAGATTTAAAATTTCAAGAATCTCTTTATCTTTTCCATCTACGTTTCTTTCTCTATCTGTATCTTCAATTCGTACAAGTAGTTCTTCATCCAGTTGTTTTGATAAGATATGATTAATAAGTGCAACTCGTAAGTTCCCTATATGCATATCTCCTGTTGGGCTAGGTGCAAATCTTAGCAATTAAAATCCTTTTGTGTATATTTTAGAATTATATCTAAATTTTTATTTTGTTACTACAGAGAATGAAAGTTTATTAATTTCATCATGTTTTTTAATAAATTGATTTAAATCTTCAACAGTAAGCTTATTGATTTTTTCTAATTCTTGAGTTGGATAATCAAAAGATAAGTTTTTATAATATAAATGAAACGCACGATTAAGTCTTTGTGCAAATGTTTCGGTTCTTAATGGTTCACTCCCCATTAAAAAATTTTTTGCTGCTTGTAACTCTTTTTTTGTTACCCCATTTTTAACAAACTCATTTACTATTTTTTTGACCATTTTTTTAGCTTTTTTTGTATTGTCAAGTTTTGTTTGTAGGTAACCTGTGAAATGAGAATGTGATTTGTTATTGGTTATATTTCCATAAGCACTATAAGCAAGACCATTTTTTACTCTAATCTCTTCCATTAATCGACTACCAAAACCACTTCCACCTAGTATAAATGAAGCTACTTTTGCTTTATAACTCTCTTTAGAATCAAAGTTTATGTTAAAAGGACTAGAAAAGTAAATATATGATTGTTGTGTTTCTTTTAATATAACTTTATTTTGTACTTTATTTGAGAATAAAATTTTGTCAAATTTTGTTTTACCTTGTGGTTTTATAAGTTTGAGTGTATTTGATATATCGTTTTTAAAATTTTTAAATTGAATATCTCCACCAACAACAATAATGAGATTATCTAAATTTAATATTTCAGAGAGTTTTTTTTCAATATCTTGTAAAGAGATTTTTTTGATATGTTTAATCTCTCCTTTACTTGTATACTCAAGTGGTGTGTTTTTGTACTGAATTTTCTTTAAATTTTTAGATGCGATATAGTCAAAATCATTTTCTTTTTGTTGGAGTTTACTAATTTCAAGAGTTTTTATTTTAGAAAGAGTGTTTTTTGTAAGATTTGGATTTTGGAATAGTTTATTTAAATATTGTAATGCTAATTGATACTCACTTTTTAAACAAGATATTTCGATAACAAAAGTTTCAAAACCAGTTGACGTATCAATCGAAATGGCATTATTTTCTAAATCTCTTGCAAATTGAATTGCACCATCTTTTTTTGTCCCTTCATTAAGCATTTTTGCTGTTAGATTTGTAATTCCTATAGAGTTACTATCATTTATATATCCACTGTTTTGAAAAACAAGCTGTAGATTAAATATAGGTAAATTATTATTTTTTTCAAATATTACAGGAACATTTGTATTATAGAATTGTATTTTTTTGAGTGTTGCTGACATAAGTATTCCTTGTGTTATAATAAGTAAAAGTATTATTTTATGAAGTTTGTGTATAAACATATTAGAATCTTTCTAATATGTCATAGGCAGTATTTCTTTTCGCGGGATTTTCTCCAAAATCTTTAATGAGATCAATCATTTCGTTTTGGTTCATTGTGTTTGTAGCTCCTGCAGCACTTACTACATTTTCTTCCATCATAGTACTTCCTAGATCATTTGCTCCAAATTGTAGAGCCATCTGACCGATATAACTTCCTTGTGTTACCCATGAGCTTTGAATATTTGGAAAATTATCAAGATATAATCTAGCAACTGCTAAAAGTCGTAAGTACCTATTTGAACTTTGTGCAGGAATATTGGGTAACTCTTGTGCTAATTTTGTATGTGCTGATTGAAAACTCCACATAATATATGCTCTAAAACCACCAGTTTCATCTTGCAAGTCTCTAATTTTTTCCCAATGCTCAATAATTTGCTCATCTGTTTCAACTGTTCCAAACATCATGGTTGCTGTTGATTTTACATCTAAAAGGTGCGCTTGTCTGTGAACTTCTAACCAATCTTTTACATCGTGCTTTTTAGGAGCAATTATATCTCTAACATCATCATTTAATATCTCAGCACCAGCTCCTGGAATCGAAGCTAATCCTTTTGTTTTTAATCGTTTTATCACTTCACTATAAGAAATTTTAGAAATTCTTGAGATATAAACTATCTCTATTGAACTAAATCCATGGATATTTATCATAGGATATTTTGTGTGGATATGTTCAACTAAATCTTCATAAAAATCAATTTTTAATTTTGGATGAACTCCCCCTTGAAAAAGGATCTGAGTTCCACCAATCTCAAGTAGTTCTTCTATTTTTTTATCAATCTCTTCGTATGTCAAAACATACGCATCATCATCTTTTGCATGTCGGTAAAAAGCACAAAATTTACAATCTACCCAGCATATATTTGTATAGTTTATATTTCTATCAACTACAAACGTAGTTACTTTTTTGGGATGAAGTTCAAGTTTTTTTGCACTTGCCATTTTCCCTAAATCTATTAATGAAGCATTTTGGATTAAATCCAAAGCATCCTCATTTGATAATCTATTTTTTGGTATCATCTATATTGCCTTTTAACTATTAAAATTTAGAACCTAAACTAAATTCGAAACTTGATGTTTCATCTCCATCTTCAGCATCAACTGCTTTCGAAAAAATAAATTGCAATGGTCCTACTGGTGAAAACCAAGATACCAATGCTCCTGTTCCAGATCTTTTTATATCACCAAAACTATTTTCTCCAATCATCCCATAGTCATAGAATAGGGCCCAACGCATTTTTGCACTAGGGATTAAAGGGAAACTTAGTTCAACTGTATTTGTAAAATATTTTCCGTATCTTGTAACTTCTGGATTATCATCTGGATCAAAGGCATACGACTCATATCCCCTTACACTTTTTGGTCCACCTAAATAAAATGTAGTTGTATCAGGTATATTTCCTGTGTCTTCTAATAATTTTAAACTATTTTTATATCTAAAAATAATATCCGAATCTGTTAATTTTTCTAATGAATAAAAATATTTAAAATAACTAGAACTTAAAAGATAGTTTGCATCTCCACCAATACCTGCATATTTTAAGCTAGTTCCTGCCATCATTCCTGCTCGTGGAGTATAAAAATCATCAGTATTATTAAAGTTGATGTATGGAGTGATTGCACTTGTGGTAAAATCTAAGTTGAAGCTTTCATCAGTTTCATACGTAACTACTTCATCAGTAAATGAATAATTAATACCAACACGAGTATGTCTATTTATCGCTTTTCCGACACCCATCGCAAAACCTTTTTCTTCTGTAGTTTTATCACCTTTTGCTGTATCACTATTTGTAATTACAGATTCATTTTTATAAATTTTTACATTTCCATTATATTCACTATCTCGAATTGCAGGGTTTGCTAATGATAAAGTATAATTGTCTTTTTTATTAGAGTGCTCAAACGCTACCCCTAAGTTCAAACCACTTCCAAAAATGTTTTTATCACTTACATTTACATTGACTAAAAAACCATCATAACTTCCATATCCACCACCAAGAGTTAGATTTCCTGTTGATGCTTCAGTAACTTCAATCAATAAATTCATGCTATTACTACTTATACGTTCTTGTTTTATAGTTACAGATTCAAAAAAACCAGTTCTTTTTAATGCATTTTTACTATCTTTAAAATCGGTTAAGTTGTATAAATCTTGTGGGGCTAAATAAACATTTCTTCTTATAACTCTATCAAGTGTTCTTGTGTTTCCTGATATTAATACATCATTAATATATACTTTCTTTTCTGGTAAAACATTGTAAACTAAATCTACAGTATTATTCTTTGTATTTGGCTTTATATCAAATTTTACAGAAGCATATGCATATCCTTTATTTGCAACTTGAGTTTTAATATACTCTTGGTCTTTTCTTAAATGTGATATATTAAATACATCATCTTTTTCAAGTTGTAATTTTGGATAAAGAGTATCTACATTGAGTATTTCTTCATCTAGGTAAATAATAGTATTGTTGACTTTGTATTGTTTTCCCTCAACTATTGTGTACTCTACTGTAGCAGTATTTGTGTTGAAATCAATTTTAGAAAATGCTGCTGTAACTTTTGCATCTAAATATCCATTTTGTAAATATAAATCTCTAATTCTAGGGCTATCAAATGTAAGTTGTTCAAAATTCATCTCTCCATCATTTCGTCCAAAAAACCATGTAAAATATACGTCAGTTTCTTTGTTTGCAATTACTTCATTAAAATCATCTTCATCTAAAGCTTTAGCACCTCTAAATGTAATATTTGTAATGGTAATAGGGTCACCTTTATTTACATCAAATTTTACTAAAACACTTGTTTGATTTATATTTGTTACACTTACTTCAACAACAGAATTAATATATCCTTCTCTCTCTAAAGCAGCAAGGAGAATTTTTTTTGCTCTTGTGATATATTGCTTTGAGTACATATTCCCTTTTTTTATACCCATACTACTATATAAAGCTTTTAGTTCATCATCTCTATTCTTATAACCAGTCATCTCTATTTTTGCAATAAAAGGTTTTTCAGTAAATTCAAATGTTAAAATAGGGCCATTGTGTCTTACTGATATATTAGTAAAATAATTAAATTTATAAAATTTTTTAATGGCTCTATTAATCTCTTCATTTGTGTAACTATTTTTTTGAAGATTTGCCGTTTCTTTAGCTACTTGTTTTGATATTTGTGTTAAGCCTAAAAATTCCAATTTTTCAAAGGATTGCGCAGCGAAAATTTCTAATGTTATGAATAAGATAAGTGTAAGTTTTTTATACAATTTTTTTCCTTCTAATAGAATAAGATAAGAGTGTAGCTAAAAGATAATTATAATATATTTAAGTTATAGTACTAAGAGAGAGTAAATTATGATGCAGAAGGGTTAAAATGAAAAATAAATTAAAAGATATTGTGCTTTTTAATAATTTAGATGATGAAACAATAGATAAAATCTATAATATTACGACAAGTGTAAAATACGATAAAAATAGTATCATCTTCTATGAAGGTGATAGTTCAAAATATCTTTATTGTCTAGTATCGGGTATCGTAAAACTTTATAAAGTATCTTCTTCAAATAAAGAGATTATATTAAAATATTTCCATTCTCATGAGCTAATAGCTGAAGTTGCAAATTTTGAAAACATTGCATATCCTGCTACATCTTCAGCGTATACTGACGTAGAATTATTTAAAATAGATTTTGTACAATTTAAAAAAATTGTATATAATAACCCTGAATTATCTTTTCAAATACAATCATCTTTAATCCAAAAAATAAAAAATTTAGAACAAGTTATATCAACCCATCTTATTTTAAGTGCTAAAGATAGAGTTGCTAAGTTTATTTGCGAAAATACAGAAGAGTTTTTTACAATAAAAAATATTGAGATTGCAAAAATCTTAAATGTTACACCAGAAACATTATCAAGAATTTTAAGAACATTTAAAAATGACAAGTTTATTGATATGAAAGCAAAAACTATTGATAAAGAGAAATTAGTGCAATAGAAAGAAAGTTAAAATATAGATATAAAATCTATATTTTAATAGTATTTAAAAGTGTTTCTTCACTTAAAAGGTCCGCATCATATTTTATGATGATGATATTTTCAGTGTTGTTTATATACCACTCATCACAACCATTTAAATTATCGAGTGAATTTAATTTATTTTTGTCAATATTTTCTAAGTCTAAGTAAGCAACTTTTTTCTTTAATGGGTTTGGTAATGTTGCAATTAAAATCATCCATACTATAGACACTATTACTATAAACATAGATATGTCGTATAAGCTTTCAGAAAAACTACCATCAAGCCCTTCTATTAAAAATATACCACCTACAAAACCACCAATAAATGTACCAAAGTAACCAAAAGAATTAAATACGCCTAGTACTTTTCCTTTTTCATGAACTTTGATATATCTAGTAGTAAGTGATTGCATAATTGGTTCGTGCATATTGAATCCAATAAAGAAAATAACAACACCTATTAAGAACCATGTATCAGAAGTAGCATTTCCTATTAAATAATATGAAAGTGCAAAAAATACAATACCGATAAGTAAGATTTGTTTAAATTTTCCTTTTTTTTCTGCCATTACTGCAGCAGGACCCATTGCAACAACACCTGCAATCATTGAAGGTAAATATACTTTCCATAAATCAGTCATCTCCCATCCATAACTTCTAGTAAGAATAATAGGGATAATCATAAAAGCAAATGTCATCATACCTTTTTGTAAAAAGTTTGTGATATTCATTTTTATAAGGTTTGGATTTGTTAAAAATGATATTTTACTGTGATCGTGGTAAGTATGAGTTACTACAGGAGGATTAGGTACTTTTTTAACTAAAATAAAAATAGATACTAAAGCTAAAGCAGCTGTAATATAAAATAAAGTATCAATACCAGCATAAGCCCCAATAAGTGGTCCAGTTAACATAGCAATTGCAAAACTAGCAGCGATACTTCCACCCATTAAAGCCATCGCTTTTGGCCTTTGCTCTTCTCTTACTATATCACTAATCATAGCAGTTACAACAGCCCCAATAGCTCCAGCTCCTTGAAGGAATCTACCAAGTAATAGCATTAACATATCATCTGATATTGCACATACAATTGAACCAATTGCAAATAGTAAAAGACCTGTGATAATAGTCCCTTTTCTTCCTAGTTTATCACTCATGATTCCAAAAGGAACTTGAAATATCATCTGAGTTATCGCATAACCACCTATTACAATACCAACCAAAGTTGGTGTTGCACCAGGAAGACTCAACGCATACACGGATATAAGTGGAAGTACTATAAATAATCCTAAAAATCTAAATGCGATGATGAGACTTAAGGGCATAATTGTTTTAAACATATAATTTACCTTGTAATTAATTTTCGCGATTATATCTAAATAAGTGTAAATAAGAATAAATATTTATTTATTATGATAAAATCTTCAAAATCAATTTAGGATAAACAGATGAATATTATTATTGCTTCTTCAAATAAG
>Ga0193954_1000217_pt1 | contig 34502 bp, 28 predicted proteins | sample BB_5_MG_FD_140340 | JGI IMG/M metagenome (GOLD analysis project Ga0193954, IMG submission 140340) | Microbial mat bacterial communities from the Broadkill River, Lewes, Delaware, United States - BB_5_MG | ecosystem: Environmental > Aquatic > Freshwater > River > Microbial mats | place: USA...
ATCATCCATCTCATCGGCTCTCTATCAAATAATTTTGATGTCGTTCCTCTGTTTTTGGACGGGAATTATAGGAGATTTTTCTTCCTTTGTCAAGGGGTATTGCTTAAATCTGGTTTAAATTTTGAAAGTTTCTGGTTTTATATGTTATTGCTTGCTTTTCTTTGGGTTTTTAGAAGAATTAAAATACTTTGTACAACTATAGTTTATAAATATATCCTGTATTATTTTCTAAAACTATACTTCTCTTTTCACCAAAAATGTCTGTTAGCTTGATTTTACATTTGTTCTTTATTTCATATGAACTATTATCATTTGGAAGATTACTTAATTTAGAATATATTTTTCCATCAGAACTAAAAGATAATTGGCCTAAAGAACTTGTTTGATTACAACTAAGCTTTACTTCTTTAATATTGAAGTTCTTAGTAATTAATACATATTTACTGTTATTTATATTTTCTTGACAATAATTTGTACTATATATGTTTTTTAGATTTAAGCTGTCTTTTAAACTGTCTTCAATGCTAGGATGTCCAGATGAATTTCTATCACTATATATTGAATAGTAAATTCCACCTACACTTTCTCTACATCTAAAAAACTTTAGAGTCCATCTTTTTTTATGCCAAAGCTCATCATTTTTATCGTATTTATCATTTATTAAAGCTTGATATCTCGTTTGTTTCAAATATAAAACTAATCTATTTGTTAATTCATCGATTTTACTAATTTGTGTTTTAGGAATAAATGCTGTATATAAAAATCCTAATAACAAAATGATTAATATTATCTCTAAAAGAGAAAAGGACTTTTTCATAAATTTATCTTATATAAACTTTAAAAAGTTTTTTATTATAGTAACTTACCGTCATTTTTTTTTGATAGTTTAAAAATTTATTTAAACTAATAAAATATTTATTTCCTTGTTCTATTCCATAAAATCGTAATCGTAATAATAATCTTTTATCATCGCTTGAAATAAAGTTAATTTTATTTCTTTTCATCTCTTCTGCTAATTCTTTTACAAAATGATACTTGTAAACAAAATGTTTTTCTGGATTTGGCAAAAACATATACAGAGGTTTATTAACAATTGTAAGTAAAACATTTACAAATAGCATAAATAAAACTAGAACAACAGCTATATTATGATTTCTTCTAAACTCTTTTAATCTAACTCTATAAGAATGAAAAAATATTTTTAACATAAAAGGTAAAGAGATTACAACATAGGGAGCAAAATCTTCTATATAAACTCTTTGTCTAAATGAAAATAAAAAAGATAGTAATAATGCAGTTGTTGATATATACCAAGTTAGTGACTTGTCTTTTTCTTTAAACCCTATTCTATATACTGAATAAAAGAAATAAATAAAAAGTAAGGGTGAAAATATTGTTGCATAAATAGCAAAAGTATCTAAAAAGAAACCTCTTGGTTTACCAGCTGTTGCAAAACCATATATATACATAGATAATATAAAAAGAAATAAAGAAATCCAAAATAAAATATTCTTTTTATCTTTTGTATCCTCTACACTTTTTATATTTTTTAATGAGTAAAAAAATAGTGCTAAATATAATATTGCAAAAGAGTTATCAATAAAAACATATAAAAAAAGAAGTAAATAAGAATGTTTATTTGTTAAGTTATAATAATATAAATACAATAGAGTTAAGAAAGTAACTAAAATAGCACTGTTAACTAATAATGAAGCACTTAATACTCCAGGTAATAACATAAAAATGCAAATAGATATAAATTTATCACTTTCTTTTTTAAAATATTTATCAGTTAATTTATACATCAAAATAACACTTAAAATATACAAAATTATAAAAGGCAATCTTAAAGCTATATCATTTTGACCAAATAGATAAAGAGATATATTTGTAATATAGGTTAAAACAGAAGTATTAACAAATACATTTAATGCTTCTTTATATGAAATACTAAGAGTATTAGCAACAAACAATAATACAAGAACTAGTAAAGATAATAGTGTATAAAAGTAGTAATTGTATCTGTTCGTATTTATCATAATTTTAAAAAATTATCTATCATTTCATATCCGTGTTCACTCATTATTGACTCGGGATGAAATTGTACTCCGTATATTTGTTTGTCTTTTATTTCCAATGACATTATTTCATTATCATCAAGACTTATTGAAGTTGGAACTACAACATCAGGTAAATTATCTTTATTTACTGTTAGAGAGTGATATCTTGTTTGTATAAACTCATTTGGTATGCCTTTAAAAATTGCTGTATCTTTTAATACTTTTATTTTTGAAGTTTTACCATGCATCATATTTTTAGCACGAATTACTTCAGCTCCAAATACTTGAGCAATACTTTGATGACCTAAACAAATTCCAAAAATTGGAATTTTATCTGCAAAATGTTTTATAACATCTAAGCAAACACCTGCATCATTTGGTGTTGCTGGTCCTGGAGATATAATTATTTTTTCGGGATTTAGTTTTTCTATTTCTTTTAGACTTAATTCATCATTTCTTATAACTTTTAAATCTGCTCCTAATTCTAAGCAGTATTGAACAATGTTGTATGTAAATGAGTCATAATTATCAATCATTAAAATCATTTTTTTTCCATTTCCTCTTGATACTTTTGCATAGCTAGTTTAATTTTATCAATTTCACTTTGAGGTACATCTTTATCTGCTGACCATTTAACTTCATCTATTCTTCCACCATATTCACTACCTAACTCTTCAATTTTTTTAGAAAAGTCTACTAGATCATTACAAATCTCTACTTTTTTTGTTACTGTATCTGTTAATTCTATATATGCAAATCCTAAGTCATTACATTTGATTACTGATTCAAAAATTACGCTCATTATAATTTTCCTTTTAATTTGGCATTATTATATCCATAAATAAATTTTAATAAGTTAAAATAAATTTAAAGTGATTTGATAATCATTCTTAATATTAAGAAAAGATAAAGCTTTTTTCTTTTATAATTCTAATAACAATTATCATTATAGGTAAAATAAGAAGGAAAATTATGATTAAAAAATTAGCATTAAGTGCTTTAATATTAACAAGTTCATTAATTGCAAGTAATGATGTAAATGTATATTCAAGTAGACATTATGATACTGATAAACAATTATTCAAAATGTTTGAAAAAAACACTGGTATAAAAGTAAAAGTAATTCAAGCAAAAGATGATGCTCTGATTAAAAGAATGGAAAGTGAAGGTAAAAACTCACCTGCTGATGTATTTATTACAGTTGATGCAGCTAGAATTCAAAGAGCAACTGAGAAAAAACTTTTTCAGCCAATACAATCAGATTTTTTAGTAAAAAATATCGATAGCAGATTAAGAGATAAAGATAACCAATGGTTCGCTCTTACAAAAAGAGCTAGAATGGTTGCAGTAAGAAAAGATAGTAAACTTTCAAATGGCATTAAAACTTATGAAGAGTTAGCTGATCCTAAATATAAGGGTCAAATTATGGTTAGATCTTCAAGTAATGTATACAACCAATCTTTAATGGCTGCAATGATTAAACATCACGGTGTTGAATATGCAACAACTTGGGCAAAAGGTGTAGTTGCTAACATGGCAAGAAATCCTAAAGGAAGTGATAGAGATCAAGCAAGAGGTATATATGCAGGTCTTGGTTCAATTGCAATTATGAATACATATTACTTAGGTAAGCTTGCAAATGGAAGCTTATCTGATAAAGATGTAGTAGAAAATGTAAATGTGATTTTTCCAAAGTTTGAAAATGGTGGAACACATGTAAATATTTCTGCAGCTGGTGTTGCTAGATATGCTAAAAATAAAGAAAATGCAATCAAATTTATTGAATTTTTACTTTCAAAAGAAGCACAAGAAGTATTTGCAAAAGGAAACTATGAGTATCCTATAATAAAAGACGCTGAAATTTCACCACTTGTTGCATCTTGGGGAAAAGTTCAAGATGATAATGTTACAATTAACGACTTAGGTAAATTTAATAAAGATGCTGTAAAAGCTCTTGACGTTGCAGGTTGGAAATAACATATTTGAAAAATAAACTATCAAGCTTAAAAATAAGTAGTGTTATATTAACACTACTTATTTCTATTCCTATGATCACAATATTTGTATATCTTTTTATTCATGACTCCGAAAATTGGGAACATATAAAAAATACCGTACTATCTGAGTATATATACAATACACTATTTGTGATGATAGGAGTTGGAATTCTTACGACTATTATTGGGTTTACTACTGCTTATTTAACTTCTTTTTATACTTTTTCATATTCTAAATTTTTTGATTATGGACTTATTTTACCTTTTGCATTTCCTACTTATATTATCGCTTTTATGTACAATGGAATGTTTGGAATAAGTGGAAATGTAACAACTTATATTTTAAATCTTTTAGATAAGAATCTTAGTGAAGTAGTCTTTTTTGATATACAATCTATGGAAGGTGCAGTTCTTGTAATGTCTCTAGTTTTATATCCTTATGTGTATTTGGTATGTAGAACTTATTTTAATTTTGAATCTGCTTCGATTATTGAAGCTGCGAAAACATTTAATCTTTCATCATGGAAAGTTTTAAAAAAAGTAATTTTACCAATATCAAGACCTGCAATAATTGCAGGTGCAACACTAGCTGTTATGGAAGCTACTGCTGATTATGGTGTTATGCAGTACTTTGGTGTAAACACTTTTGTAACTGGTATTTTTAAAACATGGGAAGGAATGGGAAGTATTGAAGATGCTTCAAAACTTGCAAGTATGCTGATGACTTTTCTTTTTATTCTAATCATTTTAGAAAAATTCCAAAGAAGAAATAAAGTTTATAAAAGTTCAGGAAAAGATTTCAGACCAATTGAGAAGATAAAATTAGAAGGAAGTAAAAACTTTCTTGCATCTTTTGCATGTTTTATTCCTTTTTTCTTTGGATTCTTATTACCATTTGTTCAGCTTACAATTTGGTTCTTTATTTCTTATGAAAAGATAATTGATGAAGAGTTTATTGATTTATTACTAAAAACTTTAAAATTAGGAATAATATCTGCTACACTTTTAACAGCTATAGCACTACTTATTGTTTATAACTCACGTGTAAATAAAGATAAAAGTTCAAGCTCATTACCTCAAATACTAAAACTTGGTTATTCAATTCCTGGAGCCGTTGTTGCTGTTGGAATATTATCATTTTTTGGAATATTACATAAATATGTTTTAGATCTTTTATCAATAGATTTTCTAATATCAGGAACTGTTGTTGCTGTTATATTTGGATATGTAGTAAGGTTTATAGCAATTAGTATTAATAACTTTGAAGCAGGATTTAACCGTATTCCACAAAGCTATGATGATGCTGCTAAAATATCTGGAATTGGACAAGTAAAAACATTTACCAAAGTATTTATTCCTTTGATTAAAAACTCTGCTGCTGCTTCATTTATCGTTATATTTATTGAAGTTGTAAAAGAACTACCACTTACAATGGTATTAAGACCTTTTGATTATAACACTCTTGCAATTAGAGCACTAGAATTAAATGAGCAATCACAAACAATAGAATCATCAGTACCATCTATGTTTATAGTATTAATTGGAATTATATCAGTATTATTGCTGACAAAAAATATGAAAAAGGCACAAAATGCTAAGTATTAACAACTTTTCAATATCTTTTAATGAAACAAAAATTTTAGAAGATATAAACTTTGATGTAAAGCAAGGAGAAATTGTAACTCTTTTAGGCTCAAGTGGTTGTGGAAAGACTACAATTTTAAGAGCAATTGCTGGTTTACAAAAAGAGCATGATGGAAATATCTGTATTGGAGATACTTGTGTATCATCAAAAGAAGTTTATAAACAAGATAGAAAAGTTGGATATATTTTCCAAGATTATGCACTTTTCCCGCATTTAAATGTAGAAGAAAACATCTCTTTTGCCTTAGATAAATTATCTAAAAAAGATAGAAATAAAAGAGTAGATCAACTTCTAGAACAGTTTGATATTGTAGCTCATAAAAATAAGCAAATTCATCAGCTTTCAGGTGGACAGCAACAAAGAGTAGCAATTGCTAGAGCAATGGCAAATAAGCCCAAAATATTACTACTTGATGAACCTTTTGCAAACCTTGATTCGCAACTTAGATATAAGACAAAAATGTGGTTAAAAAACCTTATCAAAAAATATAATCTATCTGCTGTATTAGTAACTCATGATAAAAAAGAAGCTTTGAGTATTTCAGATAAAATTGGGATTATTCATAATAAAGAATTAGTACAATTTGATATAACAAAAACTATTTATAATAAACCTACAAATTATTATGTTGCAAACTTTCTTTCAGAAGTAAATATTTTACCAGGAGAAGTAATTCATAGTTTAAAACTTAAATGTTCAGATGAAAAAATTGCAATTATTGAAATATCGAAATGTAATCTATCAAACGATAAAAGTTTATTTGAAGTTGAACTTATTGATAAAGCTTTTTGTGGGGAATATTATGAAATCTTAATACATATAAAATCAGAAGAAGTAAATAAATCAATAATGATTAAATCATCTTTAAATAATATTAACTTAGAAGAAAAACTTTTTTTACATTTAAAAGAACAGGATATTCGAATCATTTTGAAATAAAATACTTTTTTGGCTTATTTTTAGTGTATAATAATTTCATGAAGATTAAAAACAAACTTCTTTTTATTATACTTTTAGTATCAAATCTTTTCTCACAAGAAGAAGATAAAATTACTTTACAGCTAGATTGGCTACATCAATTCCAATTTGCAGGTTATTATATAGCAAAAGAAAAAGGTTTTTATTCTGATAATAATCTTGATGTAAAGTTTAAAGAGTTTAATAACAGTATAAACCTTGCACAAAGCGTTCTAAATAACAAAAACACATATGCAGTTGGAAAATCTTCATTAATAATTGACAAACTAAATAATAAAAATATTGTGCTCTTATCTGCTATTTATCAAAATTCTCCTATGGCTTTACTTACTTTAAAGAAGTCTAATATAAATAAAATTTCTGATTTAAAAAATAAAAAAGTTATGTTAAGTCCTGATGCAAAAGCTGCTGTAAATATTAATTCTATGATAAAATCTCAAAATATACGATTAGAAGATATAAATTTCATTCCTCACACATTTAATCTTAATGATTTAATAAGTGGTAAAGTAGATGCAATAGGATGTTATTTATCAAATGAACCTTTTATTTTAGAAAATAAAAATATTGAATATAAAATATTCAATCCAAATAGTTATGGCTTTGATTTTTATGGTGGTATATTATTTACATCACAGGATGAAGTAATAAAAAATCATAAAAGAGTAAAGGCTTTCAATGACGCTAGTATAAAAGGTTGGAATTATGCTTTTTCCAATATTGAAGAAACAGCTAGACTTATTTATGAAAAATATAATACACAAAATAAAACACTTGACTCATTAATAAATGAAGGTCAAGTTTTAAAAGAACTCTCTAAAACAGAAGAAAATAAAGCTATAGGGGATATTGATCCTAAAAAAATAAATGAAATTAAAAGATTATATTCTCTTTTAGGCTTTGCTACTAATAATATTATTAATTTTGATAATTTTATTTTTAATACAAATAAGATAGTGTTAAATAAATTAGAAAATAATTTTATTAAAAACAATAAATTTTCATTAATTACAAATACTAAAAATAGGCCTTTTTCTTATATTAATAATAATCAAATAGCAGGAATTGAAGTTGATTTAATCAAACTTTTGAGTAAAAAGATGGATATTAACTATAATATAATTGAAAAACCAGAAAATACAATTATATTTAATAAAATTCGAACTAATAGTTTAGATCTTGAATATAACTATTCTATAGATCAAGTTAATTTAGCAAAAAAAATTTATAGTGATCCCATTCTTAAAATTTCTATGGGAATTGCAACTTCACATGATAAAAATATAATCACTGATCTTTCAATTTTAGAAAACCAAAAATTTGCAATTTTAGAAAATTCTAGTATTTATAATGAATTAAAATCTAAATATCAAAATATAGATTTTATAATTGTAGATTCAAAAAAAGAAGCTTTTTCTTTAATACATAAAAATAAAGTTTTTGGTTTCATTGATAATAGCTTATCTCTTTCACACCAAATGATAAAAGAAAAATTATCAACTATTAAAATTTCTGGAACTTTACCATACAACTTAGAAATACGTATATCAACTAATAAAGAAAATTTTATTCTAATTGATATTATAAATAAAATAATTCCTTTAATCAAAAAAGATGAAAAAGATAAGATAAGTAAAAAATATCAATTAATTTTGTTTCAAGAAGTTAATGACTATTCATGGATATATAAGTATATTCTTCCTTTACTATTTACAATAATTGTAATTTTATTAGCAAATAGTAAGATGCGAAAAGAAATTAGAAAAAGGAAATTTGCAGAAGAAGCTTTAAAAGATTATTCAAGTAGAGATAGTTTAACAAAAATATTTAATAGAGCAAAAATTGACTCTGTAATTAAAGAGCAAATAAAAAACTGTAAATCATCAGATGAAACGTTTTCTATTATATTCTTTGATATAGATAACTTTAAATTAATAAATGACAATTTTGGTCATATTAAAGGAGATAATGTTCTTAAAAATATCAGTAATCTGGTATCTGAGAATATAAGAGAAACAGATATTATTGGAAGATGGGGAGGAGAAGAATTTATAATAATTCTTCCTAAAACTACTGCAAATAAAGCATTAGTATTTGCAAATAAGTTAAGAGAATTAATTTGTAAAAATAATTTTCAGATAAATGGACAACTAACTGTTAGTATAGGAATAACTCAATATTTAAAAAATGATAGCAATAAAGATTTAATAAAAAGAGCAGATGAAGCTATGTATGATATAAAAAGAAAAGGTAAAAATGCAGTAAAAGTTTTATAAGAAAAGAGGTCTCCCTCTTATTTCTTAAAGTTGATATTTCTTTTTAAATTCATCATCAATATCAATAATACCTCTTTTTTCTAGTGATTCTAAAACACTAGGAGTACAATCAACATCATCAGGCCATGTTCTTTTATAGTTATCAAATGAGTTTTTATTTGTAGCATCAATACAAATAGTATTTGCTTCAAAATACATATCTCTATTTGAATCAATATTATTTACAACTCTCCAAACTAACATATAAGGATTATTCACATCATTTTGATTAGAAGCATCAATAATTATTAGAATTTTAACATTTTCTAAAATCGGTTTTAAGTCTTCAAAAAGATGTTTTTGACTTCTTGTTTTCTCAACTGTTACAATAGTTACAGGATTTTTAGTATGAGTAAAATATTGTTTTAATTCTTTTACTTCATTTGTAATTGATTGCATTTTAAATAACAATTCATCATCTTCTATTAGCGTAATTCCAAGTTCTTCAATCTCTTCACCTGTACAATCAAGTCCAAGTTTCCCACCAACTGCAAACTTTGGACTTGAGTGATCAAGAGCGTCTACTACACCTTTTGAAATCATCATATCATCAATATTTATTCTATTTAATATATGCTCAGCGATTGCCTCATGATCTGTTAAATCAGGTGCATCTTCATTTACAAATAATGCATGTTTAACAAAACTCATTTGCCCTACTCCCCAAAATGCATGCATCATTTGTTGTGCATGTCCTGGATATAAAGTTTTGATTTTGGCTAAAATAAGATTATGAAAAACTCCATTTTCAGGCATATAATAATCAATTAAATCAGGTGCTGTAGTTTTAAGTAATGGCAAGAAAATTCTCTCTGTTGCATGACCCATATATTTATCTTCTAATGGTGGTTTTCCAACAACAGTTGCAAGATATGTAGGTTTTTCTTTACTTGTAATTGCAGTAACTTCCATAAATGGGTATTCTTCTTCAAGCGTATAATAACCTGTATGATCTCCAAAAGGCCCTTCGATTCTAAGTTTACTTGGATCTACAAAACCTTCAATTATAAAGTCATTATCTTTTGGAACCCAAATGTCATTTGTAATTGATTTTACAAGTTGTGCATTTTTATTTTTAACAAAACCATATAACATAAGTTCAAATATTCCAATAGGTAAAGGAGCTTGCCCACACCAAATATACATAGGGTCTCCACCAATTCCAATTGAAACTGGCATTTTTTTACCTGCTTTTTTATACTCATGGAAGAAGTGATTTGAATCTTTATGAATTTGCCAATGAAGCCCTAGTGTATTATCTGGAAATACTTGAAGTCTATACATTCCAAGATTTTTCATTTCACCATTTAAAGAAGTTGTATAAACTTGCCCCATTGTAATAAATGGACCACCATCTTGTTCCCAAGTAGTAAGTACCGGTAAATCTGTAAGTTTAGCATCAGATCCTAGTTTTATAACTTGTTGACACTCGCCTTTTCCTCTATTTTTCTTTGGAATTGTATTTTTAAGTGCAAATAGTTTTCCAAAAGTTGTAAGCTTTTCTCCAAGTGTAGTTGGCGGCTTCATTTTTAGAAGTGATTCAATTTCAGAACCAATTTTATCTCCATCACCAATAAACAGTTTTACTGCTTTTTCGTTACAAAAAACATTCATTAAAACTGGAATATCAAATTTTTTATCATTTTCTTTATCTACAACATTTGTAAATAATAATGCTTTGGAATCTTCTTTTTTAACTTCAATATACGCGATGTGTGGAATTTCTAAATTAATATCTAATTCATCATCAATAATTCTTAATAAATCATTCTTTTTTAATAGTTCAATTGCTTCTTTCATATTTTCCTCTATGTAACCTAATCAGGTAATTAGTATAAATCTTATATCATTTTATCAATAAAATATAGTTTATGGTAGGAGTTTTATATATGCTTAATAAAGATAATTACGATTTTGATGAGAAAATAAATAGAAAAGGCACAAATTGTGCAAAATACGATGGCTTAAAAAAATATTTTGGCTATGAAGATTTAAACCCATTATGGGTTGCAGATATGGATTTCAAAACTCCAAAGTTTATTAATGATGAAATAATCAAAGCAGCACAAAATTCTGTTTATGGTTATAGTGTTGATAGTGATGAATTATACCAGTCAATAATTAACTGGCAAAAGACAAGACACAACTGGGAGATACAAAAAGAGAATATCTTTATGACAAATGGTGTAGTTCCAGCTTATTCAGCTTGTATTGAAGCTTACAGTGAAATAGGAGATGAAGTTATAATTCAAACTCCTGTTTATCCTCCATTGTTTAAATGTGTAACTGCAAATGATAGAAAAGTTGTAACAAATGAGTTAAAAGAAGAAAATGGTTATTACACTATGGATTTAGAAGATTTGAAATCTAAGATTACAAGTAAAACAAAAATTCTTTGTTTGTGTTCCCCTCATAATCCAGTTGGACGGGTATGGAGTAAAGAAGAACTTGAGAAATTAGGTGAAATATGTATACAAAATAATCTTACAATTATATCAGATGAAATTCATTCGGATATAACATTTAAAAAGTTTACACCTATGGCTTCAATATCAGAAGAAATAGCAAATATTACAATTACATTAAATTCAGCTGGAAAAACATTTAATATAGCAGGGCTTAATTGTGCTTATGCGATTAGCAAAAATAATAAAATATTAAATAGATTTAAACAAGTAGCACAAAAAAGAGAAATTAACTCAGTAAACTTTTTTGGATATATTTCAACAAGAGCAGCTTATGAAAATGGTGCAGCTTATGTTGATGAATTAAGAGAATATTTAATTCAGAATATGAAATTTACACAAGATTATTTATTAGATAATTGTCCTAATATTAACTTTTTGTTACCAGAAGCAACATACCTTTTATGGTTAAATTTTAAAAAAACTACACTATCTCATAATAAAATTAAAAATAAACTATTAACACAATCAAAAGTTGCATTAAATGATGGTGTTTCATTTGGTAGCAATGGAGATTCTTACTTTAGATTAAATGTAGCACTTCCTAAAGATGCTTTAAAAGTGGCGTTAGAGGATATTTCAAAGAGCTTTAAATAGCAATAAGATAGCAAAGTATTACCTTTTTTCTCACTATTTTAATTATACTTTTACAAAGGTGTTAAATCCTTTCTAAGAGTGTAAAATTAGTGTACAATCCTAAAACAATATTAATAAATAGGATATGAAATGTCAACAGAATTAGTTCTTGCATCTGTTATTTTTGTTACGATTGGTTTCATTTTAGTTGGTGTTTTCGTGCTTACTAGGTACATTGGACCTAAAAATGAACTAGCTCAAATGAAAAATACAGTTTATGAAAGTGGTGTTTCAAACCCTGTTGGAAATACAAATATAAGATTTTCAATTAAATTTTATTTAGTTGCAATTTTATTTGTTCTATTTGATGTAGAAATAATTTTCATGTTTCCTTGGGCTGTAAATATTAAAGAACTAGGATATCTAGGTCTTTTTGAAATGTTTATGTTTATGGGACTTTTATTTTCTGGATTAATCTATATTTATAAGAAAAAGGCATTATCATGGGATTAGGAGCAGAAGCTGCATTAGGTGATTCAATTGTTACAACAAAACTTGATCATGCAATAAACTGGGGTAGATCTTACTCTTTATGGCCTATGGTATTTGGAACTGCCTGCTGCGGAATTGAATTTATGAGTGTTGCAGGAGCTAAATATGATTTATCTAGATTTGGAGCGGAAGTTGTAAGATTCTCTCCAAGACAAGCTGACTTATTAATTGTTGCAGGAACTATTTCATATAAACAAGCACCTATTTTAAAAAAAATTTATGAGCAAATGTGTGAACCTAAATGGGTTATCTCTATGGGAGCATGTGCTTGTTCTGGTGGGTTTTATGATAATTATACAACTGTACAAGGAATTGATCAAATTATTCCAGTTGACGAATATGTTGCTGGTTGTCCACCAAGACCAGAAGCAGTTCTTGATGCAATTATGAGAATTCAGGAAAAAGCAAATGACGAATCACTTATTAAAGATAGAATAAAAGATTATAAAGGATTCTTAGATGCTTAAATGTGATATATTAATTGATTCTAATGAAATTAAATCTACAATATTAAAATTTAAAACTGAAGAAAACTATTCAATCCTTTTAGATATTACAATAATTGATTATTTAAAATATCCAGATGTAACTCCAAGTAGATTTGCTGTTGTATATATATTAAGAGATACAACTTTTAAAAAACAAATTAGCATTAAATCTTATATAGATGATAATACCTTAACGGTTGATTCATTAAGTGATATTTATAAATCAGCTAATTGGGCTGAAAGAGAAGCATATGACCAATATGGTATTAATTTTAATGGTCATCCAAATTTAAAACGACTTTTAAATCATCATCAATTTATTGGACATCCTTTAAGAAAAGATTATGAGATTACAAAAGGTCAAATTTGTACAGAAACTGAAAACTTAATGGATGAAATGAATCCTTTATTAAAACAAAAAGGTTATTCAGCAGAAGAAGTTAACGATTTAATGATGTTAAATGTTGGACCTTCACATCCTGCCTCACATGGTACTATTAGAAATTTCGTTGCAATGGAAGGCGAAACTATATCAGCTTGTGTTACTGAAATTGGTTACTTACATAGAGGTTTTGAAAAATCATGTGAGAACCATACTTATTCACAAATAATTCCATATACAGATAGATTAAACTACTGTTCTGCAATTTTAAATAACATTGGCTATTCAAAAGCAGTTGAAGAGATGCTAAATATTGATATTACACAAAGAGCAAAATCAATTAGAGTAATTATTGGAGAATTAAGTAGAATTATTGACCACCTTGTTTGTAATGCTGCTAATATGGTTGATTTAGGTGGACTTACAAACTTTTGGTATTTATTTGCACCACGAGATACTGCTTATGATTTATTATCAAAATTAACAGGAGCTAGACTAACAAATACTTATACTAGAATTGGTGGTTTAGAATTTGATTTATATGATGGATTTACAGATGATTTAGAAAATGTGTTAAAAGAAGTAGAAAAAGCATGCTCTGATGCCTTAAGTTTAATTGCTCATAATAGAATTTTCCATGATAGAACACAAGATGTTGGTGTTATTAAATCTGATTTTGCTATTAATGCAGGGATTTCAGGGGTAAACTTAAGATCAACTGGTGTTGCACATGACTTAAGAAAAGATAAGCCATATTATGGTTATGAGAATTATGACTTTGATATTGTTGTTGGTTCTCACGGTGATGTTTATGATCGAATGATGTGTAGATTTGAAGAAATGGTTCAAAGTACAAAAATCATTAGACAAGCAATGAAAGAATTACCAGATGGTCCTATAAATGTAGATGCTCCAGGAATTTTATTACCATCTAAAAAAGATGTTTATGGAAATATTGAAGGTTTAATGAATCAATTTAAACTTACATTTGAAGGTATAAAAGTTCCAAAAGGTGAGTATTATTCATCAACAGAAGCTGGAAATGGAGAACTTGGATTCTTTATTGTAAGTGATGGAGATGGTAAACCTTATAAAGTAAAATGTAGACCACCTTGTTTTTATTCATTAGGTGCGTATTCTAATATAGTTGAAGGTGGAATGCTTGCAGATGCTGTTGTTACAATGGCTAGTATGAACTTTATTGCTGGGGAGTTTGATAGATAATGAAAACATTTGTATTTACTAAAGAAAACGAAGAAAAGTTTCAAGAACAACTAAAGAAATATCCTAATTCTGATGCTATGATGTTACCTTGTTTATGGCTAGTTCAAGAACAAGAAAACTGGATATCTCCAGAAGCTATGATATTTGTTGCAAATAAATTAAAGAAAACTCCAATTCAAGTATATGAAGTAGCAACTTTTTACACTATGTTTAATCTTAAACCAATTGGTACTTATCATATTGAAGTTTGTAAAACATTATCTTGTATGTTAATGGGTGCAAATGACTTAATTAAATTTATGAAAGATACAGTTGGCATCGAACCTGGACAAACAAGTGAAGATGGAAAATTTCATTTAAGCGCAGTTGAATGTTTAGGTGCTTGTGGTGGAGCTCCTATGTTTGCTTTTAACGGTGAATATAAAGAAAACCAAAGTGTTGAATCCTTAAAAAAACTGATTGAGGAGAGTAAATAATGGTAGTTAAAGTTGTAAGTAAAAAATTTGATATTCCAAACTATCATAAACTAGAAGTTGCACAACAAAATGGTGCATATTCTTCAATTGAAAAACTTTTCACAATGACTCCTGATGATGTAACTACTGAAGTTGTAAAATCAGGTCTTAGAGGGAAAGGTGGAGGAGGAGCAGCTTGTGGTCCAAAATGGCAACTTATGCCAAAAGATGATCCAAGACCAGCTTACTTAATCGTAAATGGAGATGAATCTGAACCTGGAACTTTTAAAGATAGACAAATTTTCCAATATGACCCACACTTACTAATTGAAGGAATTATTTGTTCTTCATATGCAATAAATGCACACCATGCTTATATTTATATTAGAGGTGAATACAAATTCTTCTCTGATCGTGTTGATCAAGCAATACAAGAAGCTTACGCAGCTGGTATTATTGGTGATACTGTTATGGGACATGATTATAAAATGGAAATAACAGTTCACAGAGGTGCGGGAGCTTATATTTGTGGTGAGAAATCTGCACTTATTGAATCACTTGAAGGTAAGAGAGGACATCCAAGACTTAAACCTCATGGTAAAGAGTGTGAATGGTTCTTTGGTAATCCTGCAACTGTTAACAACGTTGAAACAATTGCAACAGTTCCTTTTATTATTGAAAATGGATATGAAGCTTATACAGCTTATGGAACAGAAAAATCACCTGGAACAATGTTATTCGCAATGAGTGGGCCTGTAAAAAACCCAGGAGTTTATGAATTAGCATTTGGAAACAAAATGATTGACTTCTTAAATGAAGTTGGTGGTGGTATGAAAGAAGGTAAAAAACTAAAAGCAATTATTCCTGGTGGTTCTTCTTGTCCTATTTTAACAGCCGATGAAGTACAAAAAGCTGTATTGGATTATGAATCTATGTGGGATATTGGTTCAACTTTAGGAACTGGAGGAATGATTGTAATAGATGAAGATACATGTATGGTTGAAGCTGCAAAAAACTTAATTGAGTTTTATCATCATGAATCATGTGGACAATGTACACCTTGTAGAGAAGGATGTGGATGGATAGATGATATCCTTGCAAAAATTCTTGAAGGAAAGGGTTCAAAAAAAGATATTGATACTATACTTGATGTATGTGTATCACTGAATGGTAAAACAATTTGTGTATTTGCACCAGCTGTTAAAGATATCATTCAAAGCATGGTGCAAAAATTCCCACAAGAATTTGAAGCATACTTTAAAAATTAAATTTTATATTAGGAGAAATAAATGGCAAAAAATACTTTTACACTAACAGATAATAGAAATGGCAATTCATACGAATATAACGTACTTGATGGAACAAGAGGACCAAGTGTTGTAGATATTTCTACATTTTATAAAGATTCGGGAATGTTTACTTATGATCCAGGATATACATCAACTGCATCTTGTGAATCAAAAATTACTTTTATCGATGGTGAAAACTCTGAATTAAGATATAGAGGTTATGATATTGCTGACTTAGCGGGTAAACGATCATTCTTAGATGTTTGTTACTTACTTATGAGAGGTAATCTACCATCAGAAGAAGCCTCAAAAAATTTCGATTTAGAAATTAGGCATAGATCATTTTTAAATGAAGGTTTAATTAGAATTTTTGATGCATTACCAGATGGAGCACATCCAATGGCAACTATGGGTGCAGCAACAATGGCGCTTGCAGCATTTTATAAAGATCACTTAAATTTAGAAGATGATAAAGAATTTAAAACAATGAGAAGAAGAATTGTTGCTAAAATGCCAACAATTGCAGCTATGGCATATAGAAATTCTATTGGTACTCCATTAATTTACCCAGATGTGAATAAATACTTTACTGAAAACTTTTTATATATGTTAAGAGCATATCCAGGTGGTTCTATGAAAAGGCTTCCAGATGGAACAAATGAAGAAATTAAACAAATTGAAGTTGATGCACTAGATGCAATCTTTACTTTACATGCAGATCATGAGCAAAATGCATCTACAACAACAGTTAGAAATGTAGGTTCTACTGAAGCACATCCATATGTTGCAATTTCTTCAGGTATCGCTGCTTTATGGGGATCAGCTCATGGTGGAGCAAATGAAAAAGTAATGGATCAGTTAAAAATGATTGGTGATGTTAAAAATGTACCTTCATTTATTGCTAAAGCAAAAGATAGAAACGATCCATTTAGATTAATGGGATTTGGACATAGAGTTTATAAAAATAGAGATCCAAGAGCTGAGTGTTTAAAAGGATTACAAGATCAATTAAGAGAAGCATTAAATCTTGATTCAAAATTATTAGATATTGCTGCTGCTGTTGAAGAAGCTGCATTAAATGATGATTACTTTAAAGAAAGAGGTTTATATCCAAATATTGACTTCTATTCGGGTGTAATCTTAACTGCTCTTAAAATTCCAGTTGAAATGTTTACACCAATTTTCGTAATCGGTAGAATTCCAGGTTGGATTTCACAATGGTCTGAATTAAAACAAGATCCTAAGCATAAAATTGCAAGACCTAGACAATTATATACAGGTAACTAAGAATTAAAACAAACAAGTGTAAGGGGTATACTAAATGAGTGAAATGGTAGAAATAACAGTCAATGGCGCACAAATGCAAGCTTCCCAAGGAAGCTTGTTAATTGATAAATTATTGGATGAAAACATCCATATTCCTCATTTTTGTTATCATCAAGCACTTGGCAAAGATGGAAACTGTAGAATGTGTATGGTTGAAATTGAAGGTCAAAAAAGACCTCAAATTGCCTGTGATACACCAATTAAAAATGGAATGATTGTAAGAACTAAGGGTGAAAATATCGAGAAAGTTAGACGTGATATTTTAGAACTTGAACTTATAAACCACCCAATTGATTGTCCTACATGTGATCAAGCTGGAGAGTGTAAATTACAAGATTACTATATGGAATCTGGTTTTTATGACTCAAGAGTAAATACTGACACAAAAGTTCATGCAAGAAAAAGAGTTGATTTAGGCTCTAATGTAATGCTTGACCAAGAAAGATGTGTACTTTGTACAAGATGTGTGAGATTTTGTTCTGATATTACAAAAACTAATGAATTAGGGGTAATTAACAGAGCAAATCATTCTGTTATTGGAACTTTTCCAGGACAAGAGTTAAATAATCCATATGCAATGAATGTTATTGATATTTGTCCAGTTGGTGCTTTAACAAATAAAGATTTTAGATTTAAACAAAGAGTTTGGTTTTTAGAAACTTTTGATGCAATTTGTAATGGTTGTTCAAAAGGATGTAATATTTATGTTGATCATAGAAAAGAAAAATATAAAGATGACCAAATATTTAGATTTAGACCAAGAAGAAATGATGCTGTAAATGGTTTCTTTATGTGTGATGATGGAAGACTATCATACGAAAATGAAGCTAACAATAGATTTACAACTCCTTTATTAAATAATGCTCAAACAGAAATAAGTAACACAATTACAAATATGTTTAAAGAGTTAACAACTCAAAAAAGCATTTTATTCGTATTAAGTCCAAATCTTTCTTTAGAAGAAATGCAAAATGTAAATAATCTAGCAAATAAATTAAATGCAAATGTTTCAGGATATTCACCAGATACATTTGATGAAGATTTTAAAGATGATTATTTAAAAACAAATGATAGAACTTCAAATAGAGCTTCTTTTAAAGAACTTCAAATAAATGAAGAAGAATCATTCTTTAATGAAAAGATTAATGAAGCAACATTAGTAATTACAATTGACAATACATATTTTGATGATAATTTAGAATTATTAAAAGATAAAAAAGTAATTTCTCTATTTAGTCATAATTGTAAAATAATAGAAAATTCTAATGTAGCTATTCCTATTTCATCATTTTATGAAAAATCAGGAACATATATAAATACAAATGGAATAAAACAAAAAGTAATATCTAAGATGAATAAAAACAATCCAATGGAATCTATTACTACTATTATTGAACATTTAAAATCAATGATTGAAAAAGGAACGCTATGAGTAGTGCAATTGTAATAGCTGTAAACATATCACTTGCTGCATTTTTAGCAGTAGGTCTTACTCCTGTTTTTGTATGGTGGGAGAGAAGAGTATCTGGTTTTATGCAAGATAGAACTGGTCCAAATAGATGTGGAATTGGTCCTATTAGACTTGGTGGTTTAATCCAAAGTTTTGCAGATATGTTAAAACTTGTATTTAAAGAAGACTTTACTCCTTCTCATATTAAATACAAATTCTTTTTCACAATTGCACCTGTAATTGTATTTTTCTGTTCATTTTTAACATTTGCAACTATTCCATTTGCTGATAATTTAGTAATTGATGGACAATCTTTTATTATGTCAGCAATTCCAAATGAACTTGGAATCATGTGGTTCTTAGCCTTTGCTGGATTGTCAATATATGGAATTATATTAGGTGGTTATTCTTCAAATAGTAAATATGGTTTACTAGGTTCAATTAGAGCAGCAGCACAAGTAATTTCATATGAAGCTGCAATGGCATTAGCAATTATTTCTATGCTTTTATCTTATGGTTCAATTCACCTAACAGATATTGTAAATGCACAAGCTGGAACTTATCTTGGTGTTATTCCAATGTGGGGAATATTTATTCAACCAATAGCTGCAATTATCTTTATTGTTTGTTGTTTTGCGGAAACAAATAGAGCTCCTTTTGATATAGCAGAAGGTGAATCAGAAATTGTTGCAGGTTATCATACTGAGTATTCAGCTATGAGATTTGGACTTTTCCAAGTTGGTGAATATGCAGCGATGAGTGCATCAGCAGCAATTATTGTTACTCTTGTTTTTGGTGGATATCAAATACCTTGGTTAGACACGCCAGCTGTTCAAAATAATATGAACTATATTATGATGGCTATGATTGTTATCATTCCTGTAAAAATATTTTTCTTTACAAGATGGATGAAAAAAAATAATAAATCAAAAAATACGGAAGATAAATCAAGAGATTTAGAAACTAAGATTTTAACAATTGCATTTTGGGCTATAGGAATAGTTATTGTTGCACTTCTTGCAATATTTTTAACTATAGGTTTAGGTGAAAATGGTGTAAACATTGTAACTGCTGTTTTACAAATAGGAACTTTTTTAGTTAAGTTCTTTATGATGGCTTTTGTATTTATTTGGATTAGATGGACAGTATTAAGATTTAGATATGACCAATTACAAATGCTAGGATGGAAAGTATTATTACCATTAGCACTTTTAAATATTGTAGTAACTGCAACATTCATTGTAGTTCAAGGGAGTTAAGATGGGAATTAAAGTAGTACCAAGAAATGGTAAATCATTTAAAGACAAATTATATCTTCCTGCAATAATAGGTGGAATGAAAACAACTCTTAGTCACTTTACAAAGAACCTAAAAGATGTTGAACAATTAAAAACTATGCAGTATCCAGAAGTTCAGCCAGATGATTTGAATGAAAGATATAGAGGTGTTCATAGACTTACAAAATGGGAAGATGAAACGGAGAAATGTGTTGCTTGTTATATGTGTGCAACTGCTTGTCCAGCTGATTGTATTTTTATTGAAGCAGAAGAACGATTTGATGAACATGATGAAAAACGTCCTAAAGAGTTTAAAATTGACTTACTAGAATGTGTTTTTTGTGGTTATTGTGTTGAAGCTTGCCCTTGTGATGCGATTAGAATGGATACAGGGATTTTTTCATTTACAGCAAGTACAAGAGAAGAGTTTGTTTTAGATAAAAAAGCATTAATGTCAAATGAAAGATCAAAGGATTTAAATGATGACTGATATTATTTTTATAGCACTTGCATTTTTAGCAATTTCAGGTGCAGTGGCGATGATTGTTTATGCAAATCCTATGTATAGTGCACTTGGTGTTTTAATTTCAATGCTTAGTGTTGCAGGAATGTTTGCACTTTTAAATGCAACTTTTTTATTCCTAGTTCAAATAATTGTATATGCAGGTGCAATTATGACACTTATACTTTTTATTTTGATGTTCTTAAATATTAAAGAAGAAGACCTACCAAAAGAACCTAAGAAATTCAAACTAATTGCACTTGGTGCAGTTATAATGATTCCTTTAAATATCTTGATTTTAAAAGCTGTTTCTAAATTACCTGCAAAAGATTTTTCTATTTCAAGTTCTGATTTTGGAGATATAAAACCAATTGGAATGCAACTTTATAACAACTGGTTAATAGCTTTTGAGTTGATATCAATTTTACTACTTGTTGCACTTATAGGTTCAGTAGTACTTGCAAAAAAAAGAAACTCGAAAGTTAAAAATGCAGGAGGAGAATCATGATTTCATTAACATCTTATGCATTTGTAGCAATGATGCTTTTTTCTATTGGAGCAATTGGCGTAATAGCAAGAAGAAATATTTTTGTTATATATATGTCAATTGAAATGATGTTAAATGGTGTAAACTTATTTTTAGTTACCTTTGCAAGATATCATTTTAATATGGATCCACAAATAATTACTGTAATGGTTATAGCAATTGCTGCAGCTGAAGCTGCAATTTTTCTTTCTGTAATTATTCTTTTATATAGATCAAGAAAATCACTTGATACTGATATTTTCAATACATTAAAACAAGGAGAAAAATCATGAATACTTCCCTTTTAGTATGGATTATATTAGCTCCTTTATTAGGTGCAATATTAAATGCAGGATTTTATTTCTATCATATTAAGAAAGAGAGAGTTTCTGATTTAACATTTTCAATAATTGGAACAATTACACCTCTCATATCTTTTCTGATTACTCTTAGTCTATTTTTAAGAATGAAGAATGAAGGAATTACATTTAAACAAGATTTATTTACTTGGTTAGATATTGATAAATTACATATTGGAATGTCTTTATTAGGAGATAACTTATCAATATTTATGTCAATGTTTGTATCTTTTGTAGGTTGGTTGATTCATATTTATGCAATTGGTTATATGAGAGGTGATAATGGCTTTGGTAAATTCTTTGCTTACTTTAACTTATTCTTAGCTTCTATGTTGATTCTAGTACTTGCCGATAACCCAATTATCCTATTTATTGGATGGGAAGGTGTTGGTGTTTGTTCTTACCTTTTAATTAAATTCTATTACGGTAAAGCTGAAAATGTAATAGCAGCAAATAAAGCCTTTATTGTAAATAGAGTTGGTGATTTTGGCTTCATTCTAGGAGTTGTAACTTTATTCTTTGCACTAGGAGAAGTTGATTTATCATTTTCTTCAATGGAGGCAAATATAGCAAATGCGAGTAGTGAACTATTAGTATTGTCAGGTATTTTATTATTTATTGGTGCCATGGGTAAATCAGCTCAAATACCTTTATATGTTTGGCTTCCAGATGCAATGGCAGGTCCCACACCAATTTCTGCATTAATTCATGCTGCTACAATGGTAACAGCTGGTGTTTATATGGTTGCTAGATTTCACTTCCTTTATTCAGGAATAGAAGAGATTGGCTTATTAATAGCTTATATTGGTGCATTTTCTGCATTACTTGCAGCTATTATTGCAACAAAACAAACTGACATTAAAAAGATTCTTGCATATTCAACTATGAGTCAGTTAGGTTATATGTTCATAGCTGTTGGTCTTGGATTTTATTCAACTGGTCTTTTCCATGTATTTACACATGCATTCTTTAAAGCAATGTTATTTATGGCAGCAGGTGGTGTTATCTTAGCTGTTCATCATAGACAAAATATTTTTGATATAGCCAAGCATAGAGCACATACACCTATTATTAAGTTTACCTTCTTAATTGGTGTAATAGCAATTTCAGGAGTTCCATTCTTTTCTGGTTTCTTCTCGAAAGATGCAATTTTAGCAGCTGCATTCCAAGAAGGTGAATACCTAATTTGGGCAATTGCATTATTTACTGCATTTTTAACTGCATTTTATATGTTTAGATTATATTTTATTGTTTTTGTAGCCCCTACAAAACATGATGTAAAATATGAATATACATCTAAAACAATTACAATCCCTTTGCTACTTTTAGCAATAGGAGCAGTAGCAGCTGGATATTTAAACTTACCAGCTGTTTTAGGAGGAGAGCATTTAGTCGACACATGGCTAGCACAATTAAAATCAACTTCAATACATATGAGTCACTTAACAGAATGGATTTTAATGATTCTTTCAGTTGCAGTTGCAGGATCTGGTATTTTTGTTGCTTACAAAAAATATGCAAACTTTGATATCTATCACCCTGAAGAAGAAACTGGCCTAATTGGAAGAAGATTTTATGTTGATGAATTATATGATTATTTATTTGTGCAATCTACAAAAAAAGTTTCTACTTTTATTGATAAAATTATAGATGACAAAATTATTGATGGATTTATTATGAGTTCTTCAGATAGCTTTGTAAACATTGGTAAAAAAGTTTCTTTAACACAAAATGCAAATGTTAGATTCTATGCAACCTTTATGCTTGTTGGAATGACATGCATATTTATTTATTTATATATTAAGTTAGGATTATAGTATGAGCCCAGATATACTTTCATTTATAATATTTTTACCTGCTCTTGTTGCTTTTGCTTTAATGATTACAACTAAAGACGTGAATACAATTAGAAATATCGCTTTTTTAACAACAACGGTTATTTTAGCTCTAGTTCTAAAAATTTATATCGAGTTTATTCCAAGTGATGGTATGCAGTTTGTTACTAATGTACCTTGGATTGAAACATATGGAATTAACTATTATGTTGGATTAGATGGTTTCTCTTTAACAATTTTAATGATGATTGCAATTTTAATCCCAACATCTTATCTTTTATTATGGGAAGGTAGAACTAAAGGTTATTGGTTAAATATGCTTTTAGTTCAAACAGGAGTTACAGGTACATTATTATCTTTAGATATTGTATTATTTTATTTCTTCTGGGAAGTTATGCTTTTACCTGTATTCCTTATGATAGGTTCATATGGTTTTGGAAAAAAAGTTTTCACAACTATTAAAGTAACTGTTTATACTATGGTAGGTTCATTACTTATGTTTGTAGCAATTTTATATTTAGGTGTTGCATATCATAATGAATTTGGGGTATGGTCATTTGCTTACAATGAACTAATGAGAATTACAACTATTGAATATTCAACTAAAGTATGGTTATTTTTAGGATTTTTAGCAGCCTTTGCTATTAAGATTCCTATTTTTCCATTACATACTTGGATTATGGAAACATATAAAAATGCTCCAACGGGTGCTGTTTTTTTACTATCTTCCATCATGGCAAAACTTGGTGTCTATGCAATTGTTAGATTTATGATTCCTATTTTTCCTGAAATTTATATTGAGTTCTCAGCATACTTTGTTGCTATTGGATTATTTGGCCTTGTTTACTTTGGTATTGCAGCACTAATGCAAGATGATATTAAAAGAATGTTTGCATACTCATCTGCTTCGCATTTAAGTTTTATTGCGGCTGGTATCTTTTCACTTAATGAATATGGAATTAATGGTGCTTTATATTTAATCATCGCACATGCAATTGCAACTGGTGCACTATTTTTATTAGTTGGACTAATTCACGAAGAAACTGATTTTAAAAGTATAAAAGATTTGGGTGGAATTGCAAAACAAGCTCCAATTTTAACTTTTATTTTTGCAATTATGTTATTTGCAAATGTAGGACTTCCTGGAACAAATGGATTTGTATCTGAATTACTAATTATCTTTGGTATTTATGAGTTTAATCATACCTTAGGATATATCTCTGCAATTACTGTTATTGTTGGAGCTTCATATATGTTATGGATGTTTCAAAGAGCAATATTACAAGATAGGCCTGAAGGTTCTCCTACTTTAATTATGAGAGATTTAAAAATCAAAGAAATTATTGGCCTTGCTCCTTGGGTAGTTTTAGTATTCTTAATGGGTATTTATCCTGAAATATTTATTGATAAATTTGAGCCAACAGTTACTCATTATTTAAATGACATTTTACATATTGGAGCTTCAAAATGAGTGAATTTATATATTTAATTCCAGCAATTACAATATTAGTTGGAGCTTTAACTCTAATGTTTATGAGTATGTATGAAAAGTATACTGTTAAAAACTTTATTACAGTTTCATGTATTTTTCTTTTTATAGCACTTGGTTTTTCTTCTTTAAGTTTTACAGATTTATATTCGGTAAAGCCATATAGTGATTTATTAAATAATGTTTTGATATTTGATACTTTTTCAAATTTTTTCAATATATTACTTATTCTTGGTACTATATTAACATTATTAATAGGTGAGCACTATTTTCAACATAGATCATACTTTAAAGGTGAGTTCTTCTCAATTTTATTATTTGCTTTATTCGGTATGATGTTATTATCTCATACAAATGAACTAATAACTGCATATATTGCATTAGAGATTGCATCTTTTTCTGTTTATATTATGGTTGGCTACAATACAGAAGATTCAAAAAGAGTAGAAGCTATATTTAAATACTTGGTTTTAGGTTCATTTATTGGGGCTTTTTACTTACTAGGTGTTGTATTAGTTTATGGAGCAACTGCAACTACAAACTTAAGTGAATTAGGTACATATATTTCAACTCACTCTGGTGATGATATGATCTTAGTTTATATAGGTTTAACATTAATTCTATTTACCTTCCTATTTAAAATTGCAGCATTTCCATTTCAATCATGGGTTCTTGATGTTTATAGAGGAGCACCTATGGTTATTACTGCATATATGGCCTCAACTTTTAAAATTGCGATTTTCTCATTTTTTATGAGAGCATTTTTACAAGATTTAGCACCTATTATTGACTTCTGGGATACGATTATATCAGTAATTATTGTTTTAACACTTGTATTTGGTACATACTTAGCAGTAAATCAAAATATTGTAAAAAGAATGTTAGCAGCATCTTCAATTGTACATACAGGATATTTATTATTAGCATTTATTGCACTTTCATATAAAGATGGAGAATTATTAAATATTGATTCTGCATATGCAACAATGTTTTATTTAATTGCTTATTTATTATCAGCTCTTGGAGCTTTTGGATTAGCTTCACATATTATTTCAGAAACAAATGTTAGAGTTACTTATAATGACTTTAAAGGTTTAGCACATGAAAGACCTTTTTTAGCTGCAATGATGACAATTTTCCTTTTCTCGCTTGCAGGAATTCCTTCAACGATTGGATTTATTGGTAAATTCTATGTATTTACAGAAGCAATTAATGCAGGATATGTTTCACTTGCCATATTGGCAATTATTGCAACAATTGTTTCTGTTTATTATTACTTTAAATTAATTGCAATGATGTATTTTTATCCAGCTCCTAGTACTTGTAGTATTGAAGGATTTAATGATAAAAGAGTTTCAACTTATGCAATTGCCTTTGTTGCAATTTTAACAATATTAGGAGGAGTTGGTTCTGCAATCGTCTTCTTTATTCCAATATTAAATATTGATACATTGATTGCTTTAAGTCAAACTGCTGTTCAATCTTTATTTATAAAATAGAGTGTGTTAATTAGTAACACAAGACTTTCTAAATACTTCAGATATACAATCAAAAATTGTACATAATAAAAGCCCATTAAATGGGCTTTTATTACTATCACTTAGTTAATACCTCATATAATTGTACATTTATAATACATACAAAAATAAACAAAACTGAAGTACCATTACGCTATTATATTGCTATTATAAAATAAATTTTATCACTGGAAAGGATTGAATATGAGTAACCTTATAGAAGGCTATTTAGGTAAAACAGTTGAGGGGAAGAAAAGTAGACTACCTGCTAAACTTGACTATTTACAAAGTGTTACAGGTGGATTTCTAGCATTATTCATGTGGGCACACATGTTACTAGTATCTTCGATATTAATATCTGAAGAGTTCATGTATACAATTACAAAGCTATTAGAAGCTAGCTTTATTATTGATGGGGGTAGCCCTATTTTAGTTAGTATTACAGCATTTGTAATATTTGTAATCTTTATTGCACATGCAGCATTAGGTATGAGAAAATTACCGGGTAACTTTAAACAGTTCCAAGTAATGAGAGCGCACTCTAAAAATATGGATCATGATGATACTAAGCTTTGGTTTACACAAGCAGGAACTGGTTTTACTATGTTCTTCTTAGGTTCAGTTCACTTATATATTATTATGACAAATTCAGATGCAATTGGTCCTTATGCATCAGCAGATAGAATCTGGTCTGAATGGATGTGGCCTTTATATATTCTTTTATTAATTGCTGTTGAATTACATGGAACAATTGGTCTTTATAGATTATGTGTAAAATGGGGATGGTTTGATGGAGAAAATCCAAAAGCTACAAGAATTGCACTTAAAAAAGTAAAATGGGCATTAACTATATTCTTCTTAACATTAGGTTTCTTATCTTTAGCAGCTTATATGAAAATAGGTTATGAACATGCAAAAGCTGGAAAAGTTGGTGAAAGATTTGTACCAACGGCAAAAGTTATGGAATATAATATAACAAATAAAACTATTGGAGGAATCGCATAATGAAAATTAATTACTGTGATGCATTAGTAATTGGTGGAGGACTTGCAGGTTTAAGAGCTGCAGTTGCTGCACAAAAAAAAGAATTAAGTACAATTGTACTATCTTTAGTTCCTGTTAAAAGATCTCATAGTGCTGCTGCTCAAGGTGGTATGCAAGCATCTTTAGGTAACTCTAAAATGTCTGATGGAGATAACGAAGATTTACACTTTGCGGATACTGTAAAAGGTTCTGACTGGGGATGTGATCAAGAAGTTGCAAGAATGTTTGTACACACTGCACCAAAAGCAATTAGAGAATTAGCTGGTTGGGGTGTTCCTTGGACTAGAGTTAGAGAAGGTTCAAGAGAAGCTGTTATTAATGCTAAGAAAACAACAATTACTGAAGATGCTGACAGACATGGTTTAATTATGTCTAGAGACTTTGGTGGTACTAAAAAATGGAGAACATGTTACACTGCTGATGCAACGGGACATACTATGTTATTTGGTGTTGCTAATGAAGCTTTAAAGCATGATGTTGATATTAGAGATAGAAAAGAAGCACTTTCATTAATCCATGAAGATAATAGATGTTATGGAGCAATTGTAAGAGATTTAATTACAGGGGAATTAGAAGCTTATGTTGCAAAAGGAACATGTATTGCTACTGGTGGATACGGAAGAGTATTTAAACAAACTACTAATGCAGTAATTTGTGAAGGTATTGGTGCAGCGATTGCCTTAGAAACTGGAGTGGCTACTTTAGGAAATATGGAAGCTGTACAATTTCACCCAACTCCAATCGTTCCATCAGGGATTCTATTAACTGAAGGTTGTAGAGGAGATGGTGGAATCTTAAGAGACGTTGATGGTCACAGATTTATGCCAGATTACGAACCAGAGAAAAAAGAATTAGCATCAAGAGATGTTGTTTCTAGAAGAATGATTGAGCACATTAGAAATGGGAAAGGTGTTCCTTCTCCATATGGTGATCACATTTGGTTAGATATTTCTATTCTTGGTCGTGAGCATATTGAAAAGAACTTAAGAGATGTTCAAGAAATCTGTCAAATCTTTAATGGTATTGATCCAGCAGATGAAGGTAAAAAAGGATGGGCTCCAGTTTTACCAATGCAACATTACTCAATGGGTGGAATTAGAACTAAACCAACAGGTGAATCTCAAAAATTAAATGGTTTATTTGTTTGTGGTGAAGCATCTTGTTGGGATATGCATGGATTCAATAGACTTGGTGGAAACTCAGTATCTGAAACAGTTGTTGCAGGTATGATTGTTGGAAACTATTTCGCTGATTATTGTATTACAAATGATGTAGTAATTGGAACAAAAACTGTTCAAAAATTCTTAGATGCTCAAGACACTTATATTGATGAAATTTTAGCTTACGAAGGACCTGAAGATATTTTTAGAATTAAAAATAGAATGCAGAATCTAATGGATGAAAAAGTTGGAATCTTTAGAGATGGTGTAAGATTAGCAGAAGCTGTTAATGAACTAGAAGAACTTTTAATTAAGACTAAACAAATTAATGTTAAATCTAAAGAAAGAGTTGGAAACCCAGAACTAGAAGAAGCATATAGAGTTCCAAGAATGCTTAAAGTTGCACTTTGTGTTGCTAAAGGTGCAAGAGAGAGAACTGAATCAAGAGGTGCTCACTATAGAGAAGACCACTTAAAAAGAGATGATGCAAATTGGTTAAATAGAACATTAACTTCTTGGCCAAATCCAAGTGATACACTTCCTACGATTACATATGAAGAGTTAGATATTATGACAATGGAAATGCCTCCAGCATTTAGAGGTTATGGTGCTAAGGGTATGATTATTGAAAATGAATTATCAGAAAAAAGACAAGCTGTAGTTGATGAAATAACTGAAAAAATGCAAGCTGAGGGTAAAGATAGACATGAAATCCAAGATGCATTAATGCCATTTAGTTTACCAATGAACTATAGAGAAAAAAATGAAAGAGTAGGAGACTTATAATGAGTATTGAAAAAGGTAGAGAAATAACAATATCAGTTCTTAAATTTAATCCACGATCTAAGGTTTCTAAACCTCATTTCGTTGATTACAAATTAGAAGAAACTCCAGGGATGACTCTTTTTATTGCTTTAATGAAAATTAGAGAAGAGTATGATCCAGATTTATCATTTGACTTCGTATGTCGAGCAGGAATTTGTGGTTCTTGTGGAATGGTAGTAAATGGAAAACCTGCACTTGCATGTAGAACACTAATTGCAAATTACCCTACTGGAAATTTACAATTAATGCCAATGCCTGCATTTGAACTTATCAAAGATTTATCAGTTAATACTGGTAAATGGATGGATGCAATGTCTAAAAGAGTTGAATCTTGGATTGTTGATAATGGTGAAGAAAATGATATTACAAAACTTGAAGAGAGAGTTGATCCAGATGTAGCTGATGCGACTTTTGAACTTGATAGATGTATTGAGTGTGGAATTTGTGTTGCTTCTTGTGGTACTAAACTTATGAGACCTGATTTTGTTGGACCTGTTGGACTTAACAGAGTTGCAAGATTTGAAGTAGATCCTCATGATAAAAGAACTGCTGAAGATTTCTATGAACTAATTGGTGATGATGATGGAATCTTTGGTTGTATGTCTTTATTAGCTTGTGAAGATCACTGTCCAAAACACTTACCATTACAAAATAAAATAGCTTACTTAAGAAGAAAACTAGTAGCACTAAGATAATTACGAAAGAGGATTTTCCTCTTCGTATTTCATTGTAACTGTATAAAAAGTTAAGTATCAATAGTTTGATATTTAACTTTTTGTATTTTAGGGAGATATAATGAGCTTAGCTAATGATTACTTTTTACTTTATCATGGGATAACATTTGAACAAAATTTAGATGTTGAATCTATTGATACAAACATAAATAATGATATATTTTCAATATATGCTTTAATATTAAGCACGACTAGAAAAAATTGTGATAAATTTTTACCATTAACATCATTTAAAACTTTTTGCCAACAATTAAATGTTAAAACACCTTCTAATATCAGTGAATTAAATCACTTACAACATAATATTGTAGAAAATATTAAAGAAACAAAATCAAAAGAATATATAGATACATTACATGAATCTTTTGAATATCTTAATAAATCAGAAGTTGTAAATAATGACGATTATCAAAAACTAATTTCATTATTTGATCATAAAGAACTAGATATTAATAATGAAGATATACCTTTAGAAAATGATGTTATTGAAAATGCAAAATTATCATTTAAAGAATTAAAACCAATGTTAGAAGAGATTGTAGAAGAGATTAGATCTTTAACAAAAAATGAAACTACTTTAAGTGAATTAACTCAAACAAATGATTATCTAAATAATCAAAAATTCTCTATTGGAATTACAGGTGTTATGAATGCAGGTAAATCTACTATGCTTAACGCTTTAATGGGTAAAGAGATTTTAGGAAGTGCCGTAGTTCCAGAAACTGCAAACTTAACAGTTGTAAAACACAATACTCATGAAAAAGCAAAAGTATTTTATTGGAATACTCAAGAGTGGAATAAAATCGAAACGGCTGCTTTAGAGCTTGAATCTATGAGAGATTATGTAAATGAAACAATTGCAACATTTGGTGATGAACTAAACTCTTATATTCAAAAAGAGTCAAGATTTGATGAAGTTGATATAAATGATCTTTCATTATATACATCTGCTGAAGCTGAGGGTAAAAGATGTAATCTTGTAAAATATGTAGAATTAGGTTCAAATTTAGACTTCTTATCAGATGGAATTGAAATAGTTGATACACCAGGTCTTGACGATCCTGTTATTCAAAGAGAAGAAATCACTAAAGAATATATTTCTCAATGTGATATGATGCTTCATCTTATGAATGTATCTCAAAGTGCGACATTAAAAGATGTTGAGTTTATAATTGATGCCCTACTTTATCAAAATATATCAAAACTATTAGTGGTAATTACAAGAGCAGATACTGTTTCAAAAGAACAGTTAGAAGAAGTAATAACTTATACAAAATCCTCAATTGAAAAACAATTAAAAGCTCAAAATAAAGATTCACAACTTGATTATATTTTAAAAACAATTAAATTTATTCCAATCTCAGGAAAAATGGCTTTATTGCATAGAACAGGTAGAGAAGAAGAAGCTTTGGAAGCTGGATTTACTTTAGAAGACACTGGAATTTTAGAGATTGAAAACTATTTAAATGAAACACTTTTTGGTTCTAGTTCACAAAAGGGTGAAATTATTATCCAATCTGCAAAAACTCAACTTTTAAAAACATTAGAAAAGAAGAATTTATCTTTAAACTATGAATTAAAACTTTTATCAAAATCAAAAGAAGAATTAGAGCTTGAATTAAAAGAGTTTGAAAAAAAGAAAATAGTAAATAAAAGAATCTTTGATGCAATGAATGAAGATATTATTTATTATAAAAATGATGCAAAAAACTATATTGACTCTCTTGAAACATTTTTAGAAAGTGAATTAGTTGATCTTCAAACAGTTATAAAACAAAGAGTTATTTCAGATGTTAGATATAGTTTTGAAAAAACAAAGAGGAAACCAGAAAACTCAAGAATAAAAGTAATAATTGAAACTGCAATTAAAGATGGAATTATTGATGTAATTAGAGATTATAGATATAAATTTATTTTGAAATCTCAAAGTATTGGTGAACAATGTGAACAAAAATATCAAGATTTTGGTTTTGTAATGGGTCATAAAAATGATAACTTTGATGCTAGAGGATTTTTCCAAGATGATTTTAAATCAGGATTCTTAACTTCAAATAATGAAATTTTAATTTCACAAATAACAGGAGCTGTTTCTAAATCAAAGGCAGCTAAGTTAAATGAATTAGATAGAGAAATAGAAAATTTTATTAAGGGTCAATTTAAAGGCATAGAAGAGAATATAAAAACTAAAGCAAATAAAGTTTCAAATCATTTAGTAGAAACATTTTTTGAGACATTAAATGCACCATTAAATCGAGTTAAACAAAAACTTGAAGATGAAGAAAATATCTTACAAAATCAAATAAAATCTTTTGAAGACAATGATAAAAATAGAGCAAATTTATCTATAGAAATACATAAAAAAATAAAGAATTTAAAGCAAATTTCTTCTGATATTAAAGGACTAAAATAATGAGTGCAAATTTAAAAATATTAGATAGTTTTATTAATGAGTTTAAAGATACTTATAAAGAAATTGAAATAATTTATGATGAAGGCTTATTAGGTGATATCAAAAAAATCGAAGACCAACTTCTTAATCAGAAGTTTTTTCCTTCAAAACAATTAGAGAGTATTTTACAAAAGCAAATTAGACGTGCAAGATTTCCAATGGAAGTTGCTATTACTGGACAATTTTCAGCTGGTAAATCAACATTTTTGAATGCCCTACTTTCAAAAAATATTCTTCCAACTGGAATTACACCAGTTACTTCAAAAGTAAACTTTATTAACTATGGAGAAGAGTATAAACTTAAAATCACTTATTATTCTGGAGCTCAAGAGTATGCACCAATTGAAGCTATTGCAGATTTTACTGATCAAAGATCTGAAGATATGAAAGATATTAAATATCTTACTTTATATGCACCTATGGATATTTTAAAAGAGATATCATTTGTAGATACTCCAGGACTTAATTCGCAATCTCAAAGTGATACAGATACAACAAGAAGTGTATTAAGAGATGTTGGCGGAATTATCTGGCTTACACTTATTGATAATGCAGGGAAACAATCAGAAGCAAAAGTACTTGAAGAGTATATGCAACTTTTCAAAGATAAATCTTTATGTGTTTTAAATCAAAAAGATAAGTTCTCACAAGAACAAGTAGAAACAACTACAAAATACGTATCAGAGAAATTTGGAAAATATTTTGCACAAGTAACTCCAATATCAGCAAAAATGGCACTAGATGCAAGAGCAGTTCAAAAAACAGTTCTTATTGAAGATTCTATTGATTCTATTTTAAAAGATTTTAAAAAAGATTTAAATGCAAATTTAAATGCCGATACTTTAGATTTCTTTGAAGAAAAATATGATGCTTTTCAAAATAAATTAAAAGAGATTAAATACTCAGATATATCTTCAAATTTAAAACTATTACAAGATTCAAATATTCAAGAAGTATTAGATTTTATTGAAAATGAAATGAGACCAAAAGCAGCAGAATCAAAAGAATATGCAATTAAAAAAGATTTAAAAGGTATCTGCGATATTTTAATAAAAGAGTACCAAACAATAATTGGGGTATATGATGCATTATGTAATGTTTTAAAATCTTGTGAAGAAAAAGTACTTAAACAATTTGACGAAATTCATAGCAAGCATTCAAAAGAATTATTTACTATTTATAACTCATTAGAAAGTATTATGGAAAAAGTAGCAAATGAAACTTATAAGAATATTCAAAGAAGACCAGCCTTTAGATTTGAAGAATCATCAGGTGGGTTTTTAAAATCTGAAAAGATTCAAAAAATTGAGTTTGAAACATATTGGATAAATGCAGATAATATTTATAAGAACTTATTTTATGATGATCAAACTATTGATAAAATGTTTAAAAGATCAATCAAACTTCTTAAAAATGTTGAGCTAAATACAGATGAGGCTTTTAGAGAAGTTTATAGACATATAAAAACCGAAGTACAAAAATGGCAAGAGCCTTATGAACTTATTAAAAAAAACAGAGAAATTGCCTCAGATACTGAGTTTTCAAATACAAGACACTTTGCAGCAAAAGTATATGAAAATGTA
>Ga0193954_1000221_pt1 | contig 34405 bp, 28 predicted proteins | sample BB_5_MG_FD_140340 | JGI IMG/M metagenome (GOLD analysis project Ga0193954, IMG submission 140340) | Microbial mat bacterial communities from the Broadkill River, Lewes, Delaware, United States - BB_5_MG | ecosystem: Environmental > Aquatic > Freshwater > River > Microbial mats | place: USA...
GCCAACAGGTGAGATCGATATTATTGCTCGCCGGGGTAAAATACTCGCATTTATTGAAGTAAAAACCCGCCGAACTCGTCGTTGCGGTGAGGCTGTTGAGGCCGTCAATGAGCGTAAACAGCGGCAAATTATTCGTACTGCACAGTGGTATTTAGCGCAACATGTCGACTCTAATATGCAACCCCGTTTTGATGTGATTGCGATTCAGGGTGATGAAACAAAGCACGATCTAAAACATATAACGGATGCTTTTGGCTTATAAAAGATTGGTAGATTAATTGTGATGACTTTAACTCAACGTTTAAAATTTGGTTACTATCGCCTTGCCGTTGCTTCAGTCGCCCACCGCGTTGCTAATATCGACTACAACATTGAGCAGATGAAGTTGGTTATCGATGACGCTCATTCTAGCGGTTGTGATTGTTTGGTGTTTCCAGAACTGTCCGTGACAGGCTACACCTGTGGTGATCTGTTCTTTCAGTCACTATTGGTCGATCATGCGCAGCAGGGTTTACTTGATCTTGCCGAGTTTAGTGCCAATTTATCGCTGTTGATTGTTGTTGGCGCGCCGATTGTTCAAGGTGGTCGGTTGTTTAACTGTGCTGTCCTTATTGGCGATGGTGAAATTCTTGGTATTGTACCGAAAAACTTTTTACCCAATAGCCAAGAGTTTTATGAAGAGCGCTGGTTCTCCGCAGCGCCAGATCGTACCGCCGATGAAGTGATCATTGCTGGGCAGCCGATTCCCTTTGGCGACGATCTGTTGTTTCATGATCTGCAACGACCCGATTGCGTCATCGGTGTTGAAATCTGTGAAGATGGTTGGGTTGCCAATCCACCCAGCGGCCAGATGGCAACGGCGGGAGCAACGGTGCTTCTCAATCTCTCTGCAAGCCCAGAGATCCTTGGCAAAAAACAGTACCGCCAACAGTTGGTGCGTTCGCAATCTGCGCGCTGTCTAGCCGCTTACGCCTATGCGTCAGCCGGGCCGGGTGAGTCGAGCACCGACTTGGTTTTCTCCGGTCATTCACTGATCGCTGAAAATGGTACGATTCTCGATGAAACGGAACGTTTCTCATTCGATGGACAATGGGTTTTTGCTGATATTGACCTAAATCGACTGACAAACGAACGTCTAAAAAATAATAGTTTTGCTGCCAGCCATGCCCAAAGCGATTATCGTATGGTTGAGGTAAGCAATTCGTTACCCGTTGCCGATGGTGAGCAAACAGTTCTCAAGCGAACATTGGATCGTCATCCTTTCGTGCCAAGCAATTTAGCAGAGCGTAACCAGCATTGTGAGGAGATTTTTGCCCTGCAAACCACCGCTCTGGCGCGGAGGTTAAAGCATATCGGTGCAAAAAACGTGGTGATAGGTTTGTCTGGTGGGCTTGATTCGACGTTGGCATTGCTGGTTGTGATAAAGGCTTTTGATCTCTTACAGCTTGATCGCAAAGGGATAGAAGCCGTCACCATGCCCGGTTTTGGTACGACGGAGCGTACCCGTGGCAACGCCGAAAAGTTAATCGAACTTCTCGGCACCAATAGCCGTGTCATCTCCATAGATGCAGCCGTTCGCCAACACTTTAGCGATATCGGTCACGATGAAACTGAGCACGATATCACCTATGAAAATAGTCAAGCACGTGAACGCACGCAACTGTTAATGGATATCGCCAATCAAGTGCGTGGTATCGTGATTGGCACTGGTGATCTATCGGAACTCGCCCTTGGTTGGTGTACCTACAATGCCGATCATATGTCGATGTATGGCGTGAATTGTGGTGTGCCGAAAACATTGGTGCGCTATCTGGTGTCGTGGTGTGCTGAAACAGCATACTGCGGTGAAACGCGAACAGTGCTTGAAGATGTCTGTGCTACGCCCGTTTCGCCAGAACTGTTACCGCCCGATGAGTCGGGTCAGATTAGCCAAGTGACCGAAGATCACGTTGGTCCTTACGAGCTACACGATTTCTTCCTGTTTCAGGTGGTACGTCACCAATTCGCACCACAAAAAGTGTTGTTTTTAGCGCAGCAAACCTTTGCTGGCGAGTATGATTTAGCGACAATTTTACGTTGGTTGAAGGTGTTTTATCAGCGCTTTTTTTCACAGCAATTCAAACGCTCATGTCTGCCTGATGGGCCTAAGGTCGGTAGTGTCGCTTTGTCACCGCGGGGTGATTGGCGTATGCCGAGTGATGCCTGTGTCCGTTTGTGGTTAAAAGAGTTAGAGGGTGTGGAGTTGAAAGATGACTGATTCTACACAGTGGGGGATCCTCTATGTGGTTGCTACACCGATTGGCAACCTTGAAGATATCACCTTTCGCGCTGTTCGCATTTTAAAAGAGGTAGACTTGGTTGCCGCAGAGGATACTCGCCACAGTCGTAAGTTGTTTAATCATTTTGGTATCGAGACCAATCTCACCTCGTGCTATGAACACAACGAATCGCAGAAAATGGATTATCTTCTTGGCTTGTTGCAACAAGGTCAGTCCATCGCTCTCATTAGTGATGCTGGAACACCAGCGATCTCTGACCCGGGGAATGTACTGGTTCAGCATTGTCGTAATTCTGGAGTTACCGTACTGCCTGTGCCGGGTCCGAGTGCCTGTATCTCCGCGTTGTCTGTGGCCGGTCTACCGACCGATCGTTTCTGCTTTGATGGCTTCCTGCCGCCAAAAAGTGTTGCCCGTTGTCGTGCTTTACAACCTTACTTGACGCAGAAACGGACGGTGGTTCTCTACGAAGCTCCACACCGTCTACTCAACTCACTCAAAGATATTGCCAGTGTTCTTGGTGATGATAAGCCGTTGGCGATTGCGCGTGAATTGACCAAATTACACGAGGAGTTGTTTCGCGGTACGGTGACGGAAGCCATTGAACATTTCTCCCAAGGTAAAGTTCGCGGCGAGATTGTTTTATTGCTCGCACCTGCCGTTGAACTCGCACCTACAGAAACTGTGCGCGAAGCCTTAGTGCGACTCAGCCAAGAGTGTGATCTGCCGATGAAAGCCATCGTTAAACAGGTGGCCAAGAGTCACGGTGTTAGTGGTAGTGAGGTGTATAACATTGCTCTGAGTCTTAAAGATTGATTGTTTTGGTATAACTGTGCGCAACCGAGCTTAGCGTGGTCGTGTATCAGCTTTCTATGTCTGGTTATCTCCTCTGTCCAATGGGGCACTATGAGACACTATCTTGCTGTACCGAGCTTGTTTATTGTTCTTTTGCTGTCGTCATGTGTCTCCTTGCCCAGTTCATCTAAGCGAGATGATCGCGCTGACCAGTGCTCGTCGAACGAAGCAAGTTTGTCGCTAGAGAAGATGGGCTTTAGCGTACAAGTTGGTGCCTTTAGTCAGCTAGGCAATGCGGTTCGTTTTAAACAGACACTCCAAAACCGAGGGATTGATGCCTATCATTTCCTGCATGAATCGGGATTGTATAAGGTTCGTTTTGGTAATCATGACAACTATTCGTTAGCGCGCCGAGAGGCTGAGCGCTTACAAGGTCAGCGGTTGATTGAAGGGTTTTTTATTGTTGACCCTGGTCAGTACGCGGTGTCCCACGTGGCAAACACTGGGGACGGTGGGTTGCGTGAGGAGTTGGTGAATACGGCGCAGGGTTTTCTCGGTGTGCCTTATCTCTGGGGTGGGCAAGATAAAAAAAAAGGGTTTGATTGCAGCGGACTTATGATGGTCAGTTACCGCCAAAATGGTTTGAATTTACCGCGTAACTCACGTGTACAGTATCAAGCTGGGCGTCGTGTGTCGAAAAAACAATTGCAGAAAGGTGATTTAGTGTTTTTTGCTACCAAGGGCGGAACGCGGGTCACCCACGTTGGGATGTATGCGGGTAATAACCGCTTTATTCACGCACCTCGTACGGGTAAAACAGTTCAATTTTCTAATTTGACGAATGATTTTTGGCGTAACTCTTATGTTGGCGGTCGCAGCTATTTGTAGTTCAACGTAAAATAGTGAAGCTGTCGAATTCGCCCTTGTGGGGGTGCGTTGCAACGGTTATCTTATCCACATGAGCGTTTTGTGGCCCCTTGCGACATTCATTAATCACCGCTTTGACTGCGAGTTCTTCCCCTTCAATTACGGCCGTGACATTGCCATTTACCCTGTTTTTCACCCAGCCAGTTACCCCGTGTGCCTGAGCTGCTTGTTCGGTGAAGTAGCGATAGCAAACGCCTTGAACGCGACCGCGAATTTCAAGCTCTACTCTTACCTGTGTCATCTTTATTTGATCCTCTTTTTCTCAATGACCAATCAGGTCAAGATATTGCTGTTCAGTGAGTACCGCAACCCCTTTAGCTTGGGCTGAATTGAGTTTGCTTGCCCCAACTTTTTCCCCTGTAATCAGGTAGTCTGTTTTCCCTGATACCGAACTGCCCACTTTCGCTCCCATCTTTTTCGCATTGGCTTGCATTTCAGAACGGCTGCCTTGCGTCATGGTGCCAGTAAAGACCAATAATTTCCCAGCGATGGGACTGAGTTCTCCTGAATCTTGTAACTCAGAGATCAGAGGGGTTATCGCCAAGTTGAAGTGCAGTTGAAACAGCTGCTTAAACAGCGGTGCAACACGGGTTAGTTCGCGGACAACAATTTCAGCAGTACGCTCGGCAAACCCTTCAATGGCAACAATCTGTTCAATGGTTAACGTGAAAATATCTTCGAGTTTGTGATGGTTAAGCAGGCGCTCGCAGTTACCGCCGCCCATCCGGAAGATGCCAAAGGCCGCGAGAAAACGCCAATCTTCAATCTGCTCGCTACGGCTACGTTGTAGTTGTGCGACGAGGTTTTCAGATTGCTTAGGGCCAAAGCCAATCCCTTCAAAATCAACGGCACTTTGTTTGTAAATTTCGGGCAGAGTGCGAACATTGCAGGCATAGAGCTTTTCGATGGTGGCAGGGCCAAAGCCGTCAATGTTGCCCAAGGTGCGGAAAAAATGCTCGATGGTGTGGGAAATTTGCGCAGGACATTGGCTGTTGTTGGTGCAAAACAGGTAGTCGTTATCCCACGTTAGTTCTCCACCACAGCTTGGGCAACTTTCAGGCAGTTGCGCTTCACTGGCCGCGATGACACGGAGTATTTTAGGGATCACTTCACCGCTGCGAGTTAGTTCGATTATCGCCTTCGGGCCAATGTTGTTATTTTTAACCATGCCGTAATGGTGTGCTGTTGCTCGTTGGATCATCGCTCCGCTTAAGCGTGTCGGTTCCACTTCAACAACTGGGTTAACGCGCCCTGAACGCGATGTTTGTGGATGTACTGCAATGACATTGACCTCGGCGGTTTCAACATTATCCTTCAAGGCAATTTGCCAACGATGATGATGGCGGGTCGCGCCCATATACTCTTTTAGTTCGTCATCAATGATCTCAAAAATAACCCCATCAACATCATAGTCGACGGCGTTAAGCTGTTCGCGAAAGATGGTTTCAAGTTGTTGCTCAAGCTGCTGCGCAGAACCGCTCCAGCAGGGTAGTAATTCAAATGGATAGAAAACAGCTGCTTGCTCTTTAATGGCTTGAGCCGCTGGCGGATCGAGTTCTTTCTCTTTGACAACGCTGGCCTGAAAATTACGTGAGTTTTCGAAATACTCGGCGAGGTGTTGTTTGAAATAGCTGGTGCTGACGACAATCTCTCCCGCACCGAGGCCACGCTTACCGTTGTTTGCTACGACTAAGCCGCGTTGCATCACTCGGCTTATGTCAGTGCCACGCTTGCCATCTCCACGGGTGTAGAGGTGGTGGCCATCATCGTAGGCGGCAAATCCGTCCAACTTTGGTGTCGCTTTAAAGATCAGTTCAGCAAAAGGCTTATTGAGATCAGTCGCGGCTTTTTTGATTCGCTCTAGCCAACGTAACATCTCATTTACTGTGTAAGCTTTATCTGTTGAGAGCATCCGCACTGGTAGTTCGACGGTCTTTCCACTAAAGGCCGCTTCAGGTTCGACTGTGGTTAGGAATGGATGTTGTGGTGCGCGTCGTTCTAGCTCGGCTAAAAAAAAGAAATCGTAATCACTATCACTGATTAGGCGATCACCAGCACGGTAGAGGGTGTTGGCTGTCGTTAAAAACTCTACCAGTTCTTCATCACTCAGAGAGCTTGGTAGGCAGGTTTGCTGGCAAATATCAGCTATTTTTTGTTCGGTGAGGTGATTGAATTGAATGCCGGCGAGGGCTAATGTTTGTTTATGTTTTTCGCTGAGCATGGAGAGCCTTATTGTGTGATAACGGATAATGGACTTAACTCAATTTATCGTCCATATCCTCAGGGGAAAGCGTGGTCGTTGTCAACAACTATCCGCTTGTTGTTATGAGGCGTTGTTGGTAATTGTTTTTCGTAATTGAGTGGGCTAGTATGGGCCATCAATTTTTATGGAATGACGATGTAATTCTGAATACTGAGGAAGCTATGACCGAAGATCAATGGTATCAACTGTTAATTATGGGCGGCTTGTTTGTGATGTCAGCGTTTTTTTCTGGCTCCGAAACTGCACTGCTGGCAATGGACCGTTTGCGGGTGAAGTACCTTGTTGAAAAACAGCGCCGTGGTGCGGCAACCCTAGACGCATTACTCGACAATCCAGAATGGCTACTCGGTGGCATTCTGGTTGGGAACAATCTCGTTAATATTGCCCTCTCTGTTCTTGCGACCACATTTTTTGTCGAAATTTTTGGCGTGCATGGTGAGTTGATGACGATTGCCATCTTAACACCAATATTGTTGATCGTCTCTGAGGTCTGCCCTAAAACCTACGCTGCGCGTCGTGCTGAGGTGGTTTCCTTCCGAGTGTTAAAGCCGATTCGCTTTGTGTTATGGATTTTATCCCCCGTCATCTGGTTGGTCACAGGTTTGTCGGGTTTGATCACCCGTCTCTTCAAAATTGATGATGAAAATTCTGGTCTTTCAGCCGATGAGATTAAAACGATGATCTCCCTTGGTGCGCAATCAGGTTCACTTGCTGGTAGTCAGCAAAAGATGTTGCATGGAGTGTTTGAATTATCACAACTTCGCGTGCGTGATTTGATGATTCCGCGTACGGAGGTGACTGGAGTTAATGTTGAGGCCCCATTTGCTCTGCTGCTAGATCAAGTTAAGCGTTCATCGCATTCGCGCTTTCCCGTTTACCGCGAAACCCTTGATGATGTTGTTGGCATCATTCACTCGAAAGACGTGCTGCGCTTTGTCGATAATCCCGAGCAGTTTAAAATCGCCGACGTGATGCGTGATCCCTATTTTGTTCCTGAGGCAAAACAAGTTGAATCGTTGTTGCTCGCTTTTCGTAATCGCCGTGTTCACCTTGCTGTGGTTCTTGATGAATACGGCGGAGTGGAAGGAATTGTCACACTCGAAGATGTGCTCGAAGAGATTGTCGGTGAAATTCAGGATGAGTATGATGAAGAAGAGCAGGGTGTTATCCCTATCACAGCTGGGTGTTATCTCATTGATGGCGGAATCACCATTCGAGCTTTAAATCGTCGATTTGATGTCAATTTTCTGGAGGAAGATGCCACAACGCTCGCAGGTTTGATGCTGAGTCAATTTGGTCATATCCCCGCAGCGGGTGAGCAGTGCGTGATTAACGCTGTGACGTTGACTGTTCGCAAAGTGGTTCAGCAACGTATTGAGCAGATTGAGTTGAGTTTGCCTGAACGGTAGCTGGGGCGATATGTTGAGCTTGTGTTGTAATCGTTAGAAGCCGCACTGATCAAGGTGCGGCTTTTTTATTCTTTAGTTTGCGTGTTTTATATTGTGGCGTCACTCGCCAATAACAATATTGAGACGTAGGGTAATACCGACATTACTTTTGTAGCTTTTTGATTCTGGCCAGTCGATATACGGCTCAACTTCGTAGAAGAGATAGGGGCGCCAAAACTCGTTGCGAAGGCGAATGCTTGCTGCATAGTTTTCAATGGCATCACCTTGAGAGCCATCTGTTGAACCGTTGAGGTACAAGCCGCTAACCACCGCCCCTTTGGTAGAAAACCGATACATGTAGGATAGCCCACCACGCCATTCCAAACCGTCTGTCTTGTCTGAAATTTGGCCACGACCACTAAGCCGGACCACTCCGGGGTGTTCAAATAGATAATCAAATTCAGTTAGCAATCGGCCACCAATACCGTATTTTGTATCTAAAAAAAATGAAGGGGTAAGTCGCATTTTGGTGTTTTTTGAGAAATTATGTTGTCGGCGATGTCGACCATATAGATAAATATCTGGTCCAGAATGGACACCTACGCGCAAATCAATCGTTTCTTTTAGTGTTGATAGTTTTGTCCAGCGAAGCGCCGCGTTGAAGTTGTTGTCTGCCGTGTCAGCAACGTCTTGGGGGCGATTTGCTTCAAGTGGAAGAAGGTTGAAGTCGTCGACCTCATCGTTAGAAAAAAGCAGGTCAAAGCGTCTTTTAAGATTCGGCAGTCTGACTTTTACTCGCACACGAGCATAGGTGTTTTCTGTGTCACCTTCGCTTGGTTCCCAACCCAGGGTGATTCGCGTTCGCATGGTGGCCTGTTCGTCTTGGTCGCGCAAGTCACCAAAAAACCGATCAAACCACTGTGCCGCTTTCTGGGTATTGGCATGCCAGACATTGTGCGAACGATCCAGCCAGTGAGAATCATTATCAATTGGTGTCGTTTGTGCCCCATTTGCAAAGCTGTATTGTGCGAGGAACACAAGAGCTATAAGCAGTATGATGGATCGTGTCATTTTAATATCCTCCTGTGAAAGAGGTTGATGCTATGCAGCCTTTATTTAACTTTAACGCAGAAATTTTTTATGCCCAGCGTTGATTAACAATAACCTGAGAATATACCTCACTTTTGTCGTAGTCAGCAGTTGTCGTAACGGTTGGCTTGGAGCGTATAAGCGCACATCTTTTTGTGTTGCCTCAGCATGGGAATCATCGTTTTCCGCCTCAACTGCTTTTTCATGTGAATAATTGCCGGTTGTGGGAACTTTTCCCACAATGAATCGTGCCGTACTTTTTTAAGTGCGTTTTTTTTCGTTTTTTTTACTCCTTAATGAAAATCTGGCTATTTGCTGAATGTTTTTTCTGCCTAATTCTCTGTAATTACAGAATTTATTTTAGTTTTATCCGCTAAGTTGTCTTCAGGCTGAAAAGGGGGGAAGACCTTGACATAAACGTTGTGCTGAGGTTATATTTCCCAATACGTGTATTTAAGTGTTAAATCAACACATATTTAGAGCAAAAGAGGCCACATGAGTTTTTCGGGTACCTTCATCAATAGCATTGATCCAAAAGGACGCTTGAGCATCCCTGCGAAATTGCGCAGCTTGCTCGCGGATACCTATGGTGATGAGTTGTTGGTGGTGACTCGGCGTAAAGATGCCTTAGTTGCGTATCCTGCTTCTGAGTGGGAAAAGACAAAAGCACGCGTTGATGCGATGCCGAATGGTAACGATAAGGATTTGATCTATCGCAGTCGCATTAGTCCTGCGGTGGAGTGCTCATTTGATCGTCAAGGGCGTATTGCCCTCCCAGCTTCATTACGAACTATTGCTAAGTTTGACAAGGAGATCGTGATCGTTGCTATGGCAGGAAAAATTGAGATGTGGAGTCAGGTGTTATTCGATGAGCAACTAGAGGCGGCTGAGCAGCAACTTGATACGATGAAGGCTGAACTCGGAAACTTAGGCTTCTAAAATGGATACAGCTAACTTTAAACACCTATCGGTGCTGCCGAATGAAGTTTTAGCATTATTAGATGTGAAGCCGGGCGCAGTTGTGCTAGACGGAACGCTTGGCGCAGGTGGTCATTCAAATCTAATACTCCAAGCCTCCTCGCCCGATGGGTTACTGATTGGTTTGGATAGAGATCAGGATGCCTTAAAGAAGGCGGGCGAAGTTCTCGCAGGCTATGGTGACCGTGCTATTTTGCGCCACGCCAACTTCTCTGAGGCTCCTCAGGTGCTCAATGAATTGGGTATTGATGGTCTCGATGGCATGTTGCTTGATTTAGGCGTGTCATCTTATCAGTTAGACGAAGTTGAACGTGGGTTCTCTTTTCGTAACGATGCGCCACTTGATATGCGCATGAATCGTCAGGCTGGAATAACTGCTGCTGAAGTGGTCAATGAAGAGAGCGTCGAAGAGTTGACGCTAATCTTTAAAAAGTATGGCGAAGAGCGTTGGTCAAAACGCATTGCGCGCAAGATTGAGCGTGTTCGTGAAAATGAGCCGATTTCGACAACGCTGCAACTTGCGACTCTGATTCAGGAGACCGTACCCGGTGGCATGATCCCCGGTCGTCTCCACCCCGCAACACGAGTATTTCAAGCGCTGAGAATTCGCGTTAATGATGAGTTGGAGCATGTGGCACAGGGTGTTGAACAAGGAATCGACCTACTTAAGTCCGGTGGCATTCTTGCTGTGATCAGTTTCCATTCGCTGGAAGATCGTATTGTGAAAAATATTTTCAAACATCGTGCAAATCCTTGTACCTGTCCACCACGGCTACCCATGTGTGCCTGTGGCAAGGTTGCTGATGTTGAAGTGTTAACCCGTCGCGGTGTTCGTGCTACGCAAGAAGAGGTGGATGAAAATCCTCGCTCACGTAGTGCTATTTTGCGGGCGATAAAACGGCTTTAAGTACATAGGGGGATTGCTATGATGGAAAATACCTGGACTTCAGGTGGACTGAGCATTGTTAATGTGAAGGTGACATCAATTCTAGCTGCCATTGTGCTGTTGTTAGTGATTGGTTTGTTTCATGTGTGGGTTCGTATTGAGGTGACTCAGTGTGGATACGATGTGTCGCGGCTAGAAAAAGAGATTAGAAAAGCAGAGTATGACCAGAAAAGCTTAACCGTGTCGATTGCGCAGTTGACGAACCCGCGCTATATCGAAAAGGTTGCCACCACACGGTTGGGTTTGAGAGCCCCACATGCGGAGCAGGTCATTACCGTTCAATAGAGCGGCGATGGTTGGTCACAAAATTGGAAAAGAAGTTAAGGGAAGTAAGGAGGCGCGTTATGGTGAACCGAGATTATGCCGAAAAACAAGATTTATGGTCAGAGATGAATGAGCTATGGATCAACCGTCAGCTTCGTCGCCGCAAGCTGCGGTTGAGCGCTTTGGCAATGGTGTCTGTGTTACTGATGGGCGGTGCTTTTATGTATAAAGCATCTATTGCTCCACAGGACCCTCTCTATCTACAAGTACAGGGGCAATCGTTAGAAGTTGAAACTTCTGGGAAGAATAGCCCTGTAGTACGTATTGATCAGAGGGATGATGTCATTGAAATCGCGGAAACACTCTCTATCTGATAAAGCCTCAGCGCGTAAAACGCCGAGTACAAAACAGGAAGCGCATGCTGTACGCGTGCGAATTCTGCTAGTAGGGGTTTGTTTTGTTTTGGTTTACCTCGCATTGGTGAGCCGCGCTTACTATCTTCAGGTTTACAGTGCGACGAAATGGCAAACGCTTGCAGCACGACAGCATAAAAAGAAAATCACACTTACCCCGCAACGTGGGGCAATTTTTGATCGAAACGGAGAAGCACTAGCGGTAAGTTTGGTCGCTAATTCCGTTTATGTCAATCCAACAGAATTAAGAAATCTGCTTGCGGAGGCTGAGGCCGAACGTGATGCGGCCCTAAAAAAATCTAAGCCTACCTCCGAAGAACCTGAAACAGCCGAAGAACCAGTACACAGTATTGAGTCAATTGCCACCACGCTTTCCACACGTCTTGGTCTAAGTTACCCTGTGGTATTGGCAAAGCTGAACAAAGATAAAAAATTTATTTGGTTGAAGCGCAGAATCAATGGAGTAGAAGACCGTTCGTTAGCGTCGCAGCCGATGCCAGGAATTCATTTCATTCCTGAACATGAGCGATGGTATCCAAATGGTCGAGTTGCTGGGCAAATTGTCGGATTCTCAGGCACGGATAATGATGGCTTAGAGGGCATTGAGCGCCGCTACAATAATGTTCTTGCTGGCGACGTGAGTTATCTCGTGACGCAGCGTGATGGTGTCAGGCGCAGCATAGGCAGTGGGCAACGAATTATTAAGGGCCAGCTTGGCAAGGATATCACCCTTACGATTGATAAGCAGATTCAATATATTGCTGAGAAAGAGTTGGCGAAAGCGGTACACGAGTCTAATTCGAAAAGTGGCAGTGTTGTTATCCTTGACCCATTCAGTGGAGAAGTTTTGGCGATGGCCAGTTCTCCCGATTACGATCCAAATACGTTTGGTTCGTTCTCTGCGGCACAGCGTCGGAATCGGGTCGTGTGCGATACCTATGAGCCGGGCTCAACGTTTAAACTTTTTTTGTTGGCAGCAGCTCTTGATTCAAATGTGATTAAAGTTGATGACGTGATCGACTGCGGTCGGGGATCGTACCACATTGGCGGCAAAGTCATACATGATCATGTTGCGTTAGGCCGACTCAGCGTTAGTGATGTACTCAAGTATAGCTCAAATATTGGTTGTGCAAAGATTGCTCAATCATTGGGTAAGGAACCGTTTTACTCCTATCTTACTCAGTTTGGTTTTGCAGAAAAAACAGAAATTGATTTTGATGGTGAAGGGCGCGGTTTATTGCGTCAGCCACAAAAATGGTTTGAGATTGACTTGGCAGCTATCTCGTTTGGACAGGGGGTGTCGGTAACGTCGCTACAGTTGGCGGCCGCTGCAAGCGCTATTGTTAATGGCGGCGAGCTATACCGGCCCTATTTAGTAAAAAAAATAACCAACCCCGTTAATAGCGTTAGCGATGAGCAAAGACCACAACTTGTACGACGAGTAATTGCACGTGACATTGCTCACCATCTAAAGAAGATGATGGTGACGGTAACAGACCCGGATGGCACAGGATCTCGGGCTCGTGTTGCAGGTTTTGATGTTGGCGGAAAGACGGGAACGGCACAAAAAGTTGATCCAGTAACACGCACTTACTCAGTGGATAAACGGGTCTCGTCGTTTATCGGTTTTGCTCCGGCAGATGAACCGAAAATGGTGATCCTTGTTGTGCTTGATGAGCCAAAGGTTAAGAAGACGTATGGTGGATTATTGGCTGCCCCTGTTTTCTCACGGATAGCTGAACAAGCATTACGCTACCTCCATGTGCCTGTTACACATAAAAAAAGTGTCGCAGTCGAAACATCTGTGCCACTACGAGCTGAAATTCCTGCATTGAGTTCAGTTACGGTGGCCGTCGATCCCGGCACAGAGGTGATGCCCGATTGTAAGGGATTAACGTCACGGCAAATGCTACGCTTAATGGCGAAGAGTGGTTTGAATATCATGCTTAAAGGGGTTGGTCGCGTTGTAGATCAGTACCCACGAGCAGGTGAGAGTGTAAATACCGATAGTGCTGTCTGGGTGCAATTACAACCACCGAATTAAAGTGAGGCGCGATGAAGCTGCATCAAATTATTGTTGATATCTGCTGTTTGAGCGAGCCCAAAGATACGAGCCAAGAGATTACTGCACTCTCTTACGACTCACGTAAGGTTTGCCCGCATAGCTTATTTTTTGCTCTTACGGGTGATGTTGTGGATGGTCACGATTTCATTACCGCCGCCATTGATAATGGTGCCGTTGCCATTGTCGCTGAGCGTGAAGTCACTGTGAGTGATGGGGTTCAGTTAATTCTGGTAAGCGATGCTCGTCAGTGTATGGCAAAAATGGCAGCAACATTCTACGGTTATCCCGCACGAGAGTTGTTGACCGTTGGTGTCACAGGAACAAATGGTAAAACAACGATGACTTATCTGGTTGAGTCATTGCTGGTTGCCGCAGGGTACAAACCCGCAGTAGTGGGGACAATAAGTAATCGATTCGCGGGTTATGATCTTGAAGCCAGTCATACCACGCCTGAGTCTCTGGACTTGCAGCAGATGTTGGCTGATTTTCGCCATCGTGGAGCCAATGCCTTGGTGATTGAGGTCTCTTCACATGCATTGATGCAATCACGAGTGTGTGGTTTAGATTTTAAGGCGACAGTTTTTACCAATCTAACCCCAGAGCACTTAGATTACCATAAAACGATGGATCACTACTTTGCGGCAAAGTCATTGATGTTTACGGATCCTACCGTTGCGGGTCAAAGCCGCGCAGTTGTGAATGCCGATGATCCGTATGGTGCAAAGTTACTTACCCTTGTTGAGAATGCCATTAGTGTCGGAATGCAGAACTATGCATCGGTGCGTGTGAAAGAGTTTAGCCAGTCGTTGTCTGGTACCCTTGCACAGTTGCAAACACCTTATGGTGATGTTCGATTAAATTCATCGTTGATTGGTCGATTCAACATGGAGAACCTTGCTTGTGCAGTGGGTGTTGGTGTAGCGCTCGAACTCCCTGTTGAGGTCATTGAGCAGGGGGTGAATCAGGCCCATACTGTTCCCGGGAGGTTAGAGCGGGTCGCTAACGATGTGGAAGCGCTTATCCTTGTTGATTATGCTCATACAGGCGATGGCTTAGAAAAGGCATTACAAGCGGTGAGCACCCTGAAGCCGAATAGAATCTTAACCGTATTTGGTTGTGGTGGTGACCGTGACACCTCGAAGCGTCCAGTTATGGCGGCTGTTGCTGCGCGGTATTCGACGTTGAGTATCGTCACTTCTGATAACCCTCGAACAGAAAACCCACAAACAATTTTAATGGATGTCTGTCGTGGGTTTGAGGACAGCTGTCAGCGGCATGAACGTTCAGTTGTTGATTCGTGGTCAGACAATCCAATGTCCTTAAATGCTCAGGACTGCCATTATTGTGTTATTGAAGATCGTGCGGTTGCCATAAATACAGCCGTTTCGTTGTTGCAAAAAGATGATCTGTTGCTGATTGCTGGAAAAGGGCATGAAGATTATCAGATTATTGGCACAGAAAAAATCCATTTTGATGATCGTGAACAGGTGAAGATCGCCCTACAAACACGGCGAGAACAATCGAGGAAATAGAAACTCAATGACGTTTACCATTGAAGATATCGCACAAATTGTTGGTGGCAGCTTACTACCTACGGCAGGTAGTGCAACAGTAACAGGGGTGTCAACGGATAGTCGTTCGTTGCAGCCAGGTGACCTGTTTGTGCCATTACATGGGCCAAATTATGATGGCCACGACTATTTGCGTCATGCCGTTGAGCATGGTGCTGCGGCGTGTTTAAGTGAAGAAGTTGTCGGTGGTTTAACCGTGCCGGTGGTTCAGGTTGACGATACGCTGAATTGTTTAGGCCAGCTCGCTGGTCATCTGCGCCAAAATTTTGTTGGCCCCGTCTTTGCCATAACGGGTACCACTGGTAAAACTTCAACGAAAGAGATGTTGGCTTCAATTCTCAGCCAACAGCATCAGGGGTTAAAAACTGAGGGTAATTTTAACAACCTGATTGGTTTGCCGCTGACATTGTCGCGCTTGAATGATGATCACCGTTGGATGGTACTTGAGCTAGGCATGAGTCAATATGGTGAAATTTCGCGCTTAGCTCAAATTGCTCAACCGAGTGTGGCGTTGATTACCAACGTTGGTGCTGGGCATCTTGCGGGTGTTGGCAATATTGCAGGTGTTGCTCAGGCGAAGGGGGAACTCTTCGAACATTTAAAGCCCGGAACGACAGCAATTATTAATAATGATGATCCGCATGTGGTCGCCTTACCGCTACCCGTAGGGGTTAAGCGTCTTAGTTTTGGCCTAGAAAATTGTGCAGATATCTGGGCCAGTGATCTTCACTGTGGACGAGAAACACAATTTACGTTGCATATTGATGGTCAATCACATGTCGTAACATTGCCGTTACCAGGGCAACATCAGGTGTTAAATGCTTTGGCCGCTGCCGCTGCTGCATATTGTGCTGGGGTCACTGTGGAGCAAATTATTGCTGGGCTTTCGGTTGTCAAGATGGCCGCTGCACGCTTAGAGATTCGTGAATTGAAATCAGGAATAACGCTGCTGGATGATAGCTATAATGCCAATCCGCAATCCATGAAAGCGGCTTTAAAGGCGCTTGGCGATTGGCCCTGTCTCGGACGTAAGGTTGCCGTATTGGCCGATATGTTAGAACTTGGTGACGCAGCAAAAGCGTGTCATCGTGATTTGGGAACTCAGGTTGCACAAAAAGCCGATGTTCTAATCACTATGGGGGATTGGTCAGAATATGTTACGCAAGGGGCTGCTAGCGCGAATAGTGATGGCACGCTTGAGATCGTCTTGCCTCCCTGTACCAATCATGCAGAAATTGTGCTCTGGCTTCAGAATAATTTGCGTGATGATGACTGTGTTCTGATAAAAGGTTCACGAGGTATGCATATGGAAAAAATTGTCCAACAGATAATCAATTAATCGTTGAAGTGGAGCCGGTAACAGCTTCCAAGTGAAATTAATACAAACGCAATTAACGTTGATCTGAATTCAACGTAATTATAGGAGGCTATCATGCTGTATCATCTCCTTTACCCACTTCATACTGAATTTTCAGCACTGTATGTATTTCGATTCATCACGTTTCGCACGATCTATGCGACGATTACGGCGCTTGTCATCTCATTTTTACTTGGCCCGTGGGTGATTGATCGCTTGTCTTCCTTGCAAATTGGTCAAACGATTCGCAAGGTTGGTCCAGAATCACACTTCAAGAAAGAGGGTACACCGACCATGGGTGGGACTCTGATTCTAATTGCGATTGTACTGCCGACGTTGATGTGGGCAGATTTGACCAATGGTTATATTTGGGTTGTTCTGTTAGTAACCGTTGGTTACGGCGCTATTGGCTTTGTTGATGATTACAAAAAAGTGAAATTAAAGAGCAGTGATGGTCTGTCTGCACGCTATAAAATGTTGTGGCAAATTATAATTGCCTTGATCGCCGCTGCTGTCCTGTTTCAGGTAACAAACTTTGAGCCTGTTCTTTCGGTCCCATTTTTTAAGGGGGTCAACCCAGCGCTGGGGTGGTTCTATATCCCCTTGATCCTCTTGGTTATTGTTGGTAGTGGTAACGCTGTTAATTTAACCGATGGGTTAGATGGTCTAGCCATTGGGCCAATGATTATTGCATCGGGTGCTTATCTTCTTTTTGCTTACCTTGCGGGGAATGCACGCCTCTCATCGTATCTGCAAATAACGGGGGTTCCTGGCGCAGGGGAACTGTCAATTATTTGTGGGGCCATGGTTGGAGCAGGGCTTGGCTTCTTGTGGTTTAACACTTACCCCGCTCAAGTGTTTATGGGCGATGTTGGCAGCTTATCTCTTGGTGGCGCACTGGGTGCGATTGCTATTATTGTTAAACAAGAGTTGGTGTTGGTCATTGTTGGTGGAATCTTTGTTGTCGAAGCACTATCAGTCATAGTGCAAGTGCTGTCGTTTCGCTTTCTTGGGCGGCGAGTCTTTCGTATGGCACCGATCCATCACCATTTCGAGTTAAAGGGCTGGCCCGAACCGAAGATTATTGTCCGTTTTTGGATTATAAGTATTGTCTTGGCCTTAGTGGCACTTTCCACCCTTAAGTTGAGATAGAACCATGGAGCTGCGGGGACAAAAAATTGTCGTTGTTGGGGCTGGCCGTAGTGGGCTGGCTGTTTGTCGTTACGCTGTTGATGCGGGAGGTTGTGTGATCCTCAGTGATCGACGTAGCGCTACGCAGATTTTAGCTAAAGACGATGGCACCTTTGCCTCGTTGCGATCACAATTGACTCTCGACTTGGAAGGTCACAGCCGAGAATTGTTTGTCACCGCTGATTTGATTGTTATTAGCCCAGGAGTCCCGCCTGATATAGATGTTCTTCAAGCAGCTCAGGCTGCGGGCGTTGAAATTATTGGCGAAATAGAGTTAGCCAGTCGGCAGTTACAATGTCCAATTCTGGCGATTACAGGAACCAACGGTAAATCGACGACAACTGAATTACTTGGCGCGATGTTGCGGCATTTTGGTCAGCAGGTGTTTGTCGGTGGCAACCTTGGGACTCCGCTCATTAGTGCTGATGCCTGTCAGGTAGATAGTTGTGATGATTACGTGGTGGTGGAGTTATCGTCTTTTCAGCTGGAAAGTATAGATCAGTTTCGCCCACGTTATGCAGCACTATTGAATATTTCGCTCGATCATTTAGATCGGTATCCCGACATGGCAAGTTATATTGCTGCTAAGGGAGCGATTTTCAATAATCAAACCCCTGAAGATGTTGCGATTCTCAATGTAGATGATACTGAGGTGATGCGTGTTGCTCAGAGTTGTCGGGCGCAAAAAGTACTGTTCTCATCATCGCAACACCTTGAGAAGGGGCTAAGTTATACTGACGGTATAATCGAATGGCGTGGCTATGGGCCGACGGTTCGTTTTGATGTCAATGAGCTTTATTTGTGCGGAGTGCATAATGTAGAAAATGTTATGGCGGCTCTCATCGCTCCATTACTTGAAGGGTTTAATCCGCAGCAATTGTGGCAAGCGGCCTGTGCTTTTACCGGGCTACCTCATCGTATGGTGCTTGTTGACGAAGTTGATGGTGTGCGTTGGTATAATGATTCGAAGGGAACAAACCCGGGTAGCGTAATGAAAAGCGTTGCGGGACTTCAGTCTCCACTCACTCTCATTGCCGGTGGTAAGGACAAGGGGGGCGATTATAATGATATGCGAGATTGCCTCAGTGGACGTGTTACCCAATTTGTGTTGATCGGTGAAGCAGCTTCTAAAATGGCTGAGGCTTGGCACGATATTGCTCCCATCTATCGGGCCGAGACTATGCAGCAAGCGGTAGATTATTCTCATCAGGTCACAGAGCGGGGGGGCGCTGTCTTGCTCTCACCTGGATGTTCAAGTTTTGATATGTTTGATAGCTTTGAACAGCGCGGTGAAATTTTTAGCGCAGCGGTGAAGGCACTGGCTGATCGCTGCAAGGACGATGAGTCGAACGTGAGTAAAGAGGGCTAAGTGGAAAAACGTCAGTACGACACAACGATCTTAATTCTCACCGTTGCTTTGGCTTGCTTTGGCGTGCTGATGGTTTATTCATCTTCATCAATCATGGCCGATACACGCTATGATGATAGCTTTTACTTTTTAAAACGGCAGGGTATTTTTGCCATCGCTGGCTTTATGGCTTTAGCCGTAGCAATGCGTATCGATTACCATTGGTGGCGAAGGCTGTCAGTACCGTTGTTGATTGTCAGTACGTTGCTGATGGCTGCGGTGTTTATCCCTGGCGTTGGTCATCAGGCAGGTGGTGCTAGCCGTTGGATTCGAATGCCAGGCTTTACGTTTCAACCGTCAGAATTAGCAAAGTTGGCGCTTATTTTTTATTTAGCCCATTCAGCAACTAAAAAAGAGGATCGACTAAAAGAGTTTAAATACGGGTTTGTCCCTTATATGGTTGTCCTGTTGATTTTGTTGAGTCTGATGCTCGCCCAACGTGACCTCGGTGGATCAGCCACCATGGCGATTGTTACTGGGTTAATGTTGCTGGTGGCAGGGACACGATGGCGCTATTTGATGCTCAGTGTGCTCACCGCAATTCCTATGCTGGTGTGGTTGATCATGCATGAAGAGTACCGTCGCCAACGAATTATGGCCTTCTTAGATCCATGGAAAGATCCGCGTGATACTGGTTTTCAGATCATTCAAAGTTGGATGGGCTTTGGTGTCGGTGGTATCTCAGGACAAGGCCTTGGTGAAGGAAAACAAAAGTTATTCTTTTTACCCGAAGCACACACCGATTTTATTTTTTCAGTCGTCGGTGAGGAGCTTGGTTTTGTCGCTGTGGTCATTGTGATCACCATGTTCTTAGGGATTGTTCTCTTTGGCTTGCGAGTGGCCAGTCAGGCGGAAGATGGTTTTGGTCGCTTAACTGCGTTTGGTATCAGTCTGTTGTTTGGTTTACAAGCTTTTGCCAATATGGCGGTCGTCATGGGGATGGTGCCCAATAAGGGGTTGGCTTTACCATTGTTGTCCTATGGTGGCACCAGCTTGCTGTGTACTTTGTTTTCGATTGGGATACTGCTTAATATCTCCTCTTCAGTGGAAAAGGTGCAGCGATGAGATACGTATTTACTGGTGGTGGTACAGGTGGGCATATCTTTCCGGCGCTCGCTATGGCAGAGCAGGCCACGCAGAACGATGAACACGCTGAAGTATTATTTATTGGTACTAAGAGTGGTATCGAAAGTCGTGTGGTGGAGCCACAAGGTTTCGACCTCGAAACAGTTAATTTTAGCGGTTTTGCTGGACAGTCTGTTTGGCGAAAAATGTTTGTTTTGGCCAAACTGGTCAGTAGCACACGTGAGGCGTTGAGACACTTGAATAAGTTTAAGCCCGATGTGGTAGTTGGTGTCGGTGGTTATGCCTCATTGCCAACATTGGTTGCCGCAGGCATCAAGCGAATTCCAGTAGTGCTTCATGAACAAAATGCCGTGCCTGGTTTAGCAAATAAACTGGCTTCATTTTGGGCTGCGCGCATCTGTCTCTCAATGCCGCAAGGGGCGAAGGGGCTTGCCGGTAAGTCTGTGGTGATGACAGGAAATCCAGTGCGCCAACAAATGTTTAGTTGTCGCCCATGGCAAGGTGATACGCCACAATTGTTAGTGTTTGGTGGTAGCCAAGGAGCCTCAGCAATTAATAAAGCGATGGTTGCAGCACTGCCACAGGTGTTAGAACGTTTTCCAACTTTGAAGGTGGTTCATCAAACAGGGCGTTATTCCTTGGCCGATGTGGTAACGGATTACAATGATCGCGGTTTAAATCAGGTCGAGGTGGTGGAATTTATCGATGATATGAGCGCCGCTTATGATCAGAGTCAGTTAGTAATTTGTCGTTCTGGTGCTACGACGGTGGCAGAGCTATCTGCCTGCGGGCGTCCCGCTATTTTGATTCCATTGCCACAAGCGGCGGCTGATCATCAAACGTGTAACGCGCAAGCGCTGGTTGACGCTGGGGCGGCGTATTTGTTGCCACAGAGTGATTTAGATGGTGAGCGACTCGCCGAAACAATTATCGACTTGCTCGATGATCAACAGACATTGAAATTAATGGCCAAAAACGCGAAATCACTTGCAGCTAAAGGAGCCGCTGAGCTCATTATCCATGAGTGCCAAATACTGGTACAGAAACGGAAGTAGATTATGTACGGGAAAATTCGTCGAATCCATTTTGTTGGAATTGGTGGTATTGGCATGAGCGGTATTGCCGAAGTGTTGCTCAATCTCAACTATCAGGTGTCAGGGTCCGATCTTAAAACGAGTGAACTTACTCGGCGTCTTGAGCAGCTTGGGGGCACAATTTACATTGGTCATGCGAGTGAAAATGTTGCTGATGCTCAGGTTGTTGTGACCAGTACGGCTGTTTCTGCTGATAACCCAGAAGTTGTTGAAGCTCAGCGCCTGCATGTTCCTGTCATTCCGCGTGCTGAAATGTTGGCAGAATTGATGCGGATGAAATATGGTATTGCCATTGCCGGAACGCATGGTAAAACCACAACGACTAGCATGGTCGCTACCTTATTGTCACACGGCGGCATTGATCCAACAGCGGTGGTTGGCGGTCGCCTCAATGCTTTAGGCTCAAATGCAAAATTGGGACAAGGGCAGTTTATGGTTGTTGAGGCCGATGAGTCGGATGGCTCGTTTTTAAAGCTATCACCGACCATTGCAGTGGTGACTAATATTGATGTTGATCATCTTGATTATTATTCAGGGCTGGATGAGATTCAGGCCGTGTTTATTGATTTTATCAATAAAATTCCATTCTATGGTTTGGCCGTATTGTGCCTTGATGATAGCAATATCCAAACCATCTTGCCGCAGGTCGAGAAGCGCTATACGACCTATGGCTTAACTCCGCAAGCGGATTATCGCGCCACGGATATTCAGTACAGTTCTGGTGGTACAGATTTTCAAGTAAGTTATCGCAATCAAGACCTTGGCCGTATGCGAATTGAGATGCCCGGTGAGCATAATGTGTTAAATGCCTTGGCGTCCTTAGTGGTCGCGCGTGAACTAGAGATAGAGGTTGAAAGCATTCGCCAAGGTTTTGCTGCCTTTGCTGGTGTTCAGCGCCGTTTTCAAATTAAACACGATGCCGAGGTGATGGTCGTTGATGATTATGGACATCACCCTGTAGAAATAAAAGCCACACTTGCTGCTGCCCGCAGTGGTTGGGAGAGAAGAATCGTTGCCGTTTTTCAGCCTCACCGTTATAGCCGAACGAAGGAGTTGTTTGACGATTTTGTCACGGCATTCTTTCAGGCTGATTGCTTGATTGTGATGGATGTCTATGCCGCCGGTGAGGAAAAACTCGAAGGAGTTGATAGTGCGATGCTGGTTCAATCCATTGCCGAGCATGGCCATCGGAATGTCCATTACTGTAACGATGCCCATCACGTTCTTACTCGCCTGAAGGAGTTGATGCTTCCCGGTGATATGGTGCTCACCTTTGGTGCAGGATCGGTGTGGCAGGTGGGTGAGCAATTGATTGAGACGTTATCGCCATGATCAAGATAGATTGGCGGAAGGAACTGACTCATGAACAGTGGGGAATTCGCGGCGAATGTCTGATTGACGAACCGCTGGGAAATTTGACCACGTGGCGAGTAGGTGGGCCTGCTGATCTATTGGTTCGACCTCTTGATATTGAGGACGTTCACACGCTGTTTGCTTTTATTCGTCAATACCGTGTACCGTGGCGTGTCATTGGTGGCGGTAGCAATCTTTTGGTTGCTGATAAGGGAGTTAGAGGCTTAGTGATTCAATTGACTGATATGAACTACATAACGCCCTCAGGAGAATGCCAAATTACCGTTGGGGCAGGATGTCGGCTCAGTCATCTTGTTAAAGAGGCCGTACGCCTAGGTTACCAAGGCTTTGAATCTCTTGCTGGAATACCGGGTACCGTAGGTGGTGCAGTTGCTGGGAACGCTGGTGCTTTGGGGCAACAAATTGGTGAGAGCCTACAGTCAGCATTAGTTGCCGAAAATGAAGCGGTGGAACGCTGGGAGCGCAATGACTTCCATTTCGATTATCGCACCAGTGCCATTGAAGGCAAACATATGGTTCTTGAAGTGGTGTTTAATTGCCAACGTAAAGATCCAAAATTGTTGCGTGAGAGTGTCACTGCGGCGCGAGAACATCGTCGCCAAGCTCATGCGGTAGTGGGGGCAACGGCAGGATCGGTGTTTAAAAATCCTGCCGATGGGCAAGCATGGAAATTGATTGATCAATGCGGTTTGCGTGGCAAGTTGGTTGGTGATGCGCAAATTTCTGAACAACATACTAATTTTATTGTAAACCGTGGCAACGCAACTGCCGAGGAGATCATAACCTTGATCTCTTTGGTTCAGCGGACAGTTTATGAGAAAACAGGGGTTTTGTTGATGCCAGAGGTACATAAAATGGGTGAATTTGACCATCCCGCAGAAACAGATGGATCGTTGTGCTGGATAGGGGAGTAACCATGAGCGTGAATGACGCAGTTAAGTCAAAACGGATAGCTGTAATTATGGGGGGAGACTCTGCCGAACGTGATGTTTCATTACGTACTGGAGCAGCTGTTCTCGAAGCATTAATTCAGCGCGGTTATGATGCTGTTGCTATCGACTCTGCAACGCGGTTAACAGAGCAACTCCGTGAGACTGGAGCACAGGTTGCATTTATTGCTGTTCATGGACGCCGTGGGGAAGATGGCACACTTCAGGGTTTACTTGAGATGATGCAAATTCCTTATACTGGAAGTGGTGTTTTAGCTTCCGCCATTGCAATTGATAAAGATGTCACAAAGAAAATGGTCGCCGACTCTTTGACCGTTGCCGCGTCGTTTTTAGTCGATGACCATAGCGATATTGACCAGTTATGTAATGAGTGTGCTCATTACCCGCAGGTGGTGAAGCCGGTCAGGGAAGGCTCGACTCTTGGTATCACCATCGCCCATAATCGTGATGAGCTCGAACAAGCGATCCGTTATGCAAAAACGTTTGATCGCCGAGTCTTGGTTGAAACCTTTATTGAGGGACGTGAAGTCACCGTTTCTGTCTTAAGAGGGCAGGCGTTGCCAGTGATTGAAGTGATCCCTGCTGAGGGATTTTATGACTATGCAGCAAAATATACTGCTGGAACAACAGAGTACCTCGTGCCAGCAAAGTTCTCAGCTGAGCAATATACTGAACTACAGCGCGCAGCCGTTGATTGTTGTAATCTCCTAGGTTGCCGCGGTGCAGCACGAGTTGATTTTATTGTAACGCCAGATCAATGTTACTTTCTTGAAGTCAATACGATTCCGGGAATGACAAAAACAAGTCTCTTGCCCAAGGCTGCGGCATCTGACGGTATAGATTTTGCAACGCTGGTAGAAGAAATCGTTAAAGATGCGTCACTTGATCGTTGATCGCTAAACAAAATGGGGCCATCTGAAGAATGATGCGTGATTTAAAAAAGGTTTCACAAGCGCAGACAACGAAATTAAAACGCAATAATCGTAATGTAAAAAAAACATCAAATCGCGATTGGAAAAAACTGTTATCCCGCTTGATGCGGCTTGTTCTCTATATTGTTTGTACTGCCATCTTAGCTGGTGGCAGCGTGGTTGTGGTTGACTTGGTTGTTAATTCAGATCATTTCAAAATACAAACGATCAGCGTTCAAGGAAATGAACGCTTAAGTGATCAAGATGTCATCACTCTGTCAGATATCCGACAGGGGGTAAGCACTTTTGACTTAGATCTTGAAAGTATCGGCGAAAAGATCGCTGAAAGCGATTGGATTCATTCAGCGCGAATTATGCGGAAACTACCGCAGGAAATTGTTGTCGATATTACTGAACGTGAAGCATGCTTCATCATCAACCTTGAGTATTTGTACTATGTCGATTGTGATGGTGAAATATTCAAAGTGTTACGCGGTGGTGATACCCTCGATTATCCGCTTGTCACTGGAATGGATCGTCAGCAACTACTTGAAACTCCAGAGGAGAGTCAGCAGCGGTTGCGCCAGATTGCACAGATGTTGATCGGTTTGCAGCCACGTAAAGTATTTAACGCGACGGATGTCTCCCAAATTGACATCAACCCTAAAGAGGGCTTTGTTCTCTATAGCGATCCATTTGGGGTGCCGATTCACGTTGGTAATGAGAATTTTGAAGAAAAGATTGACCGACTGGAACGAATTTATACAGATATCAAAAAACGATTACCTGTATTGGAATATATCGATCTAAACGTACCCGATAAGGTAATTGTTAAATAGGTTTACGTTGCAGAAGTAAAACAGTTAAGATCGACCAATTTAAAACTCTTCGAATGTAATGGATTCAGCTCAATCTCCTAATAGGGAGATCGTGAGCAGGGTCGTCGGAATACGTCACGATGGGGAACCGTGGGAAGGATGGAAATGAGCAACCGCAAGGAAAACCTTATTGTCGGTCTAGATATTGGTACAACAAAGATCTGTACCATTATCGGCAGCATGACAGAATCTGGTCTTGAAATAGTTGGTATTGGCACCAGCGTATCCAAAGGGCTACGTAAAGGGGTTGTTATCAATATTGAGAGTACGGTTCAGGCAATCCATAAGGCGCTGCAAGAAGCCGAGCTAATGGCGGGATGTGAAATAAATTCAGTCTTTGCAGGTATTGCTGGAGCACATATCACTGGGTTTAATTCCCAAGGTGTGATTGCGATTAAGAATCGCGAGGTAACCACCGAAGATATCCAGCGCGTTATCGATGCCGCGAAGGCCATAGCAATTCCTATGGATCGCGAAGTGATCCATGTGTTGCCGCAAGAGTATATTATTGACGATCAAGATGGTATCAAAGAGCCTTTGGGGATGAGTGGTGTTCGCCTCGAAGCGAAGGTTCATATCGTTACCGGAGCGGTCGCCAGTGCACAAAATATTATTAAGAGTTGCAACAAGGCAAATGTTAATGTTGCAGATATCGTTTTAGAGCCATTGGCTTCATCCGAGGCGGTTTTATCCCCTGATGAAAAAGAGCTTGGCGTTGCTATTGTCGATATTGGCGGCGGAACAACCGATTTAGCGATCTTTGTTGATGGTGCCATTAAGCACACCTCAGTATTGTCTCTTGGCGGTAACCACTTAACCAACGATATTGCAGTTGGCTTACGTACACCTATGGCTGAAGCCGAGCGAATTAAGCGTACCTATGGTAGCTGCTTGACCAGTGATATCGGTGCCGATGAAACCATTGAAGTTCCTTCAGTCGGTGGACGCGAGCCACGAGTTTTATCGCGTCAATTGTTGGCAGAAATTCTTGAGCCTCGTGTTGAAGAGATGTTTACTCTTGTTAACCGCGAAATTGTTCGTAGTGGTTATGAAGACCTCATCGCTTCTGGCGTGGTTATTACAGGTGGAACCAGTATCTTGCCAGGAATGCCAGAATTAGCGGAGCAAATTTTCAATCTTCCAGTCCGTCGTGGTTCGCCACAAGGGGTGGGTGGTTTACTCGATGTTGTGAATTCACCGATTTATGCAACGGGTGTTGGCCTTGTCATTTATGGTAGTCAAAATCAACAATGCGAAAATTTCTCAATTGGTGAGGAAAAAGTTTTTGATCGAGTTATGCGTCGAATGAAAGAGTGGTTTGGCGAGTTTTTCTAATTGGATAGTAATTGTCATCGTTGTTGAGAAATATCGATGAAATGAATAAACACACCCGTCTCTGTTTACGGAGAGAGCAGTTACGGAGTATTCACATGCAGGGGGAGTCATGTTTGAATTTGATGAATCGTTAGACCAAACGGCAAAGATTAAAGTGATCGGTGTCGGTGGTGGCGGTAGTAACGTCGTAGATGCGATGATTAATGCTGATATCACAGGGGTTGAATTTATTGTCGCGAATACCGATGCACAAGCACTGAAGCGTAGCGTCGCTCCGATGAAGGTCCAGCTTGGCACTAAATTAACAAAAGGTTTAGGTGCGGGAGCGAATCCTGAAACTGGTCGCGAAGCCGCAATGGAAGATCGTGCACGAATCACTGAGCTACTTACTGGAGCCGACATGGTTTTTGTTGCCTGTGGTCTCGGTGGTGGCACAGGTACTGGAGCTGCTCCTGTTATTGCCGAAGCAGCACGTGAGATAGGTGCGTTGACCGTTGGTGTAGTAACGAAGCCGTTTACTCGTGAGGGACGCCAACGCTTGGTTAAGGCTGAAGGTGGTGTTGAGGAGCTCAAGAAGGTTGTCGACTCGCTGATTGTGATTCCAAATGATCGCCTTGTTGGTCTTGCTGGTAAAAATATGAGTATCCTTGAAGCATTTAGACCCGCTGACGATGTTTTGCGTCAAGCGGTTCAGGGTATCTCTGATTTGATTACGACGAGCGGTTTGATGAACGTTGACTTTGCAGATGTTAAATCGGTCATGAGTGAGCGCGGTATGGCGATGATGGGTATCGGTGTTGCTGACGGTGAAAAGCGTTCAAGCGAAGCTGCACAGCAAGCGATTAGTAGTCCTCTTCTTGAAGATATTGATATCTCGGGTGCTAAAGGGGTACTGGTGAACATCTCAGGCTCAAGCAGCATGACCATGGAAGAGTTTGATGAAGCGTCACGAATCGTCCATGAAAAAGTCCATGAGGATGCAAATATTATCGTCGGCTTAGTTATCAATGAAGATCTTGGTGAGAAGATCAAGATTACTGCGATTGCCACAGGTTTCGGCGACTCGTTTGAAAAGGATAAGCGCCACTTGAAAAACCTTAAAAGTGATGCTGCCAAGCGAATTGGTTCAAAGGTTGACCTCGATGTACCAACCATTATCCGTAATCAACAACGTGATGCAACACGTTCGATGCGTTCACAGGGGCACGATGATGAAGAGTATGATATCCCCACTTTTTTACGTAAACGTCAGGATTAAATAGTTTGTTCAACGTAGCTATTCATCGCCTTAGTTAAGGTGTGTTGGCTGCAAAGTTATCCAGTAAGCGGTCTCCGTCCGTAGTGCTGGATAGGTTGTACTGACCGATGTCATGTATAACTCCCTCAGATCGGGGACCTTTATGGTCCCCGTTTCTTTTTTCAGCATAGGTGAGTCATGCCCCATCAATTGCGCGAAAAACGCCAACAACGCTTAGCTGATGAGGTTGGTTGTGAACCGAAACCATGGGGGGGGCGCCTCAGCGTAGCGCTGGTGTATCCCAATACCTATTATCACGCCATGAGTAACCTCGGCTTTCAAGGGGTTTACCAGCTTATCCAGCAGCGAGATGATTGCCTTTGTGAACGTTTTTTCCTACCCGATGCTGACGATTTAGAGCGCCATCAAAAGCTTGATACTCCCATTGTTTCATTGGAAACTGGACGAACCATTGAGTCTTTCGATATTATCGCTTTCTCCTTGTCTTTTGAAAATGACTACATCAATCTTCCGATTATTTTTGAGCTATGTCGTTTACCGTTGTGGCGAGCGAATCGAAGTGATCAGCACCCATTAGTTGTTGCAGGTGGCATCTGTGCATTGCTTAACCCTGAGCCTATTGCTGATTATATCGACCTGTTTGTTATTGGTGAAGCTGAAGTTTTATTGAACCCACTTCTAGACCAAATTCAACTTGGGTTGCAACGTGGGGCAGTCCTGAGTACTCTCTCGCATCAAGATGGTTACTATGTTCCAGAGCATTATCGCATTGATTACAGCGAAGATGGAACCATTGCAGCGATAGAGGTTGAGGGCGATAGTTGTTTCCCCGTGCAGCGTCAATGGGTCAAGGACTTGAACGCATCTCAGTGTCAAAGCTTAATCAAAACACCACATACAGCCTTTGGTACAATGGATTTAATTGAAGTTTCACGCGGCTGTTCACGTGGTTGTCGTTTCTGTGCAACAGGATTTGCTTATTTGCCCCCACGAGAAAAAACGACTCAGTCGGTTATGTCTCAATTGAGCCCCTGTTTGCAGAGCGACAGTACAGCAGGGCTTGTTGGCGCAGCTGTTTCAGATTACTCCCACCTTGATGAAGTGACCGCACACGTTATTGCACGCGGCGCTGATGTGTCGGTAGCGAGTTTGCGTATCGATACCATGACCAAGGAACAGGTGAGGGTACTAAAACAATCAGGGCAAAAAACCCTTGCATTAGCTCCCGAAGCTGGAAGCCAGCGTTTACGTGATTTAGTCAATAAGAACCTTACTGAAGAGCAGATCCTTGATGCTGTAAAAATATTAGCGGCAGAAGGAATTCTAAATTTAAAATTATATTTCTTGATTGGCCTACCGACAGAAACCCGAGCAGACAACGAAGTCTTGATGCAATTGATTACAAAAATTCGGTCAATTTGGATTGAAGCTCAACGCCCTCTTGGTCGCTTGGGAACGATCACCCTGTCAATTAATCCATTTATACCGAAACCGATGACACCATTTCAGTGGGTCGGGATGGCAACCCTTGCGGATTTAAAAAAAACGATTCAATTTTTACGTAAACAAGTCAATAGACTTCCCAATATGAAAATACAGGTTGAATCAATTCGTAGTGCTCAGTTGCAAGCCGTATTAGCGCGCGGAGACAGAACTATTGCCACTATTTTGCCCCATCTTGCTCATGGCGACAATTTAAATGCCGCGTGCCGACGAGAAGGACTCGATCCAACTTTTTATGCGCAACGCACACGGCCAATGGATGAAGTGTTGCCGTGGGATGTGATTAGTACAGGTGTTGCACGGCGCTATTTGTGGGCCGAATATCAGGCTGGACTTGGTGAGGTTTTATCTCGCCCATGTCAGTATAGTTGTGAACGCTGTGGCGTATGTGGTGGCTAGGGCAACAAAGAAACAGATAAATGTTAGCAATGAAATTGATGAAACTTAAGCGAAAGGAACTATCATGAAAAAATCTCTCGGTGCTAAACCGATCGTTTATCCAACACCTGTTTTTCTTGTCGGTAGTTACGATGATAAAGGTGTTGCAAATGTTATGAATGCAGCGTGGGGAGGTTTGTGCAGCTCAAATCCACCCAGCGTTGCCGTGTCGATTCGTGAAGAACGCCATAGTTATGCCAATATTGTTCAGCGCCAAGAATTTACTATCAACATCCCTTCGACTAAGCAGGTTGAGATGGCTGATTATTTTGGTTTGGTGTCGGGAAAATCATGCGACAAAGTTGAGCAAAGCCATGCAATGGTTGAAAGGGCAGAGTTCGTTGATGCACCGATGCTGTGCGATTGCCCGTTGGTGTTAGAGTGCCGACTTTTGGCAACACACGATCTCGGTGCTCATACCCAGTTTGTTGGTGAAATTGTCGATGTTAAAGTTGAGGAGTCGTGCCTTAATTCTGCTGGTCAGCCAGATGTTCGCTTGGTTGATCCGCTGTTGTTTGCTCCTGGAAATAGAGCGTATTTTGCTATTGGTGATTTTGTCGGACAGGCATTCGCAGTTGGTAAAGGACTTGCAGAGAGTTAATATGTTGTTTTAAGAAGAAGTTATTACTGTGTCAGTGGGGGCAATTGCGAGGTTGTACCCAGTTGGTTACAATTGATGGCGTAATATCACGCAGTTAAGTGTCGTTATTTAACTTGGTTTGGTTGTCGTCATCCCATTGCAAAACAGGGAAGGACTCTTTTATGTCTGAAGTTAAAAAACGAGGTGTTGTCAGAAAGATTGTTCGTTTACTCACCTTTGTTGACCTACCTATTCGGCGTAAATTTACCCTTTTTGCCGTTGGAGTACTCTTTTGGTTCGTACTTCTGACCAGTGTTTCGTTTTATGTTCTTGTTGATGTAAATATCAAAACCGCGCAGGTGGTTGATACCTTGCTGCCGTATGAATGGTTTGCGCAAGATACGTTGCGAAAAGCAAATGAGGTTGATCATCTTATTGTTGATTTGATTCATGCTGAAAGTGAGCAGATCATCACCCTGAAGGCTGAGCGGGTTAAAGCAAACCTGTTGGCCATTAATTCCAATATCGATCAAATCGATGCCCCTCGGGTACAATCACCATTACGGTTAATTTGGGATCGTTTACTACAGGATGACTGGCTTGATCTTCAAGGCAATCAAGCCTACGTTGACTTGGTGGAAGAATCAACAACGGCATTATTGAAATTGCTAAATGATACGATGTACCTGAAGATTGATCAGGTGAAAAATGGCGCAGATAATCGTTCAGCAATAGAGGGGCACCGAGGTCATTTTAGTGCCATCGAAGCAGAACTACAGAGTGCTTCTGTTGAGTTTTTGGAATCGATATCAACGCAAACAAATCAGTACTCCACCAGTATTACCACGACGACTAGCTATGCTTTTTGGATGATTTTAACGGTATTGACTCTGGCCAGTGGTCTCCTTGCTGTGTTTACCTTTTGGATCTCCGATTCGATTGTGCTACCTGTGTCATCAATGATTGCCAAAATTCATACTTTAGCGACAGGACACGTTGATTTAACCGATAAGATTGAGATTCGCTCTGAAGACGAAATTGGCGAAATGTCGCAAGAGTTTAATGACCTCATGGACACCGTGCATGGAATGACCGTTTTTAAAAGCGTCATTGAGGAGGATGCAACCTTAGAGGATGTGTACTCTCGCATGGGTGACGCTTTTGCGAGCAATGTTGGTATTGATCAGTATTGTATCTATGAAGTCAGTAGCGACTATAAAACAATGCAGGCGGTCTATCCCATTGCACTGTCCGAAAAAGAGCTTTGCTGCCATGTGGATATCCTCTCTTCATGTGATCTGTGTCGAGCTGTAAAGACCGGTCATCCTATCTCATCCATTGCCTATGATCGGGTATGTAAGCAGTTTATTGATGATCAAACGAAAGTTCATGTGTGTGTGCCGATGATTATTGGTGGTCATGCGGGTGGTGTTGTCCAGTTTGTTTTTGATAAGGTCGGTGAGTTTGCTCTCACTCGCAATGAGGTTGAGCGTAAGATTGCCAAAGCTGAAGCCTATATTAAACAATCATTATCCGTTCTTGAAGCGAAGCGGTTAATGAATACTTTGCGCGAGTCGTCACTTCGTGATCCGATGACGGGACTATTTAACCGTCGCTTCTTGCAGGACCAAGCAAGCCATCTTATCGCCGGTAGTTTGCGGCGCAAAAAAGGGATTGGATTGCTAATGTGTGATATTGATTTCTTCAAGCAAGTCAATGACCAGTATGGTCATGATGCCGGCGATGAAATTTTGAAAGGCACATCGAAGATCATTAGCGACAGTGTTCGTGAATCGGATGTGGTTGTCCGTTTTGGTGGCGAAGAATTTTTGGTTATTATTACCGATATTGATCGAGGCGATGCTTTGCCTGTTGCTGATAAAATTCGTCAAAATATCGAAGATAAAGTGTTCATTGTTGGTGCAGAAAAGGTCAAAAAAACCATTAGTATTGGTGTCAGTGAGTTTCCTATTGATTCAGATGGCTTTTGGCAGGCGATTAAGTATGCCGATGTCGCGCTGTATAATGCTAAAGATACTGGGCGAAATAAATCGATACGTTTTGATGAATCGATGTGGTCGGCAGAGGAGTTTTAGTCGTCGGAACATGTTGAAGAAAAAAGAGCCACACCTTGATAACAGGGTGTAGCTCTTTTTATTTGAACTTAATGGGACACTAACGCACTAAATAAGTTGCATGGTTCCGGCAGGGCCAGAATCAACTTCACCAATAATGAAAGCTTGATCACCAGCATCGTTTAACGCTGCAAGTAGTTGATCCAACCGTTGAGCAGGAACCGAAATAAGTAATCCACCCGATGTTTGCGGATCACACAGCAGATCAATAATATGTTGATCTTGCCCCTCTTCACCTGTAACACGTGGCATGTAATGGCGATGATTACGAAAACGTCCTTCGGGAACGAGACCGTTCTCGGCCATGTCGATGGCGTGAGGATAGTCGGGTAGGCTCTCACCGTGAATAGTCAGGCGCACTTGACTCGCTTCTGCCATCTCAAGCGCGTGACCGATCAAACCAAAACCGGTAATGTCAGTACAGGCGGAAACGCCAATTTTTAGCATCGCTTCAGAGGCATAGCGGTTAAGCCGCTCCATCCCTTTTAGGGCAACCTCAATTTGCTGTTCGCTAAGAACTTTAGCTTTTAAAGCTGTGGTGAGCAGCCCAGTACCAAGTGGTTTTGTTAACACAAGAAGGTCGCCAGCTTGACAGCCAAGGGTGGTGATCATTTGTTCTGGATGCGCTGTTCCTGTGATAGCAAGGCCAAATTTTGGTTCCTCATCTTCAATCGAATGACCTCCGACAACGGTGGCACCAGCTTCGTGAACCTTATCGGTGCTGCCACATAAAATTTGTGTCAGGATATCGATGTCTAAACAGTTGGGAAAGCCAACCATGTTCATGGCTGTGATCGGTTTACCTCCCATGGCATAAACGTCTGACAGGGCATTCGACGCAGCAATAGCACCAAAAAGATACGGGTCATCAACAACTGGGGTAAAAAAGTCAATTGACTGAAGCAGTACCAGTTCAGGGCTGATTTGATAAATACCTGCATCGGCGCAAGGGATATTGCGTGATAGCAGGTTTGGGTCATCATTTTGTGGTAGTTGACACAGTACCTGTGCCAAGGTCTCAGGACCTAGTTTGGCCGCTCAGCCAGCACTGCGTGCAAGTTGAGTTAGGCTTGTTTTTTCAGTACTCACTGATTAATTCCTTTAAGATTTCTGGTGATTGTTTGCGTTAAAGGGCGATATCCTGTGCTGAACTAGGAAGTTTCCACGCTTCACGAGCATCACCTTTACGCATGGTATATTTTTGTATATCAAAATATTCCAGTACTGCTTGTACTGGTTTACGTGCACTGCCAATTAAATCTCGATATTGGGCTAGAGTAAGGCTTTGTTGTGTCGAAAAGTGATCAATAAGTTGCTGTAGTGCATGTAGATAACATGTGCGATGAAAAAATGTTTCATTGTTGAGTTTGATCAAAATATTGTTAAAGAACAAATAACCGAGATAATCTTCGACGATATCCTCATCGAGTCCAAATGGATCAATCATTTCACGACGCCCTTTTGCGACCACCCCTGCCTCAAGATAGCTCGCTTCGATTTTGTCGAGAATTTGTTGCTGATCTGCTGAAGGCTTTGGGATGAAACCCTCGGTCTGCACCCATTCACCTGCTCGCTGTAGTGCTGTCTTTTCGAGGAGCTGGTCAAAGGCTTTACCGCTTAAGCGTTTTGAGAGTTTCGCTTTTAACGTGGCGTGGGGCATCCCTGGCAGTAAGGGGTTTTGTAGATGAAATTGTTTAACATTCTCCACCATCCGCTCACTGAAGCTACGAACGAGCACTGTCGGTAGCCACTGGTCGGCTAATAAACATACTTGTTTTTGCTTTTCTAGCGCTTTGAGGTTGATGGTGATTTTCTCACGGCCCATCCCCGATAGTTGTTCTAAATCTTTAACACGGGCGCATTGGAGTTCACTGAGCTTTTGCAGTAAAAAAGAACTCTCACCAGACTCGAGTTCTTCAAGTTGCTTAATGA
>Ga0193954_1000222_pt1 | contig 34301 bp, 32 predicted proteins | sample BB_5_MG_FD_140340 | JGI IMG/M metagenome (GOLD analysis project Ga0193954, IMG submission 140340) | Microbial mat bacterial communities from the Broadkill River, Lewes, Delaware, United States - BB_5_MG | ecosystem: Environmental > Aquatic > Freshwater > River > Microbial mats | place: USA...
GTTGTTTACGTATCAGAGTAGAATTTAATTCTTGATAAAAATGTAATAATCCCATTCGTTTGGATCACCAACTCCAACGCTTGGCGTGTAATTGAAGACATAGATTTTTGCACTAGGATTCGTCGAAAGATATTGTTGTGTAAGCTCGAGGTTTTTAATACTATTCCAAATCACGGTATTATCATCTGTTCTTTGAACAATCGTGTCGTTGACATAATCTACTTGCATGAACCTTGTGTCATCGGGTTGAACCATTGCGTTTGTTGTGGTTGTAAATCCAGAATTTGGAGTCATTGTCCCAGGATAGTTGCGTGAGCCAGTTCCCATCCAAACGATAGAACCATCAAATAATGGTGCGTTTAATTCTTCGTAACTTAAATTTACTGACCCGAAATCGGATGGTTGTGTATATGTTGATTTTATCGTGAAAGTTTGACATGCATCAAAATTTAATTCAATACCTTCTTCAAACGCATAGGTGACAAAATCTAGTTTTAATAAAAGGACTTTGTTTTCGAATTCTACTTCATCTTTCGTGCAAGAAAGAAGAATAAATAGGGCAAAGAATAGGTGTTTCATAACTTCTTTGATTTATTGACTTTCAAAAAATTCTAAGTAAATCTCAAATTTATTGATGGATTCGCGGTCTAATTTTAAAATGTAATAGGCGCGATCAGAATTAGGTTCAAGGACATCATAGGTTTCACTATAAAACTGTCCTTCATAAGTGTAGTTTAAAGCAATTTTATCTTTTGAAGCATTGACATAACTCCAGGATCCATCTATTTTCTTTTTGCCAGATAATCCTGCGTCCATTAAAACATCTCCAAAATCAAAGGTAATGTGCTCGTTCTCAATATTGTCATGAATTAAACGTAATATTCCACAAACATATCCTGATTGGTCGGGCGTAGAAGCCGTCATCCCCGCATCGCCATAAAGTCCCGGTCCAAATTGTTGCCGATCGCATGCACTCAAGAGGAGCACACCCAGGAGACAAAAAAGAACGCGCTTAATCATGAAGAATTAATTTCTTTTATTCAACTCTACTAGTACATTGTATGTTCTATATTCGTTGATTCTTGGGTCAAAAATTTCCTGTGTCATAAAACGAACATATACATCCTTGTTCATTAATTGATTGTATTCTATTTCAAAATCAAAATCAGAATCAACATGACTCAACCAATAGAATTTATTAGTTTTTCCATCAATATCTTTTATCGAAAAGATAACGAAACGCTCATCCTCAATACGAGTCACAACACCTGAATAAGTCTCTTCTTCAAAGTTGAAGGATTCTGGATCGTCTTCTAACATTTGCCCTGCCATTGCAATCAGGGCATCTGGACAAAATGAAATCATTCGAACACCAATGATCTGTCCTAAAGCTTCACCTTGTTGATCGATCTTATCCAAATCAATGTCAAAGTCCTTTTTTAATTGCTTTTTATACGGCATTGATGCATTAAGCATACATAATCCGAGTTCCATAACCATGCGTTCATCATCCATTGCTAGTTCACTTTTATCAAGACATTCACATGATTCTTGAGCGATTTTATCCATGTAATCTTGGGCGAATACTGGAAGGATTAACAATTGGAATAAGACAATTATCAGTGTTTTCATAAAGATAGAAGTAAGGTGACTTTTTTATTTTGTTAAATATAAGCATTCTACTTAGAAAGCAGATGTGCTCTTAATTCTGAAACTGGAGATTTTATCCTACTCAAATCCGCATCAAATTCATCAAAAAAGTTGATTTTCGACACTTCTTGCATAAGTATTTCTTCTCCCAATTCATTAATGATAAAGGCCGTGATGGCATTTTCAATGGCTTCTGTGTGTTTTTTTGCAAGTGATCCAATTTCGAAAACCAGTTCAATGGAGCCATCCTCTTCTTCAAATGCATTATAATACCATCTTGAGGTGTCCACTTGAAATACATCTAATAATTCATCGTAAACCTCGAGCTGATAGCCCCAGGTTTTAGTCGGTTTACTACTGTGAAAATGCCAGTTCAAATGATCTGGTGCAAGCTCAATAACAGACTTGCTTGTTTCTAGTAATTCAATATTTAAATTAGGAGAAATTGTAAAGAACCACTGATCTTCATCGTTTTGTCCAATATCCCAGGAGAAAGCGCCAAACCCAAGTACATATTCATTTAATGAGTACACAATTTTTTCTTGTTCTTTCGCGTCATTATTGAGAATGCACTGTTGAATGCGCGATTCATTTTTTACAAACCACCTCCAAAAATCTAAGATGTTTTCTTCATTCATCATTGGTTCAATTTTGAATGTAAAAATACGACTTAAGTACTCGCTTTTGCCTTAAATACTTGTTTGAATTCAGAAATTCTAATTTGTTCTTTTTCCAATTGACTTGGATTGATTTCAAATATGGAATATACTTGACCAAAATTGTCAAATTTTAGATTGTCGTTTTTACCAGCAATTAATGCATGATATTTACCATTAGACTGAGTGTTTAAGATTAACGCGCGGTTTTTATTATCAAGCGTATATATTTTTTTGATCTGAGCCGTGAGTTGAATTGGTTTTTTTAGGTTAATTGAGGTCAAATAAATCGTGGATTGATAAATGCCGTTTCTTAATTTGAACAGTGCTAAGACCAGAAATGCAACCGCTAAAATGTTTAAACTTAAGATGATCGTTTCACTTGAAGTTTCTGATGTGAAATTAATGGGAAGTGAAGTTCCTTGAACGACATCGTAAATAAACACTTCTGAAGTTTGTGTAGATGTCTTGCTCCAGATGATTAATTGTGGAATTGCCCAAATAAATATAAGTAGATTTCCAAATCTGTGCTTTTTATAGACTAGGAAGAATGAAACTACTCCTAGAATGCTTAGTAAAACTGATATTATAAAAAAGGAAGGTGAACGCATTGTGGTAACCAGTGTCTTTATTAGGTTGAAAACACTCAAGCAAAGCACGAAATAATGCACGTATTGATCTAGTCCCCAGAGAGGTCTCTTTTTCAGTGTAGCAATCATTGTATTTCTTTTTTCGGTTCAATTAAAGATACATTAAAACCGAAAAAGTATGTTGTTAAATGTTCTAAAAAAACAAAAAACAGGTATTTATTGCAACGAAGATTTTATACTATTTCAAAAAGGAAATTACTCTGTTTAATACTGATTCCGTGCGAAGAATGCGGAAGTGACCAGTGTTCTTAATCGTTTCTAATTTTGCCTCGGTCCAGTTGTTATTTACATTTTGAGATTGCGCAAATGGAATAATTTTATCATCAATGTCGTGCAGTATTAATGCTTCTTTGACTTTTATTTCTTTAACAAAATCACTTACATTAAGTGCGTCAATTGAATGCCCTGTTTCTAACTCGATACGTGCCGTAAGTTTACTTCGCACTTTTTTTGAAATACCAACTTTTTTGGAAACTTCTTCTATTCGCTCTGTAAACTTATCAGGTGTTGTTAGAAGCACATATTTTTCAATTTCTATGGAAGGATTTTGTAAAAGTGCATATGTTGTTGCAACGCCTCCAAATGAATGACTTACTAATTTTTTTGCCTGTAATGTCTGGATACGTTCGGCCGTTAATTCTGTAAAGTCAAAGAGACTCGTCATACCACGACTGCTTAAGCCGTGAGAAGGAGCATCAAAAGCATGAATGTCGTAATTCAATTCAATGAGCTTTTCAATTAAATCGGAGAAATTACCAGCTTGTCCTTCCCAACCGTGAATCAATAAAATTTTGTCCCCACTTCCTTTCCAATGATATGTTTGAATTTCAAAAGATTTAAATGGAATTCGCTCCTTGATTGATTTGTCCAGGGTTACGAGCTCATGATCACGTAATTTATGAGTTTGAGGGTTGGTTAATTGATTGAATGCAATACGTGTGAATGTATTGGGCAAAATTAGGGAGAGAAGATATACGATTTTTTGTTTCATATGACCATAATGCCCTACAAAGTTAGCATTCTGATTTTTTAAAAACGACCTAAAAACATAGTATTAGTGGAAGGTATAGCCAAATCGTATGCCAAGTGTAGGTATCGTTTCCTTGGATACTCGGTCTAAATTTAGATGAAGATTTAAATCGTAACCTTGTGCAAATCGATATCCAAGACCAATTGTTGTTTTTGGTAGAAATCGATACGTGTTTATGGATTCCCTCAAATCGTTTTCGTGTTTAAAGTGAAATGCAGCTCCTCCGTTTAATTCCCCATAACTGCCTCCTAAATAATGTTCGCCACGAAAATAGTATCTGGCCACTAGGGTGATAGGCATGGAAAAAGATGTTTGTTCTTTTCCATTGGCAACATCATAAATAAACCCTCCATTGGCACCAGCATGGAAAGATGGGGATATATTGAAAAGATAAAGTGCCGAAGCGCCAATTCCAATGCCTTCATCGAGTGTTTCAATTGTTTGAGAAATTTCAGCGTTTACACTTAATTGTGAAAAGGAGATAAAATTCAAGTGAACGAGTAGCGAAATAAAAAATAGCTTTTTCATGATAATGCGAATTAACAGTTCTTAATTTTCCATTTAATCATTTGCCCGTGGAGATTTGAGCATCAAATGGATTTCCATCTTTAGAACGTTGTTTTTGTCATTTAAATTGTAGTTAATCATTCATTTGAAGTATAAATGACAAGTTATTAGGTATAACTGATGATTATTTTGTTATTTTTAGATAAGCTAACACCACTACTCAGAATGAAAGATCGCTTTAAACAGGCTGTACTACCTTCGCTTTTGATGGGGGTTTTGACCAATATTTATATTTTGGGTTTGTTTGCTTGGCTCGGTATAACAGAAGCCTTTTTAAGTCCTGTTGTTGGTATTGGGGTATTTTTGGCCGGATATGTAATACTAAAGTTAGACATCATTTCTGCCCATATATTATTTATTATTGCAAGCTATGTTGTAGCTCTTGAAGTATCAATACACACTTCTTTTTTAGGTTGGAACAGTGGTTTTTTCTACTTTTTATTCTTACTCCCAACTGTCTTTTTATTGAAAACTACATGGAAATTGTGGGCATTAGTAGCGTATAATGTTTCAGTCGTGGTTATAATTGGATTACTTCGATATCACTTTTATTCTTGTCCACCTAAAGTCATTGTTTCTGACACCGTTCTTTCATTTATAAGCTTGTTAAATGCAAGTGTTACTGGATTTGTTGTGCTGGTTGTTATGTATTTTTTCAGCAGAACAATTGCATCTAAAGACGAAGCTTTAATGCTCGCAAATGTTACATTGGAGGCGAAGAATGCTGAAGTTTCTATGCAACATCAACACCTTGAAGTTTTGCTAAAGGAAGTGCATCATCGAGTAAAAAATAACCTTCAAATAATCTCTTCTTTAATTTCTTTACAAGAACGAACAATTGAGGATAAAGAGGTTGCGGCTGTTCTCAATGAAACCAAACGACGGGTAGAGGCAATTGCGTTAATTCATCAGAAATTGTACCAAGGGGACAGGATAAATCGTGTGTTTTTCGACTCGTATTTACGAGAACTTATTGAATCCCAAAAACTAATTAGTCCAAATGTTCATTTTGACCTAAGTTCCGTAGAAGCGGAGTTGAGTTTAGATGCTTCCGTACCATTAGGTTTGATATTGTCGGAAATAATTACGAATTCTGTTAAACATGCATTTAATGGGATTGTACATCCTTCAATTGCTATTGAATTGACGTTAATTGATGATGAGTATGCATTATCCATACATGATAATGGTGTGGGAGTGCCTGAAGATTTTGATTTGAACAATCCTCAATCATTAGGAATGGAAATTGTTTTGGCCTTGGTGGAGCAAATTGACGCAAAAATTGAAGTTATTGTTAATCAGGGAACAAAATTTACTATAACCTTTAAAGATATTCCATAATGGAATTCTATTTAATTAATACGAAAACAATGGCAATGGCAGCCGGAATCGTTTGAACAAAGATGATTCTTTTTGATGCAGTAATTGAACCGTATATCCCTGCTATTCCAACGCATGCTAAAAAGAATATTGATACATTATCCTTCCATACTAAATCGCTTATAAAGAAGCTCCAAATTAGTCCTGCAGCCAAGAAACCATTGTAAAGTCCTTGGTTTGCAGCCATGGCTTTTGTTGCAGGAAATAAATCTTTTGGAAAATTGCTAAATACTTTTGGCCCCTTAGTTTCCCAAGCGAACATTTCAAACCATAAAATATAGAGGTGTAAGACTGCAATCAGTCCAATTAGAATATATGCGACAATTTCCATGAATTATTCATTAGGGTGGTTAGGGCGCGGGCGATCTCCAGTAATTTGTCTAAGCTCACCTGAAATGAAAGATTTAAGCTTTTTCTTTTCTGATTCATTACACTGTTTTGCCACTTCATTGAAAAAATCAAAAGTCATACGGTCCATTTTTGATTTATTCGCATCTAGTTTATCTTGTACAGCTCGTGGTGCTGAGTCATTTCCTATGGAATCAAATAATTGGTGATGTAAATCCCGGTCAATTGCAATCAATCGCTGTTTTTCTTCATGATGCTTTGATTCAAGTGCATCTACCCTTGTTTTTGCGTCGCCTTTAAGTCCTATAACATTGGAAAGTATAGGTCTTTCGTGTGGCATAGGTGGATGAGGAGGCTTTCCAAACCACATGAAAGTCAATGATGCTGCGTTGATTAGTATTAAAACTGCTATGATCGCTTTATAAAAACGTGTCCCTTTCATACTAAAGTTGTTTTAAATATGAGAAGTGTGAATCCAGTAACTCTGTTGTCTCAATAGAGGAAGAGCTTGATTGCTTATATTCTTTTAATGAGATGAAATTCATACAAACTAATATAGCGATACTTGCTGCAACTGCCCAAACAACTTTTTTTGGAATTTTATCGTAGCTCTCTGAAATGGTGTTTGGAATGTTTTTTAAACGCATCATTAATTCATTACTCGGCTCAACGCTCTGTATGAATTTTTCAGTTGCTAAGGTTTGGTCTATCCAATGTTCTTTCCTTTCCATATTTCTTTTGTTGTCATTTAATTAAAAAACTTGCGTTTATCGCTCGTTTCTTTCAAAATAATCAGTTAAAACTTCTTTCAATTTCTTTTTTGCTCTGAACATGAGTGATTCTACAGAAGAAACTGATGTTTCCATAATTTCTGCAATTTCAATATAGCTCACACCTTCAATTTTATGAAGGGTATATGCTGTTTTTTGATTTTCAGCCAATTGATCCAAGGCTTGGAAAAATACTTCAGCGCGTTCTTTATTTTCTAATAAAACACCCGGATGATCAAAATTTATGACTTGGTCAGGCATAAAATGAGAATCCTCTCTTTCAATTGTTGTAAGAATTCCGAATCGTTTTTTGCGGGTTTTGTTTCGAAGAAATTCTTTTGATTTATTTAGTGCAATAGAGTAAATCCATGTAGACAATTTAGATTTCCCTTCAAAGGTATCGATACTTAAATACACAGCGGTGAAAACTTCTTGTGTAACGTCTTCGGCATCTTCTTTATTTCTTAAAATATTGACGCATGTATTGAACACTTTTTTTGAGTACTCAACAATCAAGTAGTTGAATGCTTTGTCTTTGTTGGACTTTGCTAATTCAAGTAATGATATGTCGTCAATTTTTATCAAGTGTTCGCAATATAGTAGATAACTTTCAATAGCTATTAACGAACAATCAATAAGTATGTTTTAATTGAAGTGATGTTATTACGATTCTTCCAATCTTTCCACAGTTGTGACATCATCAAGTGCGTGGTAAAGAAAACTGATGAGGTGAAGCATTTGATCTCGCCCTTTATTTTGACCAAATTTTGAAGTGAAGAAAATACTCACAGTCAAAATAATCCCTGCAGGAATAATCCAAAGCCAACCCATCGAACCTGTTTCTTGAAATTTTACAATACCGTAGATTCCTCCAAAAGTGGATAGCAAAATAATAAAGGCATAGAGAAATATAAACATGGCCCATACCGCTTGACGTGGACCAACAAGACAAGAAACTGTTGTATAGTCTGTGTAATCTTCTATTTCAATGCGAACAGACATTTCAGGCGACCAATAATGTTGTTGCCAGGACGGAGTTTTTAGGAAGATATAGGTTTTTGAACGATCACCAGAAACTGTATTGTCTTTATATAATTTTTGCTCAACAGCATTCAATGCTTCTTCCGGATTCATCGGAATTTTCAACTTAAATCGTGGGCGGATTTCTCCAAGTATAGAATGGTCAAAGCGATTGAATGACATGTAGTTATAGTTTGGTTCGTATTAGCAAAAATGCAAATATCTAAGCAAGATAAACCAGTATTTTACGTGAAAAAATGATAATTATCAGGATTAGCGAATCCAGGAATTAAATTTCGCGTTCCATGAGATAGCTAGCCAAAGACAGTAACGCTGCTTTATTTTCTGCAGGAACACTGATCTTATCCATCGCATCCTTTGCCAATTTGTAATGTGATTCCATTCGTTCTTGACACTCTTCTTTCGCGTTCAAGTGATCGAATAATTCACGCGTTCGATTGATTTTTAATTCGATGTTTGATTCGTTTTGAAGCTGTTTTACAACCTCTAACTGTTCTTTTGTTGCTTTATTAATAGCGGTAAGATGGAGCAAAGTTTTTTTATTTGCAATTACATCGCCACCAACTTGTTTGCCAAATTTTTCTGGATCCGCATATAAATCTAAAATATCATCTTGAATTTGAAAAGCAAGACCGATATGAAGACCAAAGTCATATATTGCATCTTTATCACTTTCAGAAGCACCAGCAATAATTGCTCCTGTACGTAATGCGCTTCCCAACAATACAGAAGTCTTTTGACGAATCATTTCGATGTACTCATGAATCGTAACGTCATCACGAAGTTCAAAATCCATATCGTGTTGTTGACCTTCACAAACTTCAACTGCAGTGCTATTAAAAAGATCTAATGTTTCAGGGAGAATAGCAGGGTCAATATTCTTACATAAGAGTTGATATGCCTTAATAATCATAACGTCTCCTGACAGAATTCCAACATTGGTATTCCACTTTTCATGAACCGTAGTTTGATTTCTTCGCAATGGAGCATCGTCCATAATGTCATCATGAACCAAAGTGAAATTATGGAAAACTTCAACTGCCAGCGCTTGATATAATGCTTTTTCCTTATTTACACCGAATAACTCTGTACCCAAAAGCGTTAATATCGGACGAATTCTTTTCCCTCCAATATTCAAGAAATAACGAAGTGGATCATAGAGATCTGAAGGCCCTTCGGGAAGCTCCATTTTATCTATGTTCTCCTCGATGTATTTTGTGTAAGCACTTAATTCAAACATTAGCGTTTAATCAAATTCATTAAATAAGTACCGTAACCGCTTTTTAATAAAGGTTCGGCGAGTTCTTTTAGTTGTTCTTTATTGATAAAACCAGCGTTATATGCAGATTCTTCAATACATCCAATTTTTAGTCCTTGTCGTTCTTCAATTACTTGAACAAACTGTCCAGCTTGCATTAATGAAGCATGCGTTCCAGTATCTAACCACGCTGTACCGCGACTTAACTTCGCTACTTTCAATTTACCCTGACGTAAATATTCAGCATTAACATCCGTAATTTCATATTCGCCGCGTGCAGAAGGCTTAAGGTTTTTTGCAATTTCAACCACGGAGTTATCATAGAAATACAATCCAGGTACGGCAAAATTTGATTTAGGATTCTTCGGTTTTTCCTCGATAGAAATTGCATTCATCTCTTTATCGAATTCAACAACACCATACCTTTCAGGATCACTAACGTGGTAGGCATATACAACACCACCTTCAGGATTAGAGTTTTCTTTTAGAAGTGCTCCCATACCAACACCGTAAAAGATGTTATCACCTAAAATTAGAGCGACCTTATCATCACCAATAAAATCTTCTCCGATGACAAAAGCCTGTGCTAAACCGTTTGGTTCTGGTTGTTCTTTGTATTGAAAATCACATCCTAATTTTTTTCCGTCACCGAGGAGTTTTTTGAAATGAGGTAAATCATGTGGTGTAGAAATGATTAGTATCTCTTTGATCCCTGCGTTTAGCAAAATGGACAATGGATAATAAATCATTGGTTTGTCGTAAACCGGCATTAACTGCTTGCTTACAGCTAGTGTAAGTGGGTGCAGTCGTGTTCCTGATCCTCCAGCTAAAATAATTCCTTTCATAGTCGTCTTTTTACGAGAAGGGACTCAATCCAGAACCGAATGAATTATGTGTTTCCTTCGATTTTCGATGGCTCTTCAGTCTCATCAGAAGGTAAATCTAAATGATCCCAATCTATTTCCCCTTCTTCAGCATAAGCATCGAAATAAGGTTCTTCGAATGATTTAGTAGTTAGTCTTCTTTCTAAAGTTAATAGTAATGTCGGTAAAATAACAAGGTTAGTAATCATTGCCACAAGCAGTGTTAAAGATACTAGTAGACCTAGAGCCTTCGTTCCTCCAAATTGTGAAAACGAGAACATTGAGAAACCACAGAACAATACGATAGAAGTATAAAACATTCCAAGTCCTGCTTCACGAATAGCCATAATTGCACATTCTTTCAAGTCCCATTGTTTTGTTGCTAATTCTTGTCTGTATTTCGCTAAATAGTGGATGGTATCATCAACTGAAATACCAAAGGCGATACTAAATACTAAAAGCGTAGACGGTTTAAGTGGAATTCCAAACCACCCCATAACACCTGCGGTAAAAAGCAATGGTATGAAGTTAGGAATCAAGGAAACCAGTACCATTCTCCAAGATCTAAATAATATTGCCATCAAGATTGATATAGCAACAATTGCGAAGATTAGACTAGTAAACAAATTCAGCACCATATATTGCGTACCGTTTGAAGCAATAATGGACGTTCCGGTTAACGTAATTCCAAAATACTCGTGATCAATCGCTTTTCGTAATGACGCCTTGAAATCTTCTTGAGAATAATAAGTTTTAATCAACTCTGAATCCATGTCGAATTCAAATTGTTTATCCTGATCTCCTTTAGAGTAATGTTTTGTCAAGGCATTGTATACAGCAGGGTATTCATAAATGATCGAATCAATGTAAGCTGTATTGTTATTCTTTTCATATTTTTTGAAATAGCGCTCGATCGGTTTTTTGCTTGGATTCAAAATAGAGTCAATCTCTACTTTCATCAGTTGCGCTTTATCCTCAATTTCATATGCACCTAAATCCTTCAGTTGAGAACGAATTCTTAAAACGCAGTGTGTTGTGTCGATTAATTCATTTAGGGCAACACCAACACCTTTAGAATTTGTAACAATGGAACTGTCAATGTATCTTTTTAATGCTCCAAGCTTTCTTTTACTTGTAATTAATCTAAACTGTGTCGAGTCATTATCATGAAACGCCATATTTGCCGCTTTCAGGAAGTCGACATAGGAAATGTTTTTGGAGAAGAGCGTGTCATTTTTGTATTGATTCTGAACAGCTTCGACACGTTTTAATGTACTTGTTTTTGCAAGTCGACTTGGTTCCTTGTAATCAACCATAATTTCAAAAGGAATAGATCCTCCGAAATTGTCTTGGATGAAGTTAAAGTCGTTTAGAATTTGATGATTTTTAGGTAAATCTCCCGTTAAATTTCCCGTTGCCTTGATTTGCATTAAACCAGCAATACTAAATATAACAACAGAAATAGTTGCGATATAAACCCATTTACGATGATTGACTGTAATGTTTACCAAATTATTTAAAAGACCTACCGCTAATTTGCGCTCTAAGTGTTTTAGATGACGCTGCTTAGGTGCTTTCGATAAGGAAAGTATAACGGGTAGAATAGTGATTGAGATCACGAATACCAACATAATATTGATGGACGCGCAAATTCCAAATTGAACAAGTTTTGGAGAGTTTGTAGTAATGAAAGTTAAGAAACCTAAGGAGGTAGTTAAGTTAGTCAAAAATGTTGCTGTTCCAATCTTCTTAATTACACGTGTAAGTGCCTTTACCTTATTTCCATGTTCAAGAATCTCTTGGTGGTATTTGGTTATTAGGAAGATACAATTTGGAATTCCAATCACAATCATCAGTGGTGGAATCAATGCCATAATTACAGTGATGTTGAAATCAAGTGCTCCAATCGTTCCAATGGCCCAAATTACGGCGACAACTACAACCAACAGACAAATCAACACCACGCGCATTGACCTAAAGAACAGGTAGAGTAGAAGGGATGTAACACCAATTAATAAAGCAATGAAAATGTACATTTCTTTCATTACTTGCTTACCAATCACAACTCTTAAGTGCGGAAGTCCTGCAAATTTTGGTGTCCCGAAATATTCACTATATGTCTCAGATAAACGCTCTACATCGAGCACGACATCGGCTTTTTTCTGATCAGTGATAAAACGTTCTTCAACACCAATCATCATTAAAGAAACATTCGACGTATCATTGTAAAGAAGCCCAGCATACATTGGGTTGTTCTTAATTTCATTTTTAATTGAGTCAATCGATTTTTCTTGAAATTTGATGTCAGAAAAAACGCGATGTGCCTCGAATTTTTGAGCCTCTTTGTTGTTTGAAATTGTGATTAACGTCGCTTCAGAAACTACAGATTCAATTCCATCAAATTTTAAAATAGAATCACCAAGTTCTTTCCATTTAAGAAAGTTTCTTTCGGTATACAACGAATCCGTTTGAATGGCAATAACCAAGGTTCCACCATCTTCTCCAAACATGTTTGTAAAACGATCGTAATCCTTTTTAGCTTGCGCATTTTCCGGCAAAAGAATCCCGTATTTATTGTCAAGTTTTAAACCTGATAATACATTGTAACCAAAGAATACGGTTAACAATGTTAAAACACCAATAATGATGAAACGGTTTCTTAATATAATATTAGCAATTGATTGCCACATGCACTTACTTACCTTAAATTCAAGAGACAAAAGTAAGGTTAATTAATGAGTAGGCAAAGAAATAAGGTGGGCAATGCGGGAGAGCAAAGCACAAAAAGCGTTAATGAAATGTTAATGTTAACTACCTAGGTAGATTACAATCAACATAATCGATTACTAAAACTGCTTCTCGTCTAGAATTTTAGCCATTTGAGATTGTAACTCCTTTGCTGCTAATCCAGCTTTTTCAGCATAATCAGCTTCGTTAGATGCGTAGATGATTCCACGTGAAGAATTGACCAATAATCCACAGTCGTCATTCCACCCATAGTTTGCAACATCTTCTAGAGAACCTCCTTGAGCACCCACTCCAGGAACTAAGAAAAAGTTTTTCGGAGCAATTTTTCTGACTTCTCCGATACCTTCAGCGCGTGTAGCACCAACAACGAACATCAAATTTTCTTCCGTTCCCCATTCCTGAGATTTACGAAGCACTTTTTTGTATAGTTGCTCATTATTCGTGTCTGTCATGAATTGAAAATCCAATGCTCCTTTGTTTGATGTAAGAGCAAGCAGGATTACCCATTTGTTTTCATATTCAAAGAAAGGCGTAACACTATCTTCTCCCATGTAAGGCGCGATGGTCACCGAGTCGGCATCCAGGTAATTGAAAAAGGTATCAGCGTAATATTTAGAAGTGTTACCAATATCACCACGTTTTGCATCTGCAACCGTAAAGATATTTTTAGGAATGTAGTCCAAAGTTTTCTTTAAGGATTCCCAACCTTTAGGTCCGTGACATTCGTAGAATGCAATATTTGGCTTGTACGCCACACAGTAATCTTTTGTTGCATCAATGATTGCTTTGTTAAACTCAAAGATTGGATCTTCCGTATCCAATAAAAACGAAGGCACTTTCTTTAAATCGGTATCTAAACCAACACATAAAAAAGACCGCTTAACACGTATTTGCTCAATAAGTTCTGCTCTTGTCATGGATTGTATTCGTTAGAGTCCTTCTTCAGAATTTTTCAATTTTTCTGCGTTCTCTGCCATTTTTAAGGCATCGATCATTTCTTGAATGTCACCATTCATAAATGAACTTAAGTTGTACATCGTTTTATTGATTCTATGGTCTGTAATTCGACCTTGCGGATAGTTATATGTACGAATCTTTGCAGATCTATCTCCAGTTGAAACCAGTGATTTTCTATGTTCTGCACGTTCACTTTGTATTTTTTCCAATTCAATCTGGTACAAGCGAGATCTTAAAATGGACAACGCTTTATCAAAGTTTTTGTGCTGAGAGCGTCCATCTTGACATTCAGCAACAACACCCGTTGGAATGTGTGTCAATCGAATAGCGGATTCTGTTTTATTAACGTGCTGACCACCAGCTCCAGAGGCGCGATACGTATCTCTTCGCACATCAGACATGTTCAAATCAAAATCAACCTCTTCAGCCTCTGGCAATACCGCAACGGTGATGGCCGAGGTATGCACTCTTCCCTGTGATTCCGTTTCAGGAACACGCTGAACACGATGAACACCCGATTCAAATTTTAGAACACCATAAGCAGCTGGTGCATCAATGTTCATTGAAATCTCACGGTACCCTTTTGTTGTCCCTTCGTTTGAGTTTATAACTTCGTAACTCCAACCTCTTTCTTTGAAAAACATGGTGTACATACGGAAACAATCCTCCACAAAAATACACGCTTCATCTCCACCTGTACCTGCTCTAAGTTCCATGATGGCACTTTTTTCATCTTCAGGATCCTTCGGGATTAGCATATATCGGATTTCCTCTTCCATTCCTGGTCGAATACCTTCCAATTCGTCAATCTCCATCTTTGCCATTTCTCGCATTTCCGGATCAGTTTCTTCTTTTAGAAGCGCCTTTGAATTTTCTAAATTCTCAACCAAGTTCTTGTACTTTTTGTAGACAACAACAAGTTCTTCTAGGTCTTTGTATTCTTTATTTAACTTGACATAGCGTTTCATGTCCGCAATAATGTCTGGATCGACAATTAGCGTACCGACTTCGATAAATCGGATGTTGATAGCCTCAAGTTTTTGGAGTAAATCGTTCATAAATTTATAGAAATCTCTAAACCGCAAAGATACTGAATTTAGTTAATAGTTGAGTGTTTTATGTTTTAACATTAGTGCAAGATTTGAAGAGGTATGTATTATCTTGTGAAATTTTGAAATCTTAAATTGCGTAATTGTTGCAAATTTAGAGCTGTGCATTTACAACAATTACCTGTTTTTTGAATTAATTTTGTTTTAGTGTTTTAGTGTTTTAGTGTTTTAGTTTTAGCTCTAACTAAATTCACACAAAATGAAAAAACAATTTTTTAGCGTATTAACAATTTGTTTGTTGAGTGCAACCTCTGTTTTTGGACAGAATTCATTAGTATCGAAAATTATGCCTGTAAGGTCTCAAGGATATGCTCATTGGGATAATTATAGTGATGCAGCTTCTTATTTAATTCAATATTATGAATTAGATGAAAATGGAGTTTACAATGAGATAGGTAGAAAGAGAACTGAAAATAATTATGTTCAGTTAAATATTCCTTATTTCACTCAGAGTAATGTTTATTATACTATTTCAGCCCTAAACTCACAGGGGAGTGTAATAGATACGGGTGATATTCAGCCAATGGCAGGTGATCAAAGTTCTTCCGTACTTTGTTCTAAAAAATGTAATGGAAATACTTATGCGTGGCAATTAGATTTAAATGTTGGATCACCAAACCCAACTCATACGTTAAGCTTAAGTCCAACTGTGGAGTTTAGTGAGGTGACAGCCAATTCTATCAATGTTGTTCCTTATTATCAAGCAATTGGTCAAACGCAGTGGGACGCAACTCCAAATGGGCACCCTTATAAATCGCCGACTGTTACGGGGGGAGGGGAGTATGAGAAAGTTCCCATTACGCCAGCTTTAGTTGCAAGTGCTGGGCCATTCTATAATTCCCAATCAAATATAGTAACAGATGGTATGTTAGTAGAGAAAAAAATGGATCAGTTTGAGTATATGCAAACTGAAAGTACCTCTAGTTCTGCATATGCCAGTCCAAATTTATGTAATGCAACTTTAACTTCTGGTGGGGGCTGGATTGATTTTTATAATCAACATACAACTTTGACTCCTCCAAATTTTGGCTTCGCTAATCTTCCAGTAGCTACTCAATTAGCTTGTACTAATTCAGGTGCTCAAGGTGGAGGCGGTCAACCAATTGATAATTGGCACGATTGGTATCTAGAGTTACATGCTTTAGTTGATGGCATTGAATCTTCTGGAGCGGGATCTGGTTCTATTGGTCATAGCGAATTGGTATCCTTGATGAATTTAAATTACTTTACGTTAGTTGATATTGCTCCAATAAGTGGAGATTCGGGTGGTCGAGGTACCGCAATAATTCAAAAGAATAATAGTGGAACTGCCACAGTAATCTCAAGTACTAATACTTTTTCAAAGGGTCTTTATAAGATGGTTGTTGGAACAACAACAGGTAAAGTTTTAACCGTAGTTTTTGAGTTGTCGAGCGATGTGAATTTGTCTGCAGATAATGAGTTTGCCACATTAAAAATTGCACCAAACCCAATGGATGGTAGTACTCTTAATGTTATGGTTAACTCATCGATTGACGCTGTTGCGGAAATGTTTGTTCATGATTTGAATGGTACAGTTATTCTTTCTGAAAATATCAGTCTACTTAGAAATTTGGATTTCGAAGATAGTTATGATTTGGGTGATGATTTGCCTCCATATAATCAATATATTGTAACTTTAATTTTTGAGGATAACTCAACACTTCAAAAAACAGTTTTAAGAACAAATTAGTTTTATTTATGCATAATCACTAACCGAAAAATCGGTTAGTGATTTAATTACCACCATCATGAACAAATTTCTATCCACATTATTTGCGACAATTTCTGTCTTTATTTCATTTTCTCAAATTACGATTAATTCCCAACAAACGATAGGGGGGACAGGTGGTGAACTTATGGAGAGTTATTTTTATGACTCTCAAGGGAATAAATATATAATAGGAGCTTCTAATTCAGATATATCTTTCGATAAAACCGAAAACTCAAGAGGGGATAATGATATTTGGATGGTAAAGTTTGATGTAAACAATAATATCCTTTGGGATAAAACTATTGGAGGTAGTGATTATGACGGAATTGTCAATGCTATTATTGTGAATGACACTGTTTTTATTGCATCTTCATCTTATTCGAATATCTCTGGAGAAAAGGCCATGAATAATTTTGGGTTAGGTGATATTTGGATGTTGGCACTAGATTTAGATGGAAACATTCTGTGGCAAGAAAGTTATGGTGGAGATGCTGAAGAAGGGTTTCCAGAACTAGTTTCTTTACCGAATGGTAATTTATTGTTGTCATGTAGTAGTAAATCAGGGCACTCTGGGAACAAAGTGACAGATAATATTGGTTTTGCTGATCTTTGGTTGGTTGAGCTAAACCCACTAGATGGTGTCATTATTCAACAAGAATCTGTGGGCTCAATTAAAGAAGAGTATTTGATTTCAACTATTATTTCACCCCAACAAACAATTATTTTAATGGGTACAAGTAGGGAAGGGGTCAGTGGAGATAAAACGGATGCAGGGTATGGATCTGATGATATTTGGATAGTAGAATTAGATTTGAATTTTAACGTTTTAATGGATAAATGCTTTGGAGGAGATGGGGCTGAAAATACTAATTTTGGTTCAATAACCTTTGATGATGAGTATTATTATATTGCCGGTACTTCTTCGTCTGGAGCATCAGGGAATAAGACCGAGCCACTTTTTTCAAACGGAGGGTGGATACCGTACAGTGATTTTTGGTTAATAAAAACTGATCATAGTTTTAATGTTGTCTGGGACAAAGTTTACGGAGGTCACCAAGAAGATAACTGTGTTTCTGTCACATTGAATGATTGGAATAAACTGGTGTTAAGCGGTGCTTCTAAATCGGGAGTGTCTGGAAATAAAACAGAAGCGAGTTATGGCGACTATGATGCATGGATTGTGATTGTGGACAAAAACAATGGCGACATTATTGGGCAAGATAGTTTTGGAGGCTCCGGATCAGAAGGAGGGCTGATTTTTCCTTCAACGACAAATCCGCAAGAACTTAAAATGTTAGCTTCTTCATCGAGCGCACCATCAGGAAACAAAACAACACCTCATTATGGAGATGGAGATGCTTGGGTTTTGAGTCTTGATGCGTCTGATTTTTTAAATGTTCAGACGATTGTTGATGAGATAAGTGTTGTTGCTCATCCAAACCCATTTAACGAGGAATTGCATTTGATTTTTGAGTCTCTCAAGGAAGAGGTAGTTTTAAAATTTTATTCCGCTGATGGTAAATTATTGAGCTCATCAGTTCTTGAGGTTGGTGCAAATAGTTTTGATTGTAGATTTGAGTATGCCTCCTCGGTTATTTATTACGAAATGCAAGGAGAAACAATTTTTAGTAGAGGAAAGGTTGTGAAGATGTAATGTTAGTTTAACCGAATTTCTTTAGAATAGAAGCAAGTTTAAATAAAACAAACATAAGATCGTCATTTGCTCGCGTTAAGGATAGAAGCGGCATCCTTTTTTAAGCTTGCGAAAAAAAGATATAGCGTATAGCCTGTTTAAACGCCCCTAAAAAGAAGCATTATTTAATTTCTCATTTATAAAGTTGATCTTTCGGACAAAAAAAATGAGCTAGAGGTTAATTCCAATAGCTCTTCATAAGATTAAGATATGATTTAGTATATAAATTCTCCGTAAGGTGAATTGATCGTTAGTTTTTTGCCGTCGTGAGCTTCAACACGACCAACAATTTGTGCATCGATATTGAATGATTTTGAAATTTCAATGATATCATTCGCAACCTCTTGCGGTACATAGATTTCCATACGGTGCCCCATATTGAACACTTTGTACATTTCTTTCCATTCCGTTCCAGACTCTTTCTGAATCATATCAAAAAGAGGTGGGATTGGGAATAAGTTATCTTTAATCACGTGTACGTTATCTACGAAGTGCAATACTTTCGTTTGAGCACCACCAGAGCAGTGAACCATACCGTGAATGTTTTCTCTTTGTTCGTCTAAAATTTTCTTGATTACAGGCGCATATGTTCTCGTTGGAGACAATACCATCTTACCAGCATCCAAAGGAGCATTTACATCTTCCGTTAATTTCTTCGTTCCAGAATAAACCAAATCACTCGGTACAGAAGGATCAAAACTCTCTGGATATTTATTGGCCAACTCTTTATCGAAAACATCATGTCGTGCAGAAGTTAGACCGTTCGATCCCATTCCTCCGTTGTATTCCGTTTCGTATGACGCTTGACCAAAAGAAGCAAGTCCAACAATGACATCGCCATCCTGAATGTTGTGATTAGAAATTACATCAGAACGTTTCATTCTACACACAACCGTAGAATCAACAATGATGGTACGTACTAAATCACCCACATCTGCAGTTTCACCACCAGTCGAGTGAATGCCAATTCCCTGAGATCTTAAATCCGCAAGTAATTCTTCCGTTCCATTAATGATGGCAGAAAGTACTTCACCCGTAATTAGATTTTTGTTACGACCGATCGTTGAAGAAAGTAAAATGTTATCCGTTGCACCAACACACAATAGATCGTCGATATTCATGATTAATGCATCCTGAGCAATCCCTTTCCAAACAGAAATGTCTCCCGTTTCTTTCCAGTACATGTATGCTAAAGATGATTTTGTACCCGCACCGTCAGCGTGCATAACCACACAATATTCTTCGTCGCCCGTCAAGTGATCTGGAACGATTTTACAAAATGCCTGAGGGAATAATCCTTTATCTACGTTCTTAATCGCGTTGTGAACGTCCTCTTTTCCAGCGGAAACGCCACGTAAATTATATCTAGTATCTGCCATAATGAATTGTAAGATGCAAAATTAGCAAAACTAAGCGCAAAGCGAGAATTTATACACTAAAAAGATTTGTATGATATCGTGTAATGTTTGAAATTTTCAGGACGTTTTAACAGGCTATCCGCTGTATCTTTTTGAATAAAAAGGATGCCGCTTCTATCCTTAACGCAATTCTTTTATTTGTTCTGCTTCAATTCTTCAAATGAAACTACATAATGGGTTCCTTGTTTGGAGAAGTCGCGGTGGATTGTGCCAGAAAGTTGTTCGGCAAGACTCGTAACCAATTGCAGGCCAAGTGAAGTTGCATTCTCCAGTTCAAAGTTTGGAGCAAATCCAGTTCCATTATCACCTATGGTCATTAAATATTTATCATCTCCCTTATTGATTATTTTCAGGTAAATTGCTCCGCGTTCAGCTTCTTTAAGTCCATGTTTCAATGAGTTTGTGATGATTTCGTTTATCAAAAGACCAAGCGGAATGGAGGTGTTTATGTTCAATGAAACATCATCCTTGATGTCGATATGTAAGTTGATTTTTGAATACGGATTCTTCAAAGATTCAATCAATGGATGAACCAACTTGTTGATGTATTGGCCGTAGTTAATTTGTGAAAAATCTTTGCTTTGATAGAGCAGTTCGTGTACAATTGCCATCGAATTAATGCGATGTAAACTCATTTCAAACAAATCAATAGTTGCTTGATCTTCAATAGAGTTGGTTTGAAGTTTTAACAAGCTTGTAATGATTTGCAGGTTATTTTTTACACGGTGGTGAATTTCCTTCAGCAGCAATTCTTTTTCCCTGTTTGAATTTTTTAAAAGGGCATTTTCTGCCATGATTCGTTTGGTGACATCTGTGGTTGTTAGGTAAACCCTTCCATAAGTTTCCTCAAACCCTCTCACTACAGTCCATTTTAAATGAACGTGACGTTTGTTCCCACCAAAAGTCCGTAATTCAGCATCAAATTCACAAGATTTATCTCCATTGAATATCGCTTCAAATTGACGAATTGCATACTCAGTGCTATCCGCATTTAGTAAGTCGCGATAGTTGTTCATCATATGTTCCTTAGAATCCGCCTCGTTTAATTCAACCACAGCTTGATTCAAATTATTGACAATCATTAACGAGGAGCATTCAATAACCCGGGATACATCTTCCTCGAAATAAGCGCGAACATCTTTAACCCCTTTCGCTTTTAACTCATCTAAATAGTGTTTGATTTTTGAAAAGTCTTCATCCCAAATTGGAGTGGGGGAGTCGTCGAAAAGTGATGTAAAAATCTTGGCTTTTTCTTCAGCCTGTTCTTCTTCTTGCTTTTTACAAGTGAGATCAGAAACCATTGCAAGTGCTCCCTTGTACGTGCCATTTTCAAAAATGGGACTCGTATTAATTTGCGTCCATAAATCGTCCCCTTGAAACGTTTTAAATCTGAATTCATGCGTTTCAGCGATGCCATTTTTTCCTCGTTCTAGATTGTGCTTTGTTAACGTAACACCCTCTTCATCCATGAAGTCAAAAAGTGTTTTGCCGATCATTTCCTCTTGTGTATAACCGAGTAATTCAGCCATTTTTTGATTAACAAAGGATGTTTTGTTTTGAGCATCAATCATCCAGACACCTTCGCTGGTGGTGTCAATAATTAGCCTGTAAACTTCAAGCGATGGAATGAATGTGGTTTGATCGGTCATGAAAAGTACAAAGTGAATTGCAGCTACAATGTACTAAAATATTTGAGAAGAATGCAATAGAATTACTTGGTAATCTGTCAGTTACTTTGTTCAAATTGAATATTGAATGCTGCGTCCATGATAAATTTACCATCCACTTTATTCTGTGATCCTGGGTGTAAAATCCCTTTTATTGTTGAAGTTTTTCCTTTTTGAATTAAGTCACTGAGTTGCGTATCAGTTAATTTTTTACCCATCAATTCAAACGGAACTTTGAATCCACATGTTTTGTAATTAGAACAGCCGATAGCCGTTTTACCTTTCATTAGTTTAACCTTTTTACACTTTGGGCAATCCATATCCTCAAAAGAAATCACTTTTTTAGCACGTTTCTTTTTTGGTTTAGCCACTTTTTCGGGTTTACGTTCTTGGAAGAATTGAACGTTGCTAGGTGTATTGAAAATCACTTCATCCGTCAATTCACGCACCATTTTATAAAGCTCTTGTTTGAACACTTCAAGGTCGTATTCTCCCTTTTCAATTAAACGCAATTTTCGTTCCCAATCACCAGTAAGCTCTGCACTTTTCAATAACTCATTTTGAATGGTATCAATCAAGGCTATTCCAGTTGGTGTTGCAATGATATTTTTACGTTTTTTTTCAATGTATTTTCTTCTGAAGAGTGTTTCAATGATATTAGCCCTTGTAGATGGGCGACCGATACCGTTGTCTTTCATCAACTCGCGCATTTCTTCATCTTCAACTTGACGGCCTGCAGTTTCCATGGAGCGCAGCAGAGTTGCTTCGGTGAAATGTTTTGGAGGAGATGTTTTCCCTTTATGAATCATTGGTTCATGCGGACCTTTTTCACCTTCTTCGAAGTGTGGCATGATTGCTTCTTCATTTTTAGCTTTGGATTTGTCGTCCTTTTTAGATGCGTAAAGTACACGCCAACCTGGTTCTAATATTTGTTTACCCGTGGCTTTAAATTCCAATGCTTCAACTTTTCCAAGGACGGTGGTGTTTGAAACAATACAAGGCGGATAGAAAACGGCGATAAACCTTCTACAAATTAGGTCGTAAATATTTTGTTCTGCCGGAGTAATCCCTGAAGGCGTTACGCCAGTTGGTATGATGGCATGGTGATCTGTAACCTTTTTATCATCGAAAACCGTCTTCGATTTTGGTATCGGTTGACTTAAAACGCTCTCTGTATATCGAGAATAATATTGAAGCCCCTTCATAATATTCGGGATCTTCGGGTGTAAGTCTTCTGTTAAGTACGTTGTATCAACTCTTGGATACGTTACCAATTTCTTTTCGTAAAGTCCTTGAATTAGTTTTAATGTATCATCTGCAGACAAGGCATATTTCTTATTGGCATCAACCTGAAGTGAGGTTAAGTCGTAAAGTCTCGGGTTCCCTTCCTTTCCTTCTTTTTGTTCAAATGAAGTAATTTCGAATTCCTTGTCTTTTAAATATTCGAGTCCTTTTTCTGCTTTTTCTTTCGAGCTTAAACGATCAATTTGACAGTTGAATTCTTGTCCTTTATAAGTTGTTTTCAGTTCCCAATATTCTGAAATTGTAAAGGCATCAATTTCTTTCTGTCTCCCAACGATCATAGCAAGGGTCGGAGTTTGGACTCTACCGATGGAAAGTGTCGATTTACCTAAGCCAAATTTTTTGGTAAAAAGTCGTGTACCGTTGATCCCAAGCATCCAATCACCAATGGCTCTTGCGCTACCTGCAGCATACAAATTATCGTATTTTTTCGCATCGTGAAGTTTTTCAAACCCCTCTCTAATTGCTTCCTCGGTAAGTGAAGAAATCCAAAGACGTTTGATTGGCGCTTTGCATTTAGCCTTTAATAAGACCCAACGTTGAATCAATTCACCTTCTTGCCCGGCATCGCCACAATTTATGACTTCATCACAGTTTTGTACTAATCGCGCAATGGTATTGAATTGTTTTTCTACCCCTTGATTTTGGATTAACTTAATACCGAAATTTGGAGGAACGATAGGGAGATCTTCTAATTTCCAATATTTCCAATTCTCATTATAATCGTGAGGTTCTTTCAGCGTACATAAATGACCAAAAGTCCACGTAATTTGATATCCATTACCTTCATAGTAACCGTCATTGCGCTGATTCGCCCCTAGGACTTCAGCAATATCTTTAGCAACGGATGGCTTTTCGGCAATGCAAACTATCATCCTTACTTACGTGTATATTTTAGTACAGTAAAACTGGCTTCGTTTTTAGCATCTTTTTCGTGCGACTTAATTGTCTCAACATTCCATGCCTTAAGATCGAAGTCAGGGAAAAATGTATCAGGACCGTAATTTTTATTCACGTGCGTGATGTACATTTCGTTTATATAACCTCCCTCTAAAGCAAGTTTATAAATTTCTCCACCACCGATAATAAAAACTGTGCGTTCTTCTTCATTTTTATACGCCTCCATGCATTCTTCAATGGAATTAAAGATGATGCAGCCCGGCGCTTTAAAATTTTTGTTTCGCGTTAAAATGACATTCTCACGATTAGGTAACGGACGATATTTGGTTGGAATAGAATCATAGTTCTTTCTTCCCATCACCACAATTTGTCCTGAAGTAGTTTCTTTAAAAAACTTCATGTCTTCAGGTAAATGCCACATTAAGTCGTTGTTTCTACCAATACCCCTTTCAAGGTCCATGGCAACAATTAAAGATACTTTCATTCTAATATAGGTGTTACACTCGTTGGAGTCACTTTTACAATTATCGCTTTTTCTGTTAATTTACAATCATTAATGAATTGAAGGTTTCCTTGCGCTTGATCTAATGTAGCGCATACTCCAGAAAGTATGTAGTTCTTTCCATTGGCATCTACTGTTTCATGTAAGAAAGAACCGATGTTTTTATCCTGCAACAACACATCCGTTCCATCTGGTATAAGCACGGCGTAGTACGAAGAGAGGTAACGTTTATATAATTCAACAGTGGTTGGATTTGTTGAAACCGTTTTTTCGGAGATACCGACATTATGTTCGGCGAATAAATTTCTACTGTCCAAAAAGAATTCATCCATTTGCGCTTGAATATCTGCCGGGATAAAATCAGAGCGATAAGCGTTATAATCGAACTCAGGTAGGATGTAGTATTGTTTAATGGCACCTTCTTGTTTCTTAAGAACGTAAACCAGGCAGTGTTCTGTTTTATCAAGAACCACGTTATCCCCTTGTTTTTTAATGCTAGCACCAATCATAACACCGCCACGTGTGTAACGAATAGACATGTTCGACACGAAGTTTCCCATGGACCAAACCGTCAGTTTTTCTTCGTTATTTATGGTTTTTCGAACAATTGGCTGTACGGTGTGTGGATGTCCTCCAATTACCATGTCGGCGCCAACTTCATAGCAAAAAGCCTCCCATTTTTTTTGATAGCTATCAGGTAAATGTAAGTATTCTTTACCCCAGTGCATGTTGCAAACAATATAATCGGCATTCAAAGATTTCGCTTTTTCAATGTCTTTTCGAATGACTGCACTATCAATATAGTTGACAATCAATGGAGGGTTCACTTTTAGACCGTTTGTTCCGTAGGTATAATTTAACATCGCGACTTTCAACCCGTTTTGTTCAATCATTAAAGGGTAAGTTTTATCGCGTTCAGCTTGATTTCTAAATGTACCTGTGTGTGCCACTCCAAGTTCATCCAACACGTCCAAGGTTCTGATGACACCTTTTGCTCCACGATCGCAGGAGTGGTTGTTTGCAGTTAGGATTAAGTTAAAACCTGTAGAAACCAATGTCTGCGCTAACTCGTCTGGTGCTGAAAACTGCGGGTAGCCTTTATATGGTTTACCAGCTAAAGTCACTTCAAGATTTGCAACTTTAATGTCGTATTCATTGATTACTGGTTTGATGAATTTAAAACCATCCTCATAGTCGTAGCTCTTCGTGTTTTTATTGTAGGCCGCATTGATTTGACCATCATGTTGCATGACGTCCCCAACAAACAAAAACGACAATTCATCTTGTGAATATGTCGTAAATGCAAAGAATAAAATAAGAAAACTAGACAGCCACTGCACCTTTAATGTGCGGATGTGGGTCGTAGTTGATAAGTTCAAAATCTTCATATGTAAAACTAAATATGTCTTTTACTTCTGGGTTGATCTTCATTGTTGGTAATTCACGGAAGTCTCTGCTTAACTGCAATTTAACTTGTTCCATGTGGTTGCTGTAAATATGGGCGTCTCCAAAAGTGTGTACAAAGTCACCAACTTCTAGATCACACACTTGCGCTAACATCATGGTCAATAATGCATAGGAAGCAATGTTGAACGGAACACCTAAAAAGGTATCCGCACTACGTTGATACAATTGGCAACTTAATTTACCGTCCGCAACGTAGAATTGAAACATGGTGTGACAAGGAGGCAAAGCCATATTGTCAACGTCTGCAACATTCCATGCTGAAACCAAATGTCTTCTCGAGTCTGGGTTGTTTTTTAAAGAATCAACTAATTTTGTTATCTGATCAATTGTTCCACCTTTTCCATCCGGCCAAGATCTCCATTGATGACCATAAACCGGACCAAGATTACCTTGTTCATCTGCCCATTCATCCCAAATGCGCACATTGTTTTCTTTTAGATACTTGATGTTTGTGTCTCCTTGAAGAAACCAAAGCAACTCAATGATGATGGATCTTAAATGCAGCTTTTTCGTTGTTACACATGGGAAACCTTTAGAAAGGTCAAAGCGCATTTGATAACCAAATACAGAGGTTGTACCTGTTCCAGTTCGATCTTCTTTTTTCGTACCGTTATCAATTATGTGTTGTAATAAATCGTGATATTGTTTCATTGCGGGTTGATCTTGGCTTTTTACAAAGCCGAATTTAATCCTTTTGGAGGGAATTAAAAAGGAATGTTCGTAAGTGGTTCGAATGTTAATAAAATGTCTATAAATTAGCTTCAATTAATATTGCTTATCTTCGTTTTATGGGAAAGATTGCCGTTTTTATATTGATGTTTCTGCCGTTGGTGAGCTTCGGTCAAAAAGAAGTTTCCTTGAAAAAGAAATATTTTGGGAATTATGTGGGAGATATTCCTGCTTATAAAATGGATACGGGTTCAGGTGTAGTTCAAGTCTCGTCTTCGGCCATTTATGTATCGATTGAAAAGGAAGGGATAACAGTAACTATAGGGAATAATAAACTGACTGGAACTTATGACGTACTGTTCGAGGCAAAGACTTATTATCTGTTAGATGCGAAAATGGAAGGTCAAATTGCTGCGGAGCGTATCATGGTGTATAAACGTGGAAAGCACATTGTGCGGGATGGCATGTTTCCTCAGCCTGTTTCCGATTTAAAAAAAGTAAAGAGATGACTTAGATAGGAATTCGAATTGAAAATGTCGTTCCTTTACCTACTGTACTTTTTACTTGGATGCTACCATCGTGCTCTTCAATAATTAATTTCACATAATAAAGGCCTAATCCAAACCCCTTAACATCGTGTAAGTTTCCGGTAGGTACGCGGTAAAACTTGTCAAAAATCATTTTGATGTCATCTCGTTTCATGCCAATTCCATTGTCTTCAAACTCAATGAAGAAGTAACGTTTGTCGTTTCGTGTACTGATGACTATGTGAGGTTCTTTATCGCAATATTTTATCGCATTATCAATAAGGTTGTAAACGACATTGGAAAAGTGCACTGGATCTACCTTGATGGTTTTGGTGACTGCATTTTTATTCAGGATAATTGTTAAACCTTTTCCATCTTGACTAAAATCGAAGTTGTCCTTAACTTCATCTAAAAGTTCGTTGATATTTAAATTTTCTTTGGACAGAGTAATTTTATTTTTATCCAATTTGGCCACATTCAAAACACGTTCAACTTGGTTTTCAAGACGTTTATTTTCTTTGAAGATGATACTGGCGTATTTTTCAACCTTATCACGTTCGTTTGGAGCAGATCTTAAAATCATTTCTGAAGAAAGTCCAATGGTTGAGATTGGAGTTTTTAACTCGTGCGTCATGTTGTTTATGAAATCCGTTTTAACATCGGACAGCTTTTTCTGTTTCAAAATAACCATAACCGTGTATCCAAAAAACAATAGGACAAGTGCACCAATAATGAATACGAACATATAAGGTGAGATACTGCTTTTACTATTGTTAATGTCCAATTCAGGTTCAATGTTTGGGAAATAAACGGTGAAATAATGTCCATCTTTCTTCCATTTCATACTTTCTGAAGTGATGGAAGTAAGTGAATCAGGGGTTTGTGTAAATTGTTCATCTTCCGTGTATCGAATGAGGTTTCCAAAAACAATGGAATCTGTAAAGCAGTCGTAAATTCCGTATTGAAAGTTTTGATGAATATTCTGACTATAGAATTCTCGCTTTAGCAAATTTTCCAAGTAGTAAGGGTGAAGTTCTTCATTGATATCTACTGAGAAGTAATTTGCGTTGATTTGTTTAACTGCGCCGTATAGATCGGAACTATCGGCCTTGACAGTGGAGATGTTTTCAAGAACATTGCGCAGTGCAATATGCGTTTGTTCGCTGAAATGAATGTTGTTCAGGCTGTCTTCTTTTTCTTGAATAGCAATATTTACTTCTTGCATGCTAGCCGTTTGTTTAATCCAAACGATCTGTACAAGTAAAATGCTTATTACAGAAATGACACCAAGAATGATTACGGCGTTGACAGTTTTTCTATTCATAAGTTAAAGGTACAAAATCCAATAATGATTTTATCAGGATAAAAAAAGGTCGCTCAAAAAAGCGACCTTTAAAAATAATAGTACGGATTTATTTAGAATCCAGTTACACCATTTACGGTTGTATACTTCAATACGTTTTTCTTATCCGGGTGGATTCTTGCGAAAGCAGATTGAACGGCTAATGTCCCTTCATGGAAACCACAAAGAATTAGTTTCAATTTGTTCTCGTAAGTATTCACATCGCCAATTGCATAAACACCTGGGATGTTTGTAGAGTAATCTAAGGTGTCCACTTTGATCGCATTTTTTTCAATCTCAAGTCCCCAATCAGCGATAGGACCAAGACTTGGCTTTAACCCGAATAAAGGAATAAAGTGATCTGTTTCTTTGATGATTTCTCCTTGCGTTTTATGTTTTATGGTTACGTTTTCAACTTTACCGTTTCCATCAATACCAACAACTTCGGCTTCGGTGATTAAGTTGATTTTACCCTCTTCAGCTAAATCCATTACTTGTTGAACAGAATCAAGGTGCCCACGGAAAGAATTTCTTCGGTGAACCAATGAAACTTCTGAAGCAATGTTGTTTTTAGTTAAATAAATTGCCCAGTCGAGCGCTGAATCTCCACCACCAGCAATAACACATCGTTTTCCTTGGTAAAACTCAGGATCTTTAATCACGTATTCCACACCTTTTTCTTCGAAATCAGTTAAGTTCTCAACAGGTGGTTTACGAGGTTCAAAAACACCAAGTCCTCCAGCGATCATTACGATTGGAGCTTTGTGTTTTGTTCCTTTTGATGTTGTAACGATAAATTCGTTTTCAGATATTTTATCAATTGAAACGGCAGCTTCTCCTAGTGTAAATCCAGGTTTAAATGGCTCTGCTTGTTTCATCAAGTTGTCGATTAAATCACCAGCTAAAACTTCTGGAAATCCAGGGATGTCATAAATCGGCTTCTTTGGATAGATCTCTGAACATTGTCCTCCAGGAGCTCCTAGGGAATCAATTAAATGACACTTTAGTTTTAAAAGTCCAGCTTCAAAAACTGTAAATAGTCCAACAGGACCTGCTCCAATAATTATAATATCTGTTTCAATCATATTCTATGCGTTAAAAAGCGGTACAAATTTAACAATCAACTCTTAAGAAGAGAGAATTATTGGCATGATTTATATCAATTTTTTGAATAGGCCTATTTTTTTTCAAACCAAATGTTTTTGACACGATTTAAACTAACATAAAAACCTTTTACGTTCCCGTTCAAATCACGCTCGTTTGCTGCAGTTGCGAAACCTGATCAATTCGTTAAATTCGTGTGCAATACTCCTACTTTGAAATTTTAACAAGAACACTCGCTGATTCGGTTCGGATAATAGCAAGAGGGATGTCGACGTTTGAGAAATCAATTTCAATTCCATTATCATATTGATGTAGGCTTACTTGGTCTGTGAGGTTGCGTCCAAGTAAATCAAATACAGATATACTTTTCAGTTCATCACGTGAGCCTGACAAGACACACTTATCTGATGCCGGGTTAGGGTGGGCCGTGAGTTTATCTGTAATGACAGGTTTTTGTTCAACAGAGATTATTTCAAAATATTCTTTTTGACCATCGAGGTCAGTTTGTGAAAGGCGGTAATAATTTGTTCCAATTGTTTTGGGACGGTCAATGAATTCATAAAATTGAGGAGAATCTGTTGTCCCTGCACCATCAATAGTGCCGATTGTTATCCAATCTTTTCCTGCTTCAAGTCGCTCTAAGGTGAAGTAGTCGTTGTTGATTTCTGAGTTTGTTTCCCAGTTTAAGCGCACAGAATTATCCAGGGGTGTTGCGAAAAATGAAACAAGAGATATCGGTAAAGGGATTCCAGGGGTGTAGTTGATCTCACCGTTAAACTCTCTATATGTAAAGGTTAAGCCAAAAGGATATGATTTTCCAACTCCACCTGTTATGCTAAGATTGGCATCATTTCCAAGTGGATTTGTTGCACTTATACCGTCGGTGTATGATACCCCTGCTCCAAAATCATTTGTGATATAAAAGGCATAAGTTTGTCCAGCGGGAATAGTTATGTTTACTGCAATAGGAAGTGGTGTTCCGACATTATTTCCTAAAGATGTTACACCAGCGGCCGATCCAACTAGTGTCCATGCTGCGGCATTACTTTCACTGCCTTGATATGTTCCTGGTTTATAATAGATTTCGTAATAACCTGTCGTACCAGCATAAAGATTTGCACTAAAACAATTGACGGTTGCTGTGTTTGTTGCTGTGACGTCAAACATCGTTCCACGTTGGCCATTGTTTGAAGCGTAATAAGTGACGAGGGTATTTGTATATGTCCCACATTGTGACAGAACAAAACGACTAAATAAAACAAATAGAATTAGTATGAATATATTTCGATTCATGGAATTTGATAATGGTTAGTGCGCCAAAGTTAGTGAATCTTTTTCAGTTAACTTATTGGTTATCAAAAAAAAAGAATCGATTAAGTTGCGTTAGTTACAATGCTGTGAAGTTAGTCGATTTGTTTTTTGGCAAATTCCCACATTACAATGCCAGCACAAACAGAAACGTTTAAAGAATGCTTTGTTCCAAATTGCGGGATTTCCAATATGTGGTCAGAGGCATCTATAACATCTTGATCCACGCCATTAACCTCGTTACCAAAGACCAAAGCATACGTGTCATTGGGTAATTTATCAACATCTTGAAGAAAGGTTGTCTTTTCCGTTTGCTCTATGGAACACACCCTGATACCGTCCGATTTTAGTTCGTTCACAAGCTCCATGATGTTTTCTCGGTGTTCCCAAGAAACAGTCTCTGTCGCTCCAAGGGCTGTCTTTTGAATTTCACGATGCGGAGGAGTAGCAGTGATACCACACAAATAAATCTTTTGAACATTGAACGCATCAGAGGTTCTAAAGAAGGTTCCCACATTGGTTAGACTTCGGATGTCATTCAATACAACGATGATTGGAAATTTCTCTTGCTCCTTGAATTCTTCTTCAGAAACTCGATCAAGTTCCCATAATTTTAATTTCTTGTTCATATTGTGGATAACAACTGTTCGTGATATTTTGACAACTGACTCTGTGCCGTTACTTTTACTCTACAAAAATCAAAAAATCATTCGACTTGGCGAAGAAAAAAACAGAGAAAGGCGACAAAGAGACGCCACTGATGAAGCAATATAATCAGATTAAAGCACGTCATCCTCAGGCATTGCTATTGTTTCGCGTAGGAGATTTTTATGAAACATTTGGTGAAGATGCCATTGTGGCTTCTAAAATTTTAGGGATCGTCTTAACTGCCCGTAAAAACGGTTCTGCTGGAGCTGTAGAGTTAGCTGGATTTCCGCACCATTCGCTGGATACCTATTTACCAAAATTGGTAAGAGCAGGACAACGCGTTGCGATTTGTGACCAGTTGGAAGATCCAAAAATGACCAAGTCAATCGTGAAACGAGGAGTCACGGAACTGGTAACACCTGGAGTTTCGTTCAACGATCAAGTTTTAGATACAAAGAAGAATAATTTTTTGTGTTCCATTCATTTTAACAAAGAAGTCATTGGGGTTTCGTTTTTAGATGTCTCCACTGGAGAATTTTTGATGACGGAAGGAACAAGAGAGTATGTTGAAAAACTCATTCAAGGGTTCGAGCCAACCGAGATTATATATAATAAGCGCGATTCAAAATTATACGATGAGGTTTTTGGGAATAAGTATTATTCATTTCGATTGGAGGACTGGATTTTTACAACCGATTATGCCTTTGAAAGTTTAAATAAACAATTCGGAACAAATTCGTTGAAAGGGTTTGGAGTTTCTGAATTGAAAGATGGAATTATTTCTGCAGGAGCAATTGTGCATTACCTCTCTGAAAACCAACACGATCGTTTAGGACATATCACTGCTATTTCTCGTATTGAGGAAGATAAATACGTTTGGTTAGATCGTTTTACCATTCGCAATTTGGAGTTGATTAGTTCTCCACATGATAACGCAACCGCACTAATTGATGTGTTGGATTGTACAAAAACTCCTATGGGTGGTCGTATGATGAAACGTTGGATGGTGCTTCCGTTAAAAGGTTTGAAGCCAATTCAAGACCGATTGGATGCAGTGCAATCTTTTTATGATCAAGAAGAATTGACATTTGAATTAAGTGAACGCTTGAAGCAAATTAATGATCTGGAACGATTGATTTCAAAGGTAGCCGTTGGAAAAATTAATCCGAAGGAAATTATTCAGTTGAAAAGGACGTTGGTTCAGTTAGATCCGATTAAAACGATTATTAAGGAGCAAAGTACGGATGTTTTAAAACGTATCGCGGATCGCATTAATCCATGTGCGGAGTTACTAGAGATGATTGAAAAGATGTTGCACGAAGATCCTGTTCTACAAATTGGAAAAGGAAAGGTGATTGCTGATGGATTCAATCAAGAACTCGATGATTTGCGCGCAATTTCTTATTCAGGGAAGGATTATTTGGATGAGTTGTGTAAACGTGAAAGTGAGCGCACAGGGATTCCAAGTTTGAAAATTGGATTCAATAATGTCTTTGGATATTACTTAGAAGTACGAAATACGCATAAAGATAAAGTAGCAGAGGACTGGATTAGAAAACAAACTTTAGTCAATGCAGAACGATACATTACAGAAGAACTAAAAGAATACGAATCAAAAATATTGGGTGCAGAAGAAAAAATTTATGCCCTAGAATCGAAGTTGTATCAAGACTTGGTATATTCCATGGCAGATTACATGCAACCGATTCAGTTGAATGCTTTTTTAATCGCACAATTGGATTGTTTATTGTCGTTTTCTGAAATTGCGAGAGCCAATAATTATGTGAAGCCAGAAGTAAACGAAAGTTTCGCTATTGATATCAAAGAAGGACGTCATCCCGTAATTGAGAAACAATTGGCTGTGGGACAAGAATATGTTTCAAATGATGTTTATTTAGATAACGATACGCAGCAGATTATGATGATTACTGGTCCTAACATGTCTGGTAAGAGTGCTTTACTGAGGCAAACAGCATTAATTTCACTGATGGCACAAATGGGTTCTTTTGTTCCTGCCAAAAGTGCTTCTTTGGGATTAGTTGATAAAGTCTTTACGCGCGTTGGGGCATCAGATAATATTTCTTCCGGTGAATCAACTTTCATGGTTGAGATGAATGAAACATCTAGTATTTTGAATAATCTTTCTAATCGATCATTGATTTTATTGGATGAGATTGGACGTGGTACAAGTACATACGATGGTATTTCAATTGCATGGGCCATTGCGGAATACATTCATGAGCATCCAAAATTGAAAGGGAAGACACTTTTCGCCACGCATTATCATGAGTTAAATGAAATGACGAATCGTTTTGAACGCATAAAGAATTTCAATGTTTCAGTGAAAGAGGTTGGGAAGAAGATCTTATTCTTGCGTAAGCTTGTTGAAGGAGGAAGTGAGCATTCATTTGGTATCCATGTAGCGAAGTTGGCTGGAATGCCTGTACAGGTGTTGGACCGTGCCACAAGTATGTTGGCACAATTGGAATCTAGTCATGAGTTAACGGAGAAAAAAGGGAAGAAAAAGAAGGTGCGTGAAGCGGTAACGAATGAAATGGACGACATGCAATTGAGTTTTTTCCAATTAAATGATCCCGTGTTAGAGAACATTCGTGAGGAGCTAGTAAGCATAGATATCAATACGTTAACGCCTGTTGAGGCTTTGATGAAATTGAATGAGATAAAAAAGTTAACTGGAGGATAAGTTTTTTTTTACATTTCATGTTGATGGATTAAAAAAGACTTCGTATCTTTGTCGCCCGATGCAAAACGATGCACGGAAAATTTGAAAACAAGCGAGAGTAGCTCAGCTGGTAGAGCACAACCTTGCCAAGGTTGGGGTCGCGGGTTCGAATCCCGTCTCCCGCTCAAGAAATTGAGAGGAGGCGATGATCATCTGTGATAATCTGCCAAACCCGCTCAAGAAATTGAGTAAGGGGAATTGTAAAACGAGTTACTTAGTTGAAATATTTACCAGTTTATTCAGTCCGAATAA
>Ga0193954_1000223_pt1 | contig 34297 bp, 36 predicted proteins | sample BB_5_MG_FD_140340 | JGI IMG/M metagenome (GOLD analysis project Ga0193954, IMG submission 140340) | Microbial mat bacterial communities from the Broadkill River, Lewes, Delaware, United States - BB_5_MG | ecosystem: Environmental > Aquatic > Freshwater > River > Microbial mats | place: USA...
AGGCCGCTGCCAGCTCTTGAGTATTTACACAAAAGCTTAGCTTATTCAATCTTTGATTGTCTATGCTAAGCTTTTTTTTTACACTTTTTTTAGCTCTATTTCTGGGTATCTTTTTACTTTTATCTTTTTTAGAATTCTTTATTTAATTCACTTTTATTATACATATCGTTATATTTCGTTAATATTAAATTTACATATCATTAAAATATTAATGTCATAATTCTTTATCAAACAATTAAAGGATTTAAAAATGAAAAGTTCAAATAAAATATTAACAGGGTTAGTTTTAGCAGGATTATTAAGTACATCAGTATACGCTAGTTACGGCATGGATCAGAATAAAAATAGGGAGATGAACTCTAAGGGTAATTGTAAACAGCACATGATGAAGTCATCACACAAGATGAAAAAGGGTATGCCTATTTTTAAGGTATTAAAAGAGTTAAATTTATCTAAGGATCAAAGAGTTCAGGTTAAAGCTATTATGATAGATAGTAAAAAGAATCGTAAGTCTTTAAATACACTATTTACAAAAGATAGTTTTAACAAAGATGAATTTATCAAAAGAATGAGTGAAAAAAGACAGAATATGATAAAATCTAAAGCAGATATGATTGAAAAAGTTTATAAAGTTTTAGATACTAAACAAAAAGAACAGTTCAAAGTTCTAATAGATATTCAATCTGAGAAAATGAATAAAAGATTTAAATTAAAGGACTAACTTGATAAAAATTGCAATGATAGAAGACGATGTTGAATTAGCAATTGTCTTAACAGAATATTTAAAGCAATTTAATATTGAAGTAACTAACTATGAAGAGCCATTTTTGGCTCTTTCTGCTTTAAAACTAAATACTTATGATTTAATTATACTTGATTTAACACTTCCTGGAATGGATGGATTAGATGTTTGTAAAGCTATTGTAAAAGATTTTGATATACCTATAATAATTTCAAGTGCTAGAAGTGATATTACTGATAAAGTTACTGCTTTACAATTAGGTGCTGATGATTATTTACCAAAACCATATGACCCAAGAGAATTAGAAATTAGAATTAAAACAATTTTACGAAGATTTAATCACTCAAATGCACAAGAGGAAGTGAAAAATAAAACATTTATATTAGATGCGGATAAAAAAGAGATTACAAAAAATGGTAAATATGTTAAACTTACAGCAGCAGAATTCGAAGTTTTATCTTTACTTATTAAAAGAGATGGTTTTATAATTTCGCGTGAAGATATTTTTGATAATTCAGATTTATTAAACCAAGATTATGAAGGTTCAGGCTCTTTAGCTGTAATTATAAATAGAATAAGACAAAAGATTGAAGATAATCCTAAAGAACCAAAATATCTTCATACAATTAGAGGAATGGGGTATAAATTTCATAATGAATAGACAATCAATATTTTTTACTATAACTGTAAGTTTTATCATATCAATTATTTTAGTAATTGCTAGTTTTGGTATTTTAATGACTGAAAACTATAAAGTTAAAGAAACAGAATTATTTCAAAAATATATACCAATTATAAAATTAGTTCTTCGAAAACATCACAAAGATGGATTAAATATAGAATTTGCTGAAAGTTTAGAAAACTCTAATTATAGTTTATATATGAATATGGGAAAAATAAATGCTATTACTTATAACCCAAAAACAAAAGTATTAATTGAGAGAAAAGATCCTAGAGATAAAATGCTTTTTAGAGTTTTAAGATTAGCTGATAATAATTATTTGTATATTAAAAAAAGAGGTAAAACTATTTTAGTAAAAGATAACACAAGTACAAATAATAATACTAATATTTATATTATACTTGTTTTTGCAATAGTTATTATTACTATTATTCTAATGTATTTAATTACAATTAGAAAACTTATGCCTTTAAAAATATTAAAAGATAAGGTAAAAACTCTTGGTAATGAAAATTTTGATTTTGATTGTTGTAATAGTGATTCTAAAGATGAAGTTTCTCTTTTAGGTATGGAATTCAAAAAAACTGCTTTAAAACTAAAAAGTTTAAAAGAAGCTAGAAATGTATTTATTAGAAATATAATGCATGAGTTAAAGACTCCAATTACAAAAGGTAATTTCTTAACTCAATTAGAACAAAATGAAGAGAATAATGAAAAGTTAAAATCAGTTTTTTCTAGACTTGAACTTTTAATTAATGAGTTTGCATCAATAGAAGAATTAATTTCATCAACTAAAAATATTGAAAAAAAATTTTATTTCTTAGATGATGTAATAGATAATGCTAGAGATATTTTAATGCTTGAAGATGAAATAATACTTGGGTCTTATGATAATAAAAAAATAAATATTAATTTTAAACTATTTTCAATAGCAATAAAGAATTTAATTGATAATGCAATTAAATATTCAAATAATAAAAAAGTTACTATTAAAACAGAAGATGAAAATATTATTTTTGAAAATAGTGGAAAAAAATTAGAGCATGATTTAGAAAAATACTTTGAACCATTTTTTGCTAATGAAGATAAAGCTAAAGACTCTTTTGGTTTAGGTTTGTATATTGTTCATAACATATTAAAAGCTAATGGTTATTCTTTAGTGTATGAATACGAAAATGAAATAAATAGATTTATATGTAAAAAGGATAATACATCTACGATATAGCAATAGTAGGAGCTGGTGCTAGTGCTTTAATGCTAGCATCAAAATTAGATAAGAGAAAATATAAAAATATTTGTTTAATTGATTCAAATCCAAAAGTTGGTTCTAAAATAAAAGTTTCAGGTGGAGCAAAATGTAATATAACAAATGAGTTAGTTACATGTAAAAACTATTTAGGAGATAGAGATTTTGTTAAAGAGATTTTATCTAAGTATTCAAAAGACGATTTACTTAAATTCTTAAACTCAAATGGAGTATCCCCTAAAATAAATCCAAAAATAGTAAAAGGTACTTATTTCTGTAATAGTTCATCTGATGTAATTGATATGTTTTTAAGACTAACTACACATATAAAAAAATATCTAGATACAAAAGTAATAGAAATTGATTTTGATAAAACATATAAAATAAAGACTACAAGAAGTACTCTTGAATCAAAAAAAATTGTAATTGCTAGTGGTGGCTTATCTTATCCTGTTTTAGGAGCTAGTTCAATTGCTTTTGATACTGCTTTAAAATTTGGACATACAGTTGAAAAACTTGAACCTGCACTTGTTGGTTTTACAGTTCAAAAAGATCAGTTTTGGTTTAAAACCCTATCTGGTGTTTCTACTTATGTAAATACTTTTGTTGATGGAAGAAGATTTGAAGGTTCTTTTCTTTTTGCACATAAAGGCTGTTCGGGTCCTGTTGTACTTACTTCTTCTTTATATTGGAAGAAAGGAAAAATGGCTATTGATTTTTTACCTAAAAATAAAATGGAAGATTTTTACAAAAGTAATAAAAAAATATCTTCTGCCTTACCTTTTCCTAAAAGATTTACAGAAGAGTTTCTAAAATCTATTGATTTAGAAGATAAGGCTATTTCTTCTTTGAAAAAAGATGAAAAAGAGAAATTATCTATTTTAAAATATTATGAATTTTCACCTGCTGGAAACTTTGGGTATACAAAAGCAGAAGTAACTCGTGGTGGAATTAATACTGATGAGATAAATCATAAAACTTTTGAAAGTTTAAAGCAAAAAAGTTTATATTTTATTGGAGAGTGTTTAAATATAACTGGAGAATTAGGTGGATTCAATTTTCAAATAGCATTTGCTCAAGCAAATATTTGTGCAAATGAGTTGAATAAGCTCTAACAAAAGTTATCCCTAAACTTACACTTGCTACAATCACCAAAAATATAATTATAAGTTGAAGGATTCACTTGAGAATTGCATTTATTGGTGATATTGTAGGTCGCCCTGGCCGAAAAATAATAAAAGAAAATTTAGTAAAAATTAGAAAAGAATATAATATTGATCATGTAATTGCTAATGGTGAAAATGCAAGTCATGGTTTTGGATTAACTACAAAAAACTGTGATGAACTACTTAATATGGGTATTGATCTAATTACAGGTGGAAATCACTCCTTTGATAAGAAAAGAGAGATGATGGTTTTACTTGAAACTAAACCAGTTTTAAGACCTGATAATTATCCTCCTGGTTTAATAGGAAGTGGATTAAAAGTTTGTGATGTTCAAACTGAAAGTAGTATTGAGAAGTTAGCTGTTATTAATTTGATGGGTCAATATACAATGCCAACTGTTGAAAATCCTTTTAATTGGGCAAGAAAACTTGTTGATGAACTTCATAAAGATGGAATAAAAAGTATTTTTATTGATTTTCATGCTGAAGTTACAAGTGAAAAAAGAATTATGCTTATGATGTTGCAAAATGAAGTAAGTATGATATGTGGAACACATACTCATGTTGGAACTGATGATTTACAAATTTTTAATAATACGGCTTATTTAACAGATATTGGGTTAACTGGATGTAGAGATAATGTTATTGGTATGGATAAAAAAGTTCCAATTCAAAAAGTAACTACAGGTCTTGGTGGACATTTTGAAGTTCCAAGTTCTTGTAAAACGATTCTTCAAATAATGGTTACAGATATAAATGAAGAAGGGAAAGCAACTAATAGTTTTAAAATTAAAAAATTATGTAATAATCCTGAACATATAATAACAAAGGCAATGATTGATTAGTATATCTTCTTCTTACGATTTACTATGTTTTTTAAAAGAACAAAATTTAATAGATGAAAAAAATGAGTTTTGGTGGCCTAGTGATAATAGTTTTGAAATATTATTAGGTTCAATTCTAACTCAAAATACTAAATGGATAAATGTAGAAAAATCCTTAGAGAATTTAAGAAAGTTAGATATAAATAATTTAAATAAACTATCAAACTGTAATTTAGATGAGTTAATTATAGCAATAACTCCAAGTGGCTTTAAAAACCAAAAATCTGTTAGATTAATTGCCCTAGCAAAAAATATAATTGAAGAGTTTGGTGACTTTGAAGAGTTTTGTAAAAAAGTAGATAGAACTTGGCTATTAGAACAAAAAGGAATAGGTCCTGAAACTGCAGATGCAATTCTTTGTTATTCTTGTAAACAAGAGTATATGGTCGTAGATTCTTATACAAATAGATTATTAAAAAGATTTGGATATGAATTTGAAAGTTATGAAGAATTACAAAATTGGTGTGAATATGGAATTAATGCAAATTACGATAAAATTGCCAAATTATATAATTATGAAATCTCATTAAATAAAATTTATGCACGATTTCATGGAAAAATTATCGAGTTTATGAAACGTAATCCAAAAGGTTAATTGATATGATTATTATTCCACAAACAAAAGGTGGTGTAGGAAAATCTACAGTTGCTATGCAAGTGATAGCTCCTTATCTTTATAAGAAACATGGTAAAAAAATCACTTATATTGAAATTGATGATGAAAACAATGATTCTAAATCATTTACAAGAACTGAAATAGTAAATAAAAGAATGTTAGGTACAAATAAATTAACTGAGTTAGATGAGTTGATTTTAATGGATGATAATCATGAAGTTATTGTTGATGTTGGTGGAAACAAAACTTCATCATTAGTTTTAGATGAAATAAAAAAAGTAGGAACTTTTAATAATATCAAGTGGATTATTCCTTTAGGAGATGGTGAACTTGATGGTAAAAATGCAATTGCTACTATGAAAAAAATAAAAAAAATTGAAGAAAAACCATCTGAGAATATTATGTTTGCTTTAAATAGAGCAATTTCCATGCAGCCTGATTATATAGAAGAACAATTTATTAATTTTTTTGGTCATAAATATATTGATTCTAATTCAGTTATTTGTGATTTTGTAAAAGATCCAAGATATTTTCCTGTAAAGAATGATAAAGTAATTACAATGAGTAGATATTTAGGTTCAACTGTTTGGGAAATGGCTTATAATAATACTGATTTTGCACAAAAAGCTATTAAAGCAAAAGAGTTAGGTGATATTGAAAGTGCAAGAAAATATTTATTTTTTAGAAGAATACAAACAGATGCAAAAGATTATGTAATTACAGTATTAAATAAAATATTTTGTGATTTAGATACTTGGATTGATATTAAAAAATGAGTGAAATGAGTTTTAAACAAGCAAAAGAACTTGTTGAAAGAATGGAATTTTCAGAGATTGCACTTAAAAATGCAACAAAAGTTTTAGATGATTCATATAAAACTTTTGGAAAAGCTAGTGAAAACTTTGATAAAACTTTAAATAAACAAGAAGAAATTCTAGAAAAACTACCTCAATTAGATAAAAAAATGTCATATATGTTTTTAGCTGTTGCTATTAATATTGGCTTTATTTTAGGTCTTTTAATTGGGAAATATATATTATAAAATTTTAAATAGGATTATAAATAATGGGTAAACAAGAAAAAATTGTATCAATGTTTAATGATATCGCAGGAACTTATGATGTAGCAAATAGAGTTTTATCAATGGGAATTGATAAATCTTGGAGAAATAAAGCTTGTAATTTAGCTTTTAACTTTTATGGAAAAGATAAAATAGAAAAAATTGTTGATGTTGCTTGTGGAACTGGTGATATGATTCAACATTGGAAAAAAATTGCAAAAACAAATAATATTGAAATCGAAAATATAGTTGGTGTAGATCCAAGTGTTGGAATGATGGAATTTGGAAAGAAGAAGTTGCCAGAAGTAGAATTTATTGAAGCTGGAGCTGCTTCTATGCCTTTAGAAGATAATTGTGCTGATATTATTTCTATTTCTTATGGAATTAGAAATGTTGTTCAAAGACAAGAAGCTTTTGATGAATTTGCAAGAGTTCTAAAAAAAGATGGTTTAGTTGTAATTTCTGAGTTTACAAAAAATGAAAAGAGAAATGCTTTAGACTATGTAACAGATTTTTATATGAATAAAATTTTACCTACATTAGGTGGACTAATTTCAAGAAATAAAGAAGCTTATACATATTTACCAAACTCAATTGATGAGTTTTTAACAACTGATAATTTATGTAAAGAATTAAAAATAGCTGGACTTGAGCCTATTCATGTTAAAGCTTTTTCTATGAATATTTCAACATTAATTATTGCAAGAAAACTTTAAAAAAAGAAGAAGATTTTATGAATACACCAATTAGCGTATCTACTTTAAATTCACAAATAAAATCTCTACTTGAAACTACATTTATTCAAGTATATGTTGAAGGAGAAGTTTCAAATTTAACTTATCATAACTCTGGACATATATACTTTTCAGTTAAAGATCAAAACTCTACAATTTCATGTGTAATGTTTAGAGGAAATACTAAATATTTAAAATTTCAATTAGAAGTTGGACAAAAGATTGTAATTACAGGAAATATTACAGTTTACGCACCACGTGGAAATTATCAACTTTTATGTAATAAAATTCAACCTGCTGGCCAGGGTGCTTTGGCCTTAGCTTATGAGCAATTAAAAACTAAATTAGAACAAAAAGGATACTTCAATCCTGACATAAAAAAACAACTTCCTAAATATCCTAAAAAAATTGCCTTAGTTACATCTGCAACTGGTGCTGCTATTGAAGATATGAAAAAAGTTGCTTTACATCGTTGGCCTTTAGTAGAATTTATTTTAATACCAACTTTAGTTCAAGGTGAAGGTGCTGGTTATGATATTTCAAATTCTATAAAATATGCAGATATTTCATCTTGTGATATTATGATTGTTGGTCGCGGGGGAGGAAGTATCGAAGATTTGTGGGCATTTAATGAAGAAATTGTAGCAAATGCGATATATGAAGCTAAAACTCCTATTATCTCAGCTGTTGGACATGAAGTAGATTATCTGATTTCTGATTTTGTTGCAGATGTAAGAGCTGCAACTCCTTCTAATGCTATTGAAATTGCTTTGCCTGATATAAATGAGCATAGAATGTATTTAGATTCCTTATCTAATGAGTTTAATAATTTATTAAAACAAATCTTATTTAATAAAGAACAAAATGTATCAAACTTAAAAAAATTATTTAAACAAAATTCGATTGAAACTAAATTTGAATTTATACAATCAGAGATAAAACTTTTAAAATCTTCTTTTCAATCAACTTTAAATCAAAAAGTCTCAAATTCACAAAATGAACTTGAGATGTTAAAAAGAACATATGAAAATAATTATTCACAATATTTAATAAAATTACAAAATAGCATTGATTTATTAAAAAATAATTATAAGTTAAATCATCCTGATAAAAAAGATAAAAATGGCTTTGTTCAAATATCAAAAGAGAATAAAATTGTTTCACTAGATAATTTGCAAGTAGGTGATATAGTATCTTTACAAAGTCCGAAATATATTGCTATGTGTACAATAAATAATTTAAAAAAACAATAAGCTTTAAGTTTATAATTGATAAAATAAAAGAAATTTGTATTTAATAAACATGTATAATAAAAGGAATATTTATGGATAATGAAGAAAAAGTAATTGATTATGTTAATACTAGCGAGTTTATGACATTTGAATTAGGTGCCATGAAGTATGCAATAGAATTACCAAAAATTAGAGAAATATTAACTTATCCAGATAATATCACACCTTTACCAAACACATCTGATTGGGTAAAAGGTCTTATTAATTTAAGAGGTGAAGTTGTACCAATTTTAGATATTAGATTAAAGTTTAATACAAGTGTAGGGACATACGATGAAAATACATCTGTAATAGCTGTAATAACAGAAGATAAAAGAATGGTAGGAATTATTGTAGATTTAGTTGATGATGTTCAAAGATTAGATACAAGTACATTAGCACCTGTTTCTGAAATGGGTTCTGCAATTCCCTCTAAATACTTAAAAGGTTATGTGAGATTAGATAATAATGAAATGTTAGTTATTATGGATATTGAAAGAGTTGTAGATAAAGAAGAGTTAAAAGACTAAAGCTATTGGAAAAAAATATGCATGAAAAAATAGAAAAATTAAGAAGTCTGAAACTTCTTTTTGTTGAAGATGAAGAAGATTTACTTTCTATAATAAGTGATGCTTTAACAAAATTAGAAGCTAATTTTTTAACTGCTAGTAACGGATTAGAAGCTTTAGAAGTATTAAAAAATAATCCAGATATTGATGCAATTGTTACAGATATAAATATGCCTTTAATGAATGGTTTAGATATGATTGAAAATATAATAAGTCAAGATATAAATATTCCTATTATTATAATGTCTGCGCATACAGAGACTGAATATATTTCAAAAGCAAAAGAGTATGGAGTTAGTGAATATTTATTAAAACCTTTTGATTTTATTAAGTTTATTGAACTTATTACTAGTATGGAAATAAAATAAAAAATGGCAATAGATAAAAAGCTATTAAAGAGATTAAAAATTCTTTATGTTGAAGATGATCCTGTAATTAGAACAGAATTGTCACAACTACTATCAAATTTTTTTGAAGATGTTTATACAGCAGAAGATGGAAAAGAAGGCTTAGAGATATATCTTCGTAATCAAGATGATATTGATATTATATTATCTGATATAAATATGCCAAAATTAAATGGTATTGATATGGTAAAAGCAATTAGAGGAATTGATTCGAAAGTTCCAATCTTCTTTGCAACTGCACATTCAGATAATGAATTTTTATCAGAAGCTATCAAATTAAAAATACATGAATATATAATTAAACCTATTGATATAAGAAACCTTCTTTCTTTAATGAATGATTTAGCAGGTGTTTTATATCAAGAGTTTTTAATTGAGCAAAAAAATAAAGAATTGTCAAAATATAAAGAAGTTACAGACTTAAATAATATTGTTATTGAAACTGATATTCACATGAAAATAGTAAAAGTAAATGACTTATGTTGTAAAATATCTGGATATTCAAAAAAAGAATTAATAGGTAAAGACTTTAAATTTTTAAAGCATCCTGATTCGTCTAATGATTTATATGTAAAAATGTATGCAGAAGTTCTTAATAATAAGTCATGGAGTGGAAGATTAAAAAATACTACAAAAGAAAGCGGTAGTTTTACCACAGAATGTTATATGATTACAATTTTAAATGATGCTGGCGAAGTTGAAGGTGCAATATCAATTCAAAAAGATATTACTGAAGAATTAGCTAAAAAAAGAGAAATGCAGCGTGCTTTAATGAAAGATAAAAGTGAAATTTTTATTAGAAGTAAAGAGGGTAATGCTGAGCAACATTCAATAATCAATGATTTAAAAATGAAACTTGAAGATGCTAATGAAGAGTTTTTTAAAGCTCAAAGAAATACAGATAAGTATATTTACATTGCAGAAAAATACTCTTTAGAAAATAGAAATTTAAAAAGTGAATTAGCTACTTATAAAAAAAATGCAGATAAACATAGTACTTCTTTGAAATTAACAAAAGAAAATAGTGATTTACGTTTAGATATTAAAAGATTAAAAAATAAAATTGAAGATATTAAAAGTAAGTTTAAAAAAGAGAAAAAACAAATTGAAGTTAATTTTCAAATAGAAATTGATGAACTTACAGAAAAACTAGTAAAAATGACAGAAAAATTTGAAGCAATTGAAACAAATGATGTTTTAGTACAAAAACTTGAATATTGGAAAGAAAAAGCTAATAATGAATCTAAAAGAGTTGAAACTTTAGAAAAACAAATTATGTTGCATGCTAATAAAGAGGTATTGAATAAGATTTTTGGATAAATAAATCAAGTTAAACTTGATTTATTTTATTGTAATACTTAATATTTTTTGTTCATTTAACGGTTTGTCTCCACCACTTCTTCCACTTGTTGGAACATTTTCAATTTTCTTAACTACGTCCATACCTTTTGTAACATAGCCAAAAATAGAATGTTTCCCATTTAACCAATATGTTGGAACTGTAGTAATAAAGAATTGACTTCCATTTGTATTTCTTCCTCTATTAGCCATTGCTAATATACCAGATTTATCAAATAATGCATTTGGTGAAAATTCATCTTCGAAATCTTTTTTCCAAATCGATTCTCCAGCTCTTCCAGTACCTGTTGGATCTCCACTTTGTAACATAAATCCTTTAATTACTCTATGGAAAATTAATCCATCATAATAACCATTTTTAGAATGAGTTACGAAATTTTCTACAGCTTTTGGAGCTAAATCTGGTCTTAACTCAACTTCAATTTCTCCTTGAGTTGTTTTAAATACAGCAATAGGATTTGATGCCTCTAAAAGTAACATAAACGAACAAAGAATGAGAAATATTTTTTTCATATATAGCCTTTAAATTTTAGATTTTAAGAAAATAGTATATTATTTTAGATTTAAAAAAAAATTAAATAGCTATTTTTATTAGGTTTTAATAAAAAAGTGTTAAAATTCACTAAAATTATATAAATTTTATTTATAAAAGGACTAGACAATGGCAATGCCTTCAATTCCGCAACCAACGTTTTATATTTTTAAGTGTGAACAAGCTTCACCTCCAGGTATGCCAAAGCCATCATGTGTAAATGAAGATACAAGAGATTTATTTAATCATACGGCTCAATCTTTAATGAAGAAGGGATTAATGGGACCTGTTCAAGTTATTAGAACTTCATGTCTTGGAAGATGTCAAATGGGACCAGTTATGTTAATTGAGCCTGGACATCACATGTATTGTCAATTGTCTAAGGAAAAAATAGATAGAATAATTGAAGAACATATCTTAGGTGGAAACCCTGTTGCTGAGTATTTAATACCTGAGCAGTACTGGGGTGACGCTGTAAATTTACAAAGTTAAAGAGGACTAAATTATATGACATTTGAGATGCTATATAGTAAAATTCATAGAGCTACTGTTACTGATGCTAATTTAAATTATGTTGGATCAATTACAATTGATGAAGATTTAATGAAAGCATCAAGTTTAAGAGTTGGCCAAAAAGTTGAAATTGTTAATGTAAACAATGGTGAAAGATTTGCTACTTATGTTATTAAAGGTAAAGCAGGAAGTAAAGACATGTGTCTTAATGGAGCTGCAGCACGTAAAGTTGAAATTGGCGATAAAATTATTGTAATTTCGTATGCTTCTTATTCTGAATCTGAATTAGAAAATTATAAACCTATTGTTGTTATTGTTGATGAGAAAAACAATATTGACATGATAACAAACGAGTTAGTAGGAAGTGATCATGTTTGATGGAATTGATTTAAAGAATCTAAATTTAAATGATATGATGGGTCAATTTCAAGATATGGCTGCTAATGCTAAAGAAGAAAATGCTTCAAAAATATTCACATCAAAAGCTGGTGGTGGAATGGTTGAAATTTCTATAAATGGAAACTCAGAAGTGATTGATTTAGAAATTGATGATTCATTACTTGAAGATAAAGATTCATTACAAATTTTGTTAATTTCATGTATGAATGATGTTATTAAACAAACTGAAGAAAATCAAAAGATGACAGCAATGAATATGATGGGCGGACTAGGTTCTTTTGGACAAAAATAGTCAAATGAAAAACTTACTAAATGAATTTGAAGATTATTTACTTAATAATCTTCCAGTTTCAAAAACATTCCATCCTTACTTTGAAGATGCTTTAGGTGATATGTTAAAAGCTGGTGGAAAGAGATTCCGACCAATGCTATTACTTTCTGTTATAAAATCAAATAAAAGTTTACTTATTAAAAATTCAATGCCTGTTGCTTTAGGGCTGGAGATGCTTCATACTTATTCCCTAGTTCATGATGATTTACCATCTATGGATAATGCAGATTTAAGACGTGGTTTTGAAACACTACATAAAAAATATGATGAAGTTACAGCTATTTTAGTTGGTGATGCTTTAAATACAGAAGCTTTTAATCAAATAGCAAGTTCACCATTGCACAATGATATAAAAATAGACTTAGTTAAATGTCTAGCTACAAATGGTGGTATTAATGGAATGATAATTGGTCAAGCGATTGATTGTTATTTTGAAAATCAAAAACTTGAACTTTCTCAATTAGAATATTTACATATTCATAAAACTGCTAAATTAATAGCAGCTTCTTTAAAAATGGGTGCAATTATTTCAGAATATGATTTACAAACTCAAGAAAAACTATTTAATTTTGGAATTGATTTAGGATTGTTATTTCAAATTCAAGATGATATTATTGATGAAACTCTAAGTGATGAAGAAGCTGGAAAAACTACACAAAATGATCAAGCAAAAAATTCTTTTGTAAATTTATTAGGTTTAAAAGGTGCTATAAAAGCTGCTGATGAGTTGGCATCTAAATGTGAAGAAGTTTTAAATACACTTGATGATAATTTAAAAATCTCACTAGAAGAGCTACTTTTAAAATATATAAATAGACATAAATAAAAATATCTTACATAAAAAATTAAACTCTTAGTCATTTTAACTCATAGTACTTGACAAATTTGTAAAAATTATATAAAATCTAGCACTCAAAAAATTAGAGTGCTAAAAATAAAATTATAAATAAATATTATAAAACTTAATAAAAGGATTAACATGAATTTCAAACCATTAGGAAAAAGAGTTCTAGTACAAAGAACTGAAGTAGAGAGTAAAACTGCAAGTGGAATTATTTTAGTTGATTCAGCTAAAGAAAAACCAAATACAGCAGAAGTAAAAGCAATTGGTGGAGAAGTTACTGAAATTAATGTAGGTGATACTATTGTTTTTGAACAATTTAGAGGAACTGAATTTACACTTGATGGTGTAGATTATTTAGTGTTAGAACAAGAAAATATTATAGGAGTTATGTAAGATGGCAAAAGAAGTAAGATTTAGTGATGATGCAAGAAATAGATTATTTACAGGTGTTGAAAAATTAGCTGATGCTGTAAAAGTTACAATGGGTCCTAGAGGAAGAAATGTATTATTACAAAAAGCTTTTGGAGCACCTACTATTACAAAAGATGGTGTTTCAGTAGCACGTGAAATTGAACTTGAAGATACATTAGAAAATATGGGAGCACAACTTGTAAAAGAAGTTGCTTCAAAAACTGCTGATGAAGCAGGTGATGGTACTACAACTGCAACTGTTTTAGCTAATTCTGTATTTAAAGAAGGTCTTAGAAACGTAACAGCAGGTGCAAATCCAATTATTTTAAAAAGAGGTATGGATAAGGCTACAGATGCTATTTTAGTTGAGCTTAAAGAAGCATCAAGAATTGTTGCTAATAAAAAAGAGATTGAACAAGTTGCTACTATTTCAGCTAACTCTGATACAGCAATTGGAGCTATGATTGCAGAAGCTATGGATAAAGTTGGTAAAGATGGTGTTATTACTGTTGAAGAAGCTAAAGGTATTTCGGATGAGCTAGATGTAGTTGAAGGTATGCAATTTGATAGAGGTTACTTATCACCTTACTTTGTAACTAATACTGAAAAAATGACTACAGAAATGGAAAATCCATTTATTTTATTATGTGAGAAAAAAATCTCTAATTTAAAAGAGATGTTACCAATTTTAGAAGCTGTTAATCAAACAGGAAGACCTTTATTAATCATTTCTGAAGATGTTGAAGGTGAAGCACTTTCTACATTAGTTGTAAATAGATTAAGAGGTTCATTAAACATTGCTGCTGTTAAAGCTCCAGGTTTTGGTGATAGAAGAAAAGCAATGTTAGAAGATATTGCTGTTTTAACTTCTGGAACTGTTGTTTCTGAAGAAATGGGAATGAAACTTGAATCAACTGGTATGGAAGCTTTAGGAACAGCTGCTAGAGTTGTAATTGATAAAGATAATACTACTATTGTAAATGGTGCTGGTGAAGCTGATGCTGTTTTAGGAAGAGTAAATCAAATCAAAGCTGAAATGGAAGGTACTTCATCTGAGTATGATAAAGAAAAGTTACAAGAAAGATTAGCAAAACTTTCAGGTGGTGTTGCAGTTATTAAAGTTGGAGCTGCTTCTGAAACTGAAATGAAGGAGAAAAAAGACAGAGTTGATGATGCCTTATCTGCAACAAGAGCTGCTGTTGAAGAAGGTATTGTAATTGGTGGAGGAGCTGCTTTAATTAGAGCTGCTGCAAAAGTATCTTTAGAGCTTGATGGTGATGAACAAATTGGTGCGGATATTGTATTAAGAGCTATTAAAGCACCTTTAAAACAAATTGCTTTAAATGCTGGTTTTGATGCTGGTGTTGTTGCTAATGAAGTAGAGAAATCTGAAAATGAAAACTTAGGATTTAATGCTGCAAGTGGTGAATATGTAGATATGTTTGAAGCTGGTATTGTTGACCCTGCAAAAGTTGAAAGAGTTGCAATGCAAAATGCTGTTTCAGTTGCTTCATTATTATTAACAACTGAAGCTACTGTTACTGATATCAAAGCAGAATCTTCTGCTGCTCCTGCTATGCCTGATATGGGTATGGGTGGTATGCCTGGTATGGGAATGTAATTTACATTCTCTCTTAAACATCCCATTCTTAGGGGTGTTTAAACCTTTTCTCTAAAATTTCGTAACCTATTGTTAACCATACCCCATCCCTATATAGCGTTGTTTCATACTCTAAGTTACGAAAAAGGTTAAGAAAAAATTTGTTAACCAAATCCTCTTAAACCACCGATTATACAGTGCTTTCAATGAATGTTAAACATAGTCAAAGTGAGACAGATTAAGGTATTTTTAATTTAGTAACCAATTTCTTAACCATAATGTAGATTTTTGATTTATTTTATGACTAATTAATTGATATTATTTACTATGATAATTTAACTGATTTATGGGTAGAATATATCCTTAAAGTAAAGGAATTATGTTGCATATAAGAAATACCATTTATAAACTTCAAATATTATTTTCATTAATTATTTTAGGAATTTTTTCTCTATTTTATACTACTTATAAAAATTCGTATGAAACAGATTTAGATACATATATTCAAAAAGAGATAGAGTTCAATAAAAATAGAATTATAGATTCATTAAAAATAGTTTCAACAAAGTATGAAGATAAACGTAACTCATTTTTAAATATTCATAACTATTCGTTAAAATCATTGAAAGAGAGTCCTTCTCTTACTCTTAAAGAACTAAAAAAAGATATTCAAAGTAGATATAATCTAAGTGATATTGAAATTGAACTTTATTTAATAGATAAAAACTATATTATATATGAGACAACTTTTCCAAAAGATTTAGGTTTTGATTTATCTGTTATAACAGAAGCCAAAGACTTTTTAGATAAAACAAAAATAGATGAAAAAATTTATTTAGCAGATAATATATCAGAAGATGCTATCGATGGCAAATATAAACTTTATTCATATTCAAAATTAAAAAATGAAACTTATTTAGAATTAGGTTTTATCGATACTAAACTTTTCAATAGTATTTCTAATGATTTAAATATTCATAAAAATTTATCTTTGTATAGAGTAAATACAAATGATAAATATCAATACTATTATAAAATGGAAAAAAGGGATAAGAATATTTCAAAAACTTAAAAAAGTTTTCTATAAATGAAAAATCTGATGATATTATTTTAAATACAATTAGAAATAATAAATCATTACTTATTGAAAAAAACAATGAAGTTATTTCATATATACCATTATTAGAATATAAAAAGTTCTCACTTTTAAAATATACAGATATTGTAATGGAAGTAAAAATTGATATTACTCAAAAAATTGAAGCTTTAGAAAACTTTAAGAAAATATTTATGTTTACTTTTTTTATTACTATAGCTTTTTTATATTTTATGTTTAATTGGATAAAAAAGAATTTTACGAAACCAATTGAAGTTATTGCAACTGCAATAAAAAATGAAAAAACAATTGATTACTTTAATGAATCTAAAAACGATTGTGAATTAACATATATCTCAAATGAATATAATAAACTATATGACAAATTAAAAAATGAAATTCAAATAAATAAAGATTTAACATATATAGATTCACTTACAAATATAAAGAATAGAAAAGCTTATACTGAAAAATTAAAAGAAGACTTATCTTTGACAAAACGTTACAATACACCATTTTGTATGATGATATTAGATATTGATGATTTTAAAAAGATTAATGATTCTTATGGTCATAAAATGGGAGATAATGTACTTATTGAGGTATCAAAACTAATAGAAAATAATATTAGAGAAAATGACCATTTATTTAGAATAGGTGGGGAAGAGTTTGTTATAATTTTTTCGCAAACTATTTTAGAAAATGCAAAAATCGTTAGTGAAAAAATTAGAGCTATTATTGAGAGTGATTTAAATACAATTAAAAATCAAAAGATTACTGTAAGTATTGGTTTGTCAGAAGTTACATTAGAAGATAATGAAGATACAATTTTCAAAAGGGTTGATACCCTAATGTATAAATCCAAAAATAATGGTAAAAATAAAGTTTCTATAGGATAAATAAGAATCAGAAAAAGAACCTATTTCCATAGGTTTTGGATTGGCTCTTTCCCGATTTTAGGGTCTAATTTGATGTATCTTTCTAACATCTTCATAGATTTATGATTTGAGATTTGTTTAATCTGATATGGAGAGTTTCCCTTCATCGCAAGTGTAATAAGACAGTGTGTCGTAGAGTATGAATCACAACTTTGTTTTTTCTATCCTTTTGAGTATCCAATGATTCAATTTTTAATAAAATTACATTAGAGATACATTCAAGCTTAGATGCAGTTGGATTAACGGCTGCTTTTTCTAAACAATTAACAGAACATAATATATCTGCAAATGTAGTTACTGGTTAATTATCATGACCATATTTTTATACCAAAAGAAAAAGCAGATTTAGCAATAAAAGCATTGGAAAAACTTTCACAGTAAATTAAAATAAATATTTCTTAAAGTTTTAATTAATAAGTATAAACACTTAATATTATGTATCTTTAAACATATCTCTAATTTTAGATATTTCATCAATATTTGCAAAAAACAGTTCGATAATATCAGGATCGAAATGTTTTCCTTTTTCTTCATTAAATAGTTTAAATATTTTTTCATCTTCCCAAGCTTTTTTATAAACTCTATCACTTCCTAAAGCATCAAATACATCTGCAACTGCAGTAATCCTTGCAAAGATATGAATCTCTTTTTCTTTTAAACCTTTTGGATATCCAGAACCATTATATTTTTCATGATGTTCTTTTGCTACAATTGAAGCTGCTTGAAGTATTGGTTTTTTTGAGTGTCTTAGCATTTCGTAACCAAGTTGGGCATGAGTTTTCATTACTTCAAATTCTTCAAAAGTTAATTTTCCTGGCTTATTTAAAATATTATCTGGAATTCCTACTTTTCCAATATCATGCATAGGCGAGGCTAGTTTTAAAATACTTGCTTCTTCTTCTGATAATCCAACTTTAATTGCAAGTAAATAAGAATACTCTGCAACTCTTTTTACATGGTTTCCTGTCTCTTTACTTCTAGTTTCGGCAATTTCACCCATTGTATAAATAATCTCTTTTTGAGTATTTGTAATCTCTCCATGTAATTCTTCGATTTGCTCAATACCTTTTTGTATGGATTCTGACATATCTTTTATAGCAAAAGATATTTCACCTAATTCATCTGGTCTATTGATTGTTTGAGTATTATTATATTTACCTGATTGAACACTGTTTATATTTTTAATAATAGTTTTCGTATCGCTTTTTAAGATATTTCCAAAAGTAACAGCTAAGACAAGAGCAATAAAAATCATTAATCCACCAATATAAAGCATATCAATAGTTACTTCTTGACTAATTATTCCTTCAGTGTTATATCTTAAAATTATAAGTAACAAAGTAACAATTGGTGATATTGTGAAGATCAAAAATGTTTCAATTATTCTTCTAGAAATTTTCTCATTGAAAAAAGTATAATTTGTATTATTGGAAATTTTCTTGTATCTAAGTTCAAATAAAATATATTCAAGTTGAGCAAGAATTGCTGCTCCTAATATAATGTAACTTAAAAATATTCTTAGATGACTAAGTACTGGAAAATCTGGATATAAATATAAATGTAATGAAAATGCAGCAAATCCTGCAAAGATCCATGAAATAATACTTAAAAAATAAGCTTGTCTTGGAAGAGATAAATTCTCTTTTTTATTTTTAAATTTCCAATATAAAAACTCCCTAAAAATAGTGTGAATTATAAAAACTATAAAGAGGTTTCTTAAAACTTGATTTGGCATTAAACCATCTATAAACTCACATATATTACTACAAAAATTTTGTAAAAATAACAATGTAAACAAAGATGATATATAAAGTAGTGCTCTTGTTTTTGAATCGATTAGATTTTTTAATGTCGGCTCTTTTTTCATGGTTGTTATTTTAAAAGTTAAAAAGTAACTTTTAATATCCTTTTTTTTATATAAAATTTATTGATTATATCAGTTAAATGTTTAGAGTTTGTAATAAAATGTTAAATAAATAATTTTTATTTGAACTTCATTAACCCTTTTGTAATTATCCTTTGCTAAAATAAACAAAAAGTTTGGAAAATATATGAAAAATAAATTAATTGAAATTATAAAAGAAGCTGGTGAGATATTTAAAGAAGGATATTATTCTAAAAAAGATGTTACTTTTAAAGCTAAAAAAGATTTAGTTACAAAATATGATGTTGCAGTTGAAAACTTTTTAAAAGAAAGATTTGAAAAAGAGTTTAGTGATTTTAATGTAATTGCAGAAGAATCTGATAATACAAATAAAATATTTTCAAATTCAATTATAGTTGATCCAATAGATGGTACTACAAACTTTGTAAATAAATTACCTCATACTGCAATTTCAGTTGGAGTTTATAAAGATAAAAAACCTTATATTGGAATTGTTTATAATCCAATTTTAGATCAATTATACACAGCAGTTGTAGGGGAGGGGGCTTATTGTAATGGTGAGAATATACATGTTTCAAATGAAAGTGATTTTCAAAAAGCTCTACTTTCAACTGGATTCCCTTACTCTTCAGGGACTTGTGAAGATGATTTAAATGATGTCGTAGAGAAAATAAAGTATATCTTACCAAGATGTCAAGATATAAGAAGATTAGGTTCTGCTGCACTTGATTTATGTTATGTTGCCTCTGGAATTTATGAAGCATATTATGAAATGAATTTAAAAGCATGGGATGTTAGTGCTGGTTTAATTATCTTACAAGAAGCTGGCGGAAAAGTATCAAATATTGATGGAAAGGATTATATATTATTTGAAAATAAATACATACTTGCTAGTAATGGTTATGTTCATAAAGAATTAATTGAAAATTTAAATTTTAACTAAAGAAAAATAATATTTTAAGAAGAAAGATATTATTTAGTAAGTTTTAAGTATAATCGCTAGATAAAATTTTACTAAAAGGTGTTACTAAATGTGTGGAATAGTTGGTTATATAGGTAAAAACAATACAACAAGGATATTATTAGATGGTCTTAAAGAGCTTGAATATCGAGGTTATGACTCAGCCGGAATTGCTGTATTAGGTGATAAGAAAATTGATGTTTTTAAAGCTTTAGGAAAATTACATAATTTAGAAGAAAAAGTTAATGCTAGTACTTCAAGAGATTATGAATTAGGAATTGGTCATACACGATGGGCAACTCACGGACAACCAACAGAACTTAACGCACACCCACATTTAGGTGAATATTCATATGTAGTACATAATGGAATTATTGAAAATTATAAAGAATTAAAAGAAGAGTTAATCTCTTTAGGACATAAATTTGTATCTCAAACAGATACAGAAGTAATTGTTCATTTATTTGAAAATTATAATAATAAATTTAATGATACAACAAAAGCATTTCATAGTACTATTGATAGATTAGAAGGTGCTTTTTCTATTCTTTTAATAACAAAAGCAGATCCTACAAAAGTATTTTTCTTTAAACATGGAAGTCCCTTAATTGTTGCAAATGGAAAAGAAGAAAATGAAGTACTATTTGCATCTTCTGATGCACCATTAATTGGTTTAGCTAATGATGTTGTTTATTTAGAAGATGGTGTAGGTGGAATTGCCTCAGCAGAAGGTATTGAATTTTTTAGTGATAATTATTCTTGGGCAACACTACCAACTTCAAAACAATTTGCTCAAAAAGATGGTTTTAGATTTTTTATGGAAAAAGAAATTTATGAGCAATCTGATGTTGTTGTTGATTGTATGCTTGGACGATTAAGTGACGAGGAAATTTTATTTGATGAAATAGATAAATCACTAATAGAAGGTATTAATGAAATCAAAATTTGTGCTTGTGGTACTTCTTATCATTCAGGATTAACTGCTTCATATCTTTTTGAGAGACTGTCAAAAGTTAAATGTAATGTTGAAATTGCAAGTGAATTTAGATATAAAGATCCTTTATTAACAAAAGATACTCTTTTTATTGTAATTTCTCAGAGTGGTGAAACTGCTGATACTTTAGAAGCTTTAAAGATGGCAAAAGCTGCTGGACTTAAATCTTTAGTTATTTGTAATGTTGATAACTCTTCAATGACAAGAACTGCAGATGCTACGATTTTAACACGTGCAGGAATTGAAAAAGGTGTTGCATCAACAAAAGCATTTACGACACAAACTGTTGTATTATGGATGTTAGCACTTTACTTTGGAAAAGCAAAAAATGTTTTAAAAAGTGATAAGTTACAAAGTGAACTTAGAGCTTTAAGAGAAGTTCCAAAATCATTAATTATTGATGATTCTATGCATGAGAAAACAAAAAGATTATCCAAAAGGTACCTTCATGGTCATGGTTTCTTCTTTATAGGTAGGGATGTATTTTTCCCACTTGCTTTAGAAGGAGCTTTAAAGCTTAAAGAAATTTCATATTTACATGCAGAAGGTTATCCTGCAGGTGAAATGAAGCATGGTCCTATTGCATTAGCTGATCCTGAGTTGTTCACAATTGCTTTAATGCCAAAAAATTTACTTTATGATAAAATAAAATCCAATGTTGAAGAATTAAGTGCTAGAGATAGTACTATTTGTTCTATATCACCACTTGACTTTGATTTAAGTGATGACTTTATTAAAATTAACGAAACTGATCATTATATGTTAGAATTTTTTGAAATGTTAATAGCTTTACAGTTATTATCAATGGAAATATCAGTTAGATTAGGAAACGATGTTGATATGCCAAGAAACTTGGCAAAATCAGTTACCGTAGAATAGATTCAACTTGCTGTTGTATTTGTTATTTTTTTAACAGCAAAATTGTAATTAAAAATAATGGAAAACAAAAATGGAAAACCTCAAAGGAAAACAAACATGGAAAACAAAAAACAGTATTTATTTACTTCAGAAGTAGTAAGCCCAGGTCACCCTGATAAATGTGCAGATATTATTGCGGATACTATTGTTGATAAATTAATTATTGAAGATAAAAATAGCAGAGTTGCATCTGAAGTTTTTGTAGCAGGAAAAAATGTAATAATTGGTGGAGAAGTTAAATCAACTTGCCAGTTATCTGATAAAGAGTATGAAGAGTTAGTAAAAGGTGCATTAGCAAAAATTGGTTATGATGGAAAATCAAGCTTTACAAAAGAGCAGTGTTTACACCCAGATGATGTAAATGTTCAAGTATTATTAAACCAACAAAGCCCAGATATTTCTCAAGGTGTTGACCAGACAACTGGTGATATAGGAGCTGGGGATCAAGGTATTATGTTTGGTTTTGCATCAACAGAAACTGCAGATTTTATGCCAGCAGCTATTTCTTATGCCCGAATGTTAAGTGATAAAGTTTATAACTATGCTTTAAAACATAATCATAAATTAGGTGTTGATATTAAAACACAAGTTACTATTGATTATGGAACAAAAGAAAATTTTGAAAATTGTAAACCACAAAAAATACATACTATCGTTGTGTCGGCTCCTTCAGTTGAAGATATGGATATTAAAGATGTAAGAGAATTAATTCAAGGTTTAATTGATGATTCAGGACTTCCAACTAATATGTATGATAAAGAGAATACAATTATTCATATTAACCCTACAGGAAGATATGTAAGTCACTCATCTTTACATGATAGTGGTTTAACAGGAAGAAAACTTATTGTTGATTCTTTTGGTGGTTACTCACCAATTGGTGGAGGAGCTCAAAGTTCAAAAGATTATACAAAAGTTGATAGATCTGGACTTTATGCAGCAAGATGGATTGCAAAACATATTGTAGCTTCAGGACTTGCCTTAAAAGCAGTTGTTCAAATCTCTTATGCAATTGGAGTAGCACGTCCAACTTCTGTTTCTGTTGATACAATGGGTACATTTACAAAATTAAATGATGATGAGTTATCTAAATTTGTAATGGAAAACTTCTCATTAACTCCTAAGTGGATTACAGATAAGTTTGCATTAGATAAACCAAGTGAAGAGACTTTCCTTTATTCAGACGTTGCATCACGTGGACAAGTTGGACAAAGTGACTACCCTTGGGAAAAACTTGACGAATTAGAAAAATTCGAAAATTTATAAGATTAAAAAAAAGGATTTAGTATGGATTTAAAAAACTTATTTAGCAAAATATCATTTGATAGTGATTCAAAAGAACAACCTACAAAAAAAGATGCTCCAAGTCATTGGGTAAAGTGTCCTGAATGTAGTTCTTTAATGTTCTTTAAAGAAGTTGAAAATCAAGATAACATATGTCCTAAATGTAATTTTCATATGAGAATTGGGGCAAAAAGAAGAATTGAGATTTTAACAGATGAAGGTACTTTTGTTGAGCATGATGAAGATTTAAGACCTAACGATCCTTTAAAGTTTGTAGATAAAACTTCTTATAAAAAAAGAGTTGAAGTTGCGGAGAAAAAAACAGGAAGAACATCTTCTGTAGTAAGTGGTGAATGTGAAATTAACGGAATACCTGTACAAATTGTAGTATTTGATTTCTCTTTTATGGGTGGTTCTTTAGGATCTGTAGAAGGTGAAAAAATTGTAAGAGCTGTAAATAGAGCTATTGAAAATCATCAAGGTCTTATTATTGTTTCAGCTTCAGGAGGTGCAAGAATGCAAGAATCAACTTTTGCATTAATGCAAATGGCAAAAACTTCTGCTGCACTTAAAAGATTAGATCATTCTAAATTACCATATATTTCAATTTTAACAGATCCTACAATGGGTGGTGTTTCAGCATCATTTGCATTTTTAGGTGATATTATTATGGCAGAACCAGGTGCTTTAATTGGTTTTGCAGGTCAAAGAGTTATTAAACAAACTATTGGAGCTGATTTACCAGAAGGTTTTCAAAGAGCTGAATTCTTGCTAGAAAAAGGTTCAATAGATATGGTTGTAAATAGAGCAGATATGAAACGAACATTATTTGACTTATTAACAATGTTTAAAAAAGAGAAAATAGCTAATTAAATGCTATCAAACTTTGAAGAAGCTTTAGGTTATAAACTTGAAGCTTCTAACCTTTTATATGCTTTATGTGACTATGAAACTCTTCTAAAAAAAAATATTTCACTTGAATCTTTTGTGAATTTATGTAAAAATATAGATGTTAAACTTATTCAATATCGAGATAAAATATCTTCTTTACAAATACAAAAAGAAAATTTAATTTTTTTAAGAAAATCACTCAATATACCGATCATAGTAAATGATAAAATAGACTTAGTAGAGTATTGTGATGGCTTACATTTAGGTCAAGAAGATTTTGCTTTAATACATAAAGATAAAAAACTAGCATCTAAATTAATAAGACGAAAAATAGGAAAAAAACTTTTAGGACTTTCAACTTATAATGAGCTAGAAATATTAGAAGCTAATGAATTAGAAATTGATATGATTGGACTAGGAACTTATAGAGAAACAAATACTAAAGATATTGACAATATACTAGGTGATAAAATGACTTATCTAGCAAAAATGTCTATTTATCCTGTTTGTGCAATAGGTGGAGTCAAAATTGAAGATAAAATTAAAAACATAACTTTTAATGTTGTAGGAAGCGGTCTTTTCAAGGCTAAAAGGAATACTTGTGGTAAAAATTAATATTTATTCTATAGTAAAACCATCAAAAGATGAGTTTGATCTTTTAATAAAAGAATTTATTAAAATGTCTTTAAAATATGCAAAAATTGAAGTTCATTATATCTTTAATAAAACTATTTCTAAAGCACAAACTATTGGTGAAAAAGAAGCTCAAAAAGCTTATAGTGAAACATATGAACCTCTATTAAAAGGTTATAACATTGCTTTAGATGTTTTAGGGAAAAAATTAGATTCTTATTCTTTTTCTAAAATATTAGAGGGTAAAAATGAAATAAATTTTTTTATTGGTGGTGCATTTGGCTTTGAAAGAGAATTTTTAAAGAAATGTGATAGTATAATATCTTTAAGTGATTTAACAATGGCGCATAAAATAGCAAATATTGTCTTAACAGAACAGATCTTTAGAGGTCTTTGCATCATCAATAATCATCCGTATCATAAATAATTTATAATATTTTTTGTATAATAGCAAAATTTTAAATTTAAGGGTACAATGTGGCTAACACAAAACAAGTTGGAGAGTTAAAACAAATTCTACTAGATAGAAAAGAATTAATCATAAAGAATATTCAAGGAAGTAGAGATAGCATTGATAACTTGAAAAATTCTGAGTGTAAAGATGAATTTGATTATGCAGAAATATCTAGTGATAGTTTTAAAGAAGGCATTATAGCTAATCAACAAGTTAAAGAATTAAAAGAAATTGAAGACGCATTAAAAAGAGTTGATAGCGGAAGTTACGGAACTTGTGAAATGTGTGATGAATCAATTGCAATTGGAAGATTAAGAGCAAAGCCATTCGCAAAGTTTTGTACACCATGTAGAGAGATTTACGAAGCAGAAAAATTGTAAAAAGGATTTAATTATGGGTTTTAAAAAATATATTGTTTTTTCAGTATTATTTATTGGTTTAGTTTATGGATATGCATTTAGTTTAGAGTTAGGGGATTATAAAGTTACAATCCTAGATATCTCTTTGTTTTTACCAATAGCAGTTTGGATTATACTTCCAATAGTTTTTTTGTTTATAGCTACAATAGGGCATATTTTATTCTATGGTTTAATAAACGTGTTTAAACAAAGAGCAATAAATAAAGATAAAGAAACAATGATGACTCTAATTAAATCAAATTTATTAGAGAAAAATCCTCCAAAAAGATTTAAAACTAAAGCTTTTAAAGAATTATCAGCAATTGTTTCACAGTTAAAATTAAATGTAAAAAGTGAAACATTTACATCTTCAGATTCTGAATTAAATAGTTTAATAGCAAATATTCAAGATATTAAAGCCGGTAAATTTGTAACAGATAAATCATTAAAATTAAATGAAATGTCAGAATTAGCAAATCAAAATATGATTAACAAAGTTAATGAACAATCAGACTTTGCAGTTGAAGTTCTTAAAAAAGTTGAAAATTATGCTCCAAATGTTGTGAGACAATCTTTTATAAATGTTTTAAATGAGAAATCTATGACTACAATTAAAAAACTTTATAAAAATGTAAAATTAGACAAAGATTTAGCTAGAAGATTATTTGAAAAAGATGCAGCAAATAATGAGTTTGGTTTCTCTTCTGAAGAAATTTCTAAAATTGTAAAAGATTTAGAGTATACAACAGAAGATTATTTAGCACTTGCTAGAAATTATGAATCAATTTTACAGCCAGATCAAATTATTGCATTATTTGAAAAATTAAGTACAGAAATTGATGCTTCTACTCCTGCATATTTACATGTATTGTTTGAATATGAAATGCTTGATAAAGTAAGAGAAATAGTTGATACTACGCCTGAAGGTGAATATTCATCATTCAAAGCTCTTTTAGATTTAAAAGATGCTGGTAAACATTACGATTTAGAATCAATCTCTTATAAATAATGACAAAGAAAATAGATTTTAGCCAACCCTTAATGGTGTTGGCACCACTTGCTGGTTATACTGACTTACCTTTTAGATCTGTAGTTAAAAAATTTGGTGCAGATATTACAATCTCTGAAATGATTTCTTCAAATGCTTTAGTTTATAAATCAGAAAAAACATTTAAAATGATAGAAAAATCTCCAAGTGAAGATCCCTATATTGTTCAAATTGCAGGAAATAGTCCAGAGTTAGTTCGAGATGCTGTTTTAATGTTAAATGATATTGATGGAATTGATGGAATTGATTTAAACTGTGGATGTCCTGCTCCTAAAGTATTTTCACATGGTTCTGGTTCTAATTTATTAGGTGATTTAAAAAAGCTTGAAAGTATTCTTTCTACTGTTAAGAAATATTCAACAAAACAATATACAAGTGCAAAAGTAAGAATTGGTGTAAATGATAAAATTCCAGTTGAAATTGCTAAAGCTGTTGAAGCTTGTGGTGTTGATTTTGTTTCAGTTCATGGAAGAACAAGAGCTGGTAAATATAAAGCACCTGTTGATTATGATGCAATTAAGGCAATGAAAGAAGCTGTAAATATTCCTATTATTGCAAATGGTGATATAAAAGATTATGATAAAGCAAGAGAAGTTTTAGAATATACTAAAGCTGATGGTGTAATGATTGGTCGTGGAGCAATTGGTAAACCATGGATTTTTCATCAGTTAAAACAAAATATTGAAGATAAAGATATATCTCAAGACTTAAAAAAAGAGATTATTTTAGAACATTTTGATGCAACACTTAACTTCCATGGTGAACATGGTACTGTTATGTTTCGAAAACTACTACATTCATACTCAAAAGGTTATACTGGAGCAAATGAATTTAGGGATTTAATTAATAAAATATCTGATCAAAAAGTTATGAGAGATATGATTGAATCTTTCTTTTAGCCTTCTTAATATTATTTATAATGTAATTTAGATAAAATATCTCACTTTTTATAAAATAATTTAATTTTATATAGTTAAATAAAAAGGAAATATTTGTCTGAATACTATTTTGAATTAATCATTAATCCAAATAACAATTACGAACTTTTTTTAGATTTACTTACGTCATTAACTAACAATAATGCCATTGAAGAAATTAATGGTACTTTAATTGCTAGAAGTGAAGATGATTTATCTAATGTTGAAGAGGGTATTTTAGAGTTTGCAAAAGCTTTAGATATCAAGTGTATAACTACACATACAAAAAAAGAGAATATTGATTGGATAAAACAATATCAAGAATCAGTTAAATCTGTTCAAATTGGGAACTTTTATATTCGTCCTTCCTGGGAAGAGAAAAAAGAAAATAAAATTGATATTATAATTGATCCTGCATTATCTTTTGGTTCAGGGCATCATGAAACAACTTCGTCTTGTGTTGAAGCTATTGATAAATATGTTGATGAAAAATCAACTGTTTTAGATGTTGGAACGGGAAGTGGAATTTTAGCAATTGCAGCTGCAAAGAAAAACTGTATTGTTGATATTTGTGATACAGATGATGTTTGTATTAAAGATACAACTGGTAATTTTGAGCTAAATTCAGTAAAGTTTGATACTTCATGGATTGGTTCTGCTAATAAAGCGGTAAAGAAATATGATGTAGTAATTGCAAATATAGTTGCTGATGTTTTAGCTATGATTGCAAAAGATTTAAAAAACTGTTTAAATGATAACGGTATATTAATAATTTCAGGTATTTTAGATAAACACATTGATAGAGTGTTAAACAAATTTAAAGACTTAGAACAATTAGAACTTATTCATAAAAATGAATGGGTAACAGTTGTATTTAAAAATAATAAGGAGTTTTAGTTTATGAACGATAAACAGAATAATGACAATAATGGTGGAAATAATAACAACTTTTTTAATAATAATCCATTATTAGTCTTTGTGATTTTTTCAATAGTAACAATTTTTGCTTTTAAAGCATTATTCCCTGAAAATCAAATGGGAAGTGGTTCAAATAATGGTGTGACACCATTTAATACGCAATCTACAAATAAAACAATTCCATACTCTGAACTAAAGAATTTAATTAGTTCTGGACAAATTGAATATGTAGGAATTGGTAATACTCAAATTAGAGCAGTATCTAAATCTAATACTGGACAAGTTATTACTTATACTGCAAGAAGAGTTGTACCGGATGAAACATTAGTTACAAGTTTAGAAAAAAATGGAATTAATTACGGTGGAATAAATGAAGAGAATATTCTAGCTGATATTTTATTTGGCTGGGTTTTACCTATATTTATTTTCTTAGGTATTTGGATGTTTATTTCAAGAAAAATGTCAAAATCTATGGGTGGAGGAGGCGGTGGCCTTCTTGGAATTGGATCATCTAAAAAGATGATTAATTCTGAAAAACCAAACGTAAAATTTGAAGATATGGCTGGAAATAAAGAAGCTAAAGAAGAAGTTCAAGAAGTAGTTGAATTTTTAAGAAACCCAGATAGATATGTAAAGCTTGGTGCTCAAATTCCAAAAGGTGTTCTTTTAGTAGGACCTCCAGGAACTGGTAAAACACTACTTGCAAAAGCAGTAGCTGGTGAAGCAGATGTTGAGTTTTTAAGTGTTTCTGGTTCTGCATTTATTGAAATGTTTGTAGGTGTTGGTGCTTCAAGAGTTAGAGATTTATTTGAACAAGCTAAAAAAGTTGCACCTGCAATTATCTTTATTGATGAAATTGATGCTATTGGTAAATCTAGAGCATCTGGTGGTCCAATGGGAGGTAATGATGAAAGAGAACAAACTCTTAATCAATTGCTTGCTGAAATGGATGGATTTGCTACAGAAGAGGCTCCTGTTATTGTATTAGCAGCAACAAATAGACCTGAAGTTCTTGATCCTGCATTATTAAGACCAGGTAGATTTGATAGACAAGTTCTAGTTGATAAACCTGATTTTGAAGGTAGAAAAGAAATCTTAAATGTTCATATTAAAAATGTTGCAGTTGGAAAAGATGTTGATTTAGAAGAAGTAGCTCGAATGACAGCAGGACTTGCAGGTGCAGACTTAGCAAATATTATTAACGAAGCTGCATTACTTGCAGGTCGTGCTAATAAAGAAGAAGTTACATATGAAGACTTTAAAGAATCAGTTGAAAGACAAATTGCTGGATTAGAAAAAAAATCAAGAAGAATATCTCCAAAAGAGAGAAAAATTGTAGCTTATCACGAATCTGGGCATGCAGTGATTGCTGAAATTACTAAAGGTGCTAAGAAAGTAAATAAAGTTTCTATTGTTCCTAGAGGAATGGCAGCTTTAGGTTATACTCTTAATACTCCAGAAGAGAATAAATACTTAATGCAAAAACATGAACTAATGGCTGAAGTTGATACTCTATTAGGTGGAAGAGCAGCAGAAGAAGTATTTATTGGTGAAATATCTACAGGTGCCGGAAATGATTTAGAAAGGGCTACTGATATTATTAAGTCAATGGCTACTATTTATGGAATGAGCGATGTTGCTGGATTAATGGTTTTAGAAAAAAGACAAAACCAATTCCTAGGTGGACAAACACAAAAAGACTTTTCTGATGAAATGGCAAAAAATTTAGATGAACATATTAAAACTATTTTAAATGAAAGATATGAAGCTGTACTTCAATCTTTAAGAGATAATGATGAAGCAATTGAACAAATGACTGCTGAGTTATTAGATATTGAAGTAATTTCTGGTGAAAGAGTTCGTGAAATCATAAAAGAAAATGGTGGAATAGTTTTTGAAGATGAGGATCTTCATAGTGAAGCACTTTCTAAAGATGATGAAGTTGAAACTAAAACTGAATCTAAGACTCAAGACGAGACGGATGATTTATCTACAGATACTGAAGAAATAGTAAATACTACAGAAAACGAGACTAAAAAAGACTAAACTTTATAATTAAAAGGAGCAAATCTTATTTGCCTCTTTTTCTATCTTAAATTATTAAATAATATTATCTCTTTAGTTTATGGAATAAATGAATCTAGATATGGCTTTCTAAAATCTACTTTAGTGTCATTTTTCTCTGATGCAAAAGTTGTAGCAATTATATGAATGTACAGGTATTGGTTTATATATGTCAAAAATTATTATATATTGATAATACTAAAAATGGTGTATGGTTTACTATCTTCGTGCCTTTGGTTAAATAAAAGTAGAATATATAATAAATATTTATTATAATAAAGCTTTTTATTGTATACTTTATTTAAATAACTAGAATTTAATAATAAAAAAGAAGTAGATTTGAAGAAAATAAATAAGACATTATTAAGTAATATAACTATTTTGTATGTTGAAGATGAAAAAATGATTAGTGAAGAAGTCTCTTTTTTCTTTAAAAAATATGTTAAAGCTTTTTATGTTGCAAATAATGGAATAGAAGGTTTAGAACTTTTTAAAGAAATAAAACCAGATATTCTAATCTCTGATATTCAAATGCCCAAAATGGATGGGCTTGAAATGGTTGAAAAAATTGGTAATACTTCAGTTCCTATTATTATCACTACAGCATACTCAGATATAGACTACTTCTTAAAAGCAATAGAACTTAAAATATCAAAATTTGTAATTAAACCAATTAATTTAATTACACTTATTTCAGATGTACAAGATTGTGTTATAGATAGACATTTACATGATAAACTTTTTAAAAAAGATAATTTATTAAAAATAGTGGATGAAAATGTGCTTATTTCAATTACAGATAAAGATGGAATAATAATAGATGTTAGTTCATCCTTTTGTGAATTTACAAAATATAATAAAGAAGAGTTAATTGGAGAAAGTCATAGGATACTAAGGCATGAAGATACCCCTGATTCACTTTACAAAAATATGTGGGAAGTAATAAGTTCAGGAAAAGTATTTAATACAGAAATTAAAAATAGAAAAAAAGATGGAACACTTTATTGTGCTAATCTTACAATAACACCTGTTTTTAGAGATGATGAAATAGTAAATTATACTGCAATTAGAAATGATATAACTGACAAAAAGAAGTTAGAACAACTTATAATAGAAGATGATTTAACTAAACTTTATAATAGAAGGTATTTTAATACTATTTTAAATCAAGAGATTAGAAGACTAAAAAGAGATGATTCAAAAATATCTTTAGTTAGTATAGATATTGATCATTTTAAAAAATATAATGATACATATGGTCATCCAAAAGGGGATGAAGTATTAGTTGAAATAGGTAAGGTTCTAAAACAATATACCTTAAGATCAAGTGACTATGCTTTTAGAATTGGTGGTGAAGAATTTTGTTTGCTTTTTTCAAACCTAGAGGTTCAAGAGTCTTTGTTTTATGTTCAAGATGTTATAAATGCAATTAAAAATTTAAATATAGAGCATAAAAATAGTAAAAATAGTGATGTCATAACTATCTCAGCGGGTCTTATTGTTCAAAAAGCATCTGAAATTGTAGATGAGGAAACTTTATACAAATACTCTGATATTGCTTTGTATCAAGCAAAAATAAAAGGAAGAAATCAAGTTGTTCTTTCAGAATTTTCTACAAAGTCTTGACAAAAGTAAGTAAATTAATTATACTTAGACAGATTTAAAACTTAGGAGAGTTCTATGAAAATATTTAATTTTTACAATAACCATTTCATCAAAAGTGTTAACTCTTCATTGCTTCTTACAAAAACTCTCTAATCTTAAAAAATTAGACACTTAAACAATCACAAATTACATTACACAGTTTTTCTTTTTTTATAAAAAAAAAGATATAATAATTATATATATTAAAGGGTAAATTACAATGGATAAAAATAGGATTATAGTATTTGATACTACATTAAGAGATGGTGAACAAAGTCCAGGCTGTTCAATGAATACAGAAGAAAAAATTAAAATAGCATTACAGTTAGAAAAGTTAGGTGTAGATGTTATTGAAGCTGGATTTGCAGCTGCATCTCCAGGTGATTTTGATGCAATTTCAAGAATTGCAGAGCAAGTTAAAAACTCTTCAATTTGTTCTTTATCTAGAGCAATTGATAATGATATCAAACAATCAGGATTAGCTGTATCAAAAGCTCCACTACACAGAATTCATACATTTATTGCTACTTCACCAATTCATATGAAGTATAAGTTAAAAATGAATGAAGCTGAAGTAATTAAAAGAGCAGTTCATGCAGTTGAATATGCAAGAACATTTGTAGATGATGTAGAGTTTTCTTTAGAAGATGCAGGACGTTCTGAAATTCCATTTATGAAAGAAGTAATGGATGCAGTTATAAGTGCAGGTGCTACAACTATTAACTTACCTGATACAGTTGGATATAGATTACCTCATGAATTAGGTGCAATGGTTAAAGAATTATCTGATTTTGCAGGTGACAGAGCTATTATTTCAGTTCATAATCATAATGATTTAGGATTATCAACTGCAAATACTTTAGCAGCTGTTATGAACGGTGCTAGACAAATAGAAGTTACTATGAATGGTTTAGGAGAAAGAGCTGGTAATTCTGCTTTAGAAGAGGCTGTAATGGCTATTAAAACAAGAAAAGATGCTTTTGGAGAGTTATATACAAATATTAACACTCCTGAAATTTATCCAACATCAAGATTAGTTTCAACAATTACAGGTGTTGAACCACAACAAAATAAAGCAATTGTAGGTAAAAATGCATTTGCTCATGAAAGTGGAATTCATCAAGATGGTATGTTAAAAAATAATGAAACATATGAAATTATGAGACCAGAAGATGTAGGTGTATTTAAAGAGTCTACTTTAATCTTAGGTAAGCATTCTGGTCGTGCTGCATTTAGAGATAAAATTGAACACTTAGGTTTTGATAAAGTAAGTGATGAAGAATTAAATGCTGCATTTGAAAGATTTAAAGTTTTAGCTGATAAGAAAAAAGATGTAAGTGATGATGATATTAGAATGTTAATCACTGATGAAGCATTAAATCAAGATAAAACATATGAATTAGAAGCATTACAAATTTCTGATTGTTCTTCGGGGGTTCCAACTGCAGCAGTTGCTATTAAATTCCAAGATCAAATTATGAGAGATGCCGCTATTGGTGATGGTACTATGGATGCGATTTTTAAAACAATTGATAGATTAACAGGATATAATGGAGAGCTTAAAGATTATAAAGTTACTTCAGTTACTGAAGGTAAAGATGCCTTAGCAAAAGTTACAACAAGAGTTTCTTTTGATGATGAATCTCCTGCATTTGTTGGACATGGTTTAAGTATTGATACTATGTTAGCAACTGCAAAAGCATACTTAAGTGCTTTAAATTCTTACCTTTCTCAAAAAGAAAGACTTTCAAAACAAACTTCACATCAAGTATAAATAAATAAAGCAGTCTTTGACTGCTTTACTTAAGTAATCAAGCTTGACATAAATCAAGTATTTATCAAAAAAAGTGTATAATATATCTACTTATCTAAATAAAATAATTATTTA
>Ga0193954_1000224_pt1 | contig 34187 bp, 16 predicted proteins | sample BB_5_MG_FD_140340 | JGI IMG/M metagenome (GOLD analysis project Ga0193954, IMG submission 140340) | Microbial mat bacterial communities from the Broadkill River, Lewes, Delaware, United States - BB_5_MG | ecosystem: Environmental > Aquatic > Freshwater > River > Microbial mats | place: USA...
GCCGCGTAAAGGCGTGGGGGAAGAAGGGCCCCGAGGCCACCAAATTGGGCTTCACCAGGGTGCGTCCGTGGGGCCGAAGGTCCAGCTCAGCCAGCCCGTCTCGCAGAATCCCGTGGATGTGATCGACGCTGTAGTCGGGGCAGCGGCGGATGATCACGGTGGGGCTCTGCATCTTCACCAGTGTGCGCGGCATTGGCAGTTGGTTTCAAGGGTCCCGGGAACTTGCCGTGGGTCTTGGGCCGTGTGACACCTTGGCCCTCATGGCGCAGGCGGGTTCCGGACAAGTGACGGAGGCCAACCCTCTCGGATTGGCGCTGAGCTTCGTGGAGGGCACGGCGTTGGTCACCCTCCAGGATCGCTCTCTCGGACGTGGGGTCAGCCTGCGTGCCCTTGAGCTGGAGCTGGCGGAGGTCGACTTTCCCCTCGACCTAGAGGGCGGCGCTGAGGCCTTTCAGCGGCGCTCGACCCGCCTCGTGCACCTGGTGCTGGAGGTCGACCTGTCGGTGCTCGCCGAGTCTTTGCAGGCTGCGCTGAGCGATCATGACCGAAGCCTTCGTGACTTGCGCCTGGTCTTCGAAGGTGGGCGCCTCATCTTAGAAGCGCGCCTGGGCGCTGATGGCCCCGCGGTCGCCGCCGAGCTGCTGCCGGGTCCCTGTGACGAGGGCGCCGAGGTGCACATCGCCGAGGCCCGAGTTTTTGGCCCGGCCGCACTGTGCACGGTGGGCATGGGTCGGGACCTAGAGGTCGCCAGCCGCGCCGCGCTTGAAGGTCTAGCTCCGCACGCCGCCGAATCTGTGGCCCCGCGTGGTCCCTGGGTCTTTACCTTTGATCCCATCGGGGCTCTGCTTTGGAACTTGCTGCCCCGCCACGGCTGGAAGCTCCCGGAGTACCAGCCGGGCGAAGTTCGCAATCTGGCCTTCACTTCCTCTGGTGCCGTACAGCTGGTGGTCGGCGTCTCGAAGGCTGGCTTGACACCCCCGGCTGCAGAGCCCGTCAAAGAGCAATCCCTGCTGGCGGCCCGCGCCCGCGAGGACCAGGACCGCGTGGTGCCCGCGGTGGAGGCTCAGGTCTCCTCCGGGGCCTTTGGCGCCGCCTTCGACGTGTTAGAGCAGGCCCACGCTTCCGCAGGTGGGGACCGGCTCTTTGAGCAATTGCTCGCGGTAGGCGTGGCGGAGCCGACGCTGGCCCCTCGTGTATCCGCGCTTGTGGCAGACCGCCTGGAGGTGGACGCAGATCACTTGCCGGCGCTGCTCACTCGGGCCGCGCTGGCTTCCCGAGATGGCCACGCCGCTGCGGCTCAGGCCGACTATGAGCAGGTCGCCCGAGGCCTGAGGCGCCTGGGCCTACGGCGTCGGGCAGGCCTGGCCTACCGCGCGGCCGCTCAGCACACGGAGCCCGGCAGCTCCAGCCGAGCCCGCCTGCTCGAAGAGACCATCGCCCTGAGGCCCGATGACGTGCGGGCCCTCGAGGGCTTGGTGCAGACCTTGCCGCAGCTGGGGCGCGCCTCCGCGGCAGTGCGTGCTGCAAGAAGACTTGCGAACCTCTCGACTGATGTGCAGGTGCGGGTCGATGCGCACCTGGCGGCAGCGCGTCTGTTGCTGGAGCAGGTGCAAGACTCGGCCGGCGCCAAGCGGGAGTGGGAGCGGGCCCTGAAGCTGGCTCCGGAGCACCCTGAAGCTCTCGAAGGTTTGGCCCAGGCGCTGACCGCCCGGGGTGACCCGCGCCGCGCCGCGAGCATCCTCGACAAGCTGATCCAACAGGCGGAGCGCGCTGAAGACGCGCCCCGAGCGGCCCGGCTGTGTCTGCAGCTCGGCGATCTATGGCAGCCGCTCGACGCGGAGGCCGCGCGCACGCGGTACCGGCGCGCGCACGAGTTGATGCCGGACTCGGCGCGTCCGGTCTTGGCGCTGGCCCAATCCGCACATGAGGCCGGCGATACCGAGCTGGCGATGGACGTCCTGGATGCTGTGGTCCCCAAGTTGGGCGGCCTGGCCAATGACGATGAGCAGCAGGCTGTGCTCAGCCTGCACCTGCTGGCTGGGCAGCTGTATGCACAGAGCCTCGATCGCCAGGTGGAGGCGGTGGCTCAACTGGAAGCTGCCTTGCAGATCGAGCCGGAGCATGATGAAGCACTGGTCGGCCTGACGGACCTGCACATGCGTCGGGGTGATCACGCCGCCGCCGCCGAGATCCTCAGCCGCCGCGCAGACCGCGCCCTCAAAGCTGGCGATCCGGACACCGCCGCCGCGCTATGGAGTCAAGAGCTTGAGGAGGCTGCTGGCTCCGAGTCCTTGAGCGACTCGCTGCGACCTCGGGTGCAAGCCGCTTGCGCCCAGTACCGTAGCCATCGAGGCCTGCTGGATTTGCTGGTGCAGGTCAGCCTGCACGATGGCCCGGCCTGCATCGAGGCCCTCGACCGGCGCCTCTTGCTGGAGGACCCGCCGGAGCGTCGAAGCGCCCTTTGGGTGCAGCTCGCCGAAGTATTCGAGGCCCAGGGGCAGGGCGCGGACGCTATCCGTGCCTATGAAGAGGCGCTCGCGGCGGCGCCCCAGCATCGTGGTGCGGCTGTGGCCTTGGTCAAGCTATACCGAGCTCGCGCCGACGAGGGGCGCTTGCAGGTGGCTCTCGCCCGCGCAGCCGATCTCGCCGAAGACCCACAAGAGCAAGCCGGGTTGCACGCGGAGCGTGCGCGTCTGCTCGAAGACCGGGGTGATGAGGGCGAGGCGTGGAGCGCCATCCAGGGTGGTCTCAAGGCCCAGCCCGAGGACCTGGGTCTGCTCAACTTTGCCACCCGAATCGCGCTCAAGATCGGCCAGCCCGATGAGGCCCGAGGTCTGATCGAGCGCCGCTTGGCCCTACAGGCCGAGCAGCCGCCCGCGACGCGCCTATCCGCCTACGTGGATCTGGCCAAGGTCGAGGAGCTGTGTGGCGACCGACCCGCCGTATTGGCGGCTTTGCAGCAGGCTTATGAGGCGGCCAACGCCAACAGCGTTGGCGGACGTCGCCTGGCCGCGCGCCTGGCCGCGGAGCTTTCGGCCCAGCAGCGCTACGTGCAGCTGGCCGCGCTGCAGCGGGATCGTGGCCAGGTCGAGACCTCCACCGCCTCGGAGCGCGCCCATCTGCACCTCGAAGCGGCTCGCCTGTTCGCAGATGCGGACGGGCTGGTGGATGCTGAGGACCAGGTTAAGGCGGTCTTGGATCTCGCGGATAAGGGTGGGGTGGAGCCGGAGACTGTCGATGCTGCCCTTGAGGTGCTCGAAGCGGTGGCGGCCCAGCAACCGGACCCCGGCCGTCGCGCCCGCGTCTTGGTGCTCAAAGCTCAACGAGCCGACGGGGCCGAAGCGGATACGCTGCGCCTTGAGGCCGCAGATCTGCTTCAACAGGCCGGCCGTCTGGAGCCGGCGCTCACGGTCCTGAAGGACGCCGGGCCGCGGCTTGAGCAGTCCCGTGATCTCTTGCAGCGCCTGGGTGATCTGCACCTGGCCCAGGGCCAAGTGGAGGAGGGGGCGCAGGCCTTTGCGCGCACCGCAGATCTTGCGGTGGCAGAGGAGGCCCCGGCGGACGCGGTCCTGGCTCATGGTCGTGCGGCCCAAGCCTTCGTTGATGCCGGCCAGCCAGAGCGTGCGCTCAGCCATGATCGAGCGGTACTCGAGCTCAGTGAGGACCACAGCAGCGCCTGGATGCAATCTGCCTTGACGCGCTTGGAGGCCTACGCACGAGAGCAGTCCGACTCGGCCCTGCTCAGCCAAGTGCTGGGCCGCCAGGCTGAGGCGGCGCCACCCTCGGAGGCCGCCGAACTCTTGCTCGCGAAGGCTAACTTGCACATCCAGTCGCCAGGCCAAGAGCGGAAAGGCTTGGACGCGCTGCGCCGGGCCCACGGATTGGCTCCGCGGGATACCGAGATCGCCAACTCGGTCGCGGCGCGCTTGGCGGAGTCGCTGCAGAGGGTCGGCTTGTTCGCCGAGCAGGCGGCGGTGCTGTCTCAGTGGGCGGAACAGACCGACCGCAGCGCGGCCCGTGCGGAGCGTCTGTACCTGGCCGCGGAGGTCTATGCCTCCCGGTTGAGGGACCGCTCCATGGCCCTGTCACGCGCTCAGGCCGCGGTGCGTGCGCATCCCGGACATGAGGCAGCGCGCAGCCTCCGGATCGCACTTCTGCGGGAGGATGGCCGCACGGAGGCGCTGGCCGAAGCGTTGGCCGAGGAGGCCGCGCACAGCGAGGACGCCGAGGCGGCCAGCGCGCGCTGGTTGGAGGCCGCGGAGCTGGTGGCTCCGCCCAAACATGTTGACGACTCCAGCCCCGAAGCCCTGACGCGCGCCTTGGAGTTGGTGAGGCGGGCCGCGACGGCTGCGCCCTCTGCGCTGCCGCCTTTGCAGGCCGAGGTGCGCTACAGCCGTGCGCTGGGCCGCCCGGACGAGGAGCTGTCGGCGCTGGGCCGGCTGGTCGAGCGCGATCTTTCGCCGCCCCTGCTAGCGGCGGCGAGGCTGCGCAGGGCGCACCTTCTGCGCGGCGCGCTCGGGGACGATGTCACCGCTCAAGGCGAGCTGGACGCGGCGCTGAGCTACCTGCTCAAGGCGAGCCCGGATGGTGTCGAGGAGGTGGCGAAGGCGCTGCCGGATACCTCGCGGCAGGCCTATGAAGGAGCCGCGCAAGGTGACTTGCGGAGAGGTGCCCTGATCGCTCAGCTGGAGGTGACGGAGCTACTCGAAGCCTGGCCGGAGCACGTGGCCCTGCTGATGACCCTGATCGAAGACAGTGAGGATGCCAGCGAGCGGGCCGATCTTCGGGTGCAGGCCGGCGAGATCCTTGAGTGGCGCATGGGCGATGGCGCCATGGCGGAGCGGGAGTACCTCACCGCCTTAGCCACAGACCCCAGCCACGTGCGGGCCCGGCGTGCGCTGGCCCAGTTCTACACGGCGGTCGATCGCTTCGCGGACCTCGCCGAGAGTCTCGGGGTCGAGACCTTGGTGGAAGTCTTTGAGGGCTTTGCGGACAGCGAGCCTGTGCGCCGCGTCGCGGCCGCCGCCGAGGCGCTTTGGCCCCAGCTGCCCGAGGGCAGCTCGGAGCGCGCAGACGTGCAGCTGCGCCTCGCCAAGATCTACGAAGACCTGCAGCAAGACGCCGACGTGGTGCATGTCCTGGAACAGGTGGACCAGACCGCGCCTCGTACACATCGGCGCCAGGCCGTGGCAGGGCTGCGCGCTCTCTTCGAGGCGCGGGAGCGGGACGACCTACTGGTGGACGTCCTGCGTCGTCAGGCCGAGCTTATCGATGACGATGCGGGGCGGGCGGCCGCGCTCGCGGAGCTGGGCGAGGCTCTGGAGTGGAAGCTCGGAGATGGTCAGGCCGCAGAGCGCGAGTACCGCGCCGCCTTGGCCGTCGACCCCCAGTGTGGCGTGGCCCGCCTGCGGCTGGCCGAGCTGTTGAGCGCCGAGGATCGCTTCCCAGAGGTCAGCACCGACCTTGGGCAAGATGACCTGCGGCAGATTATCGACCGGCTCATTGAGCAGGGTCCGCGGGACCGTGAGCGGGTCTTCGCCGCCTCCGCGGCATTGGCCGAGGATCTGGAGCCTGAGGCTCGTGGTGAGCACTGGCTGATGGTGGCTGAGGCCCTTGAGGCCAGCGAGGATGATGAGACCGCCCGCACCAAGGAGGCTCTAGAGGCGGCCGTGCAGTGTGCGCCGACCCGGGCCCGCGCGCTGGACAAGCTCTGCGCCCTGCTCGGGCGCGTGGGCGACCGTCGTGAGCTGGCGCAGGTGATCTCCCTTCGCGCCGAGGACGAGGACGATGTGCACAAGCAGATCGCGCTTCGTCTGCAGCAGGCGCGGCTGTACATCGCCCTCCGCGATGACGAGCAGCTGGCCGATGGCTCCGCCGATGTGATGGCGGAGGGGCCGCTGCGCATTGTGCTCGCTCTCGACCCAGAGCACCCCGAGGCCCTCGAGCTGCTGACGGAGATGCTCACAAACTGGGGCCAATGGCGCAGCCTTGGCGAGCTGGCCGGAGATGAGGCTCTGGCCCGGGCCCAGGCTGATGCCGAGGTGGCCCACGATCCCCAAAAAGCGCAGGAAATCTTGCAGGCGCGATCCGCCGCGAGCGAGGGCGCTGACAAGGCCGCTCGGCTCGTGGATCTGGTCGCCTATGCCGAGGGTGAGGCGGTCGAGGAGCTGTACCGTGAGGCCCTCGAGGCCGACCCCGCCTCTCTACCCGCGCAAGAAGGGTTGCGCGCGCTCTATGAGTCCCAAGCGCGCTTTCGGGATATCGGGCAGGTGCTCTCGGTAGAGGCCCTGCGCAGCACCTTGCAGGGGCTCAAGAGCCTCGATCATGGCGCCCATCTGCTGCCGGCGACGCTGGCCTTGGCCACCGTGCTGGAGGGCCGGGAGGGCACCGAGGAGGAGCAGGTCCGGCTGTACGTAGAGGCCGCCGCGCTGCACCTATCGGAGGATGATGAGGACGCGGCGGAGCACGCGCTGCGCTCTGCGGTGCAGCTCATGCCGGACCACGCGGTGGCCCGAGACGAGCTCAGCGGTCTCTTGGTGCGTCAGGGTCGTCTGGAGGCCCTGGCTGATGTGGATCCGACCCTGGTCGCGGCTGCGGCCACACGCGCGTCGCAGATCGGCGATCAGGAGATGGAGATTCGGGCCCTGAGGGTGCTCGCATCACGTCGCGAAGGGCGAGAGCAGGCCGATACCCTGGTCTTGGTGGCGGCCCTCGAAAAGGCGCGCGCCCACCTTCAAGCCGCCGAGGAAGACCTCACGCGGGCTCTGGAGCAGGACCCAGAGCATAGCCTGGCGCGGTCCGAACTCGAGAGCATCCTGTGGGCCTCCGGGCGCCACGCCCAGGCGCTGCAAGTACTCGGTCCGCAGGCCTTCTTGCGAAGAGCCGCGCTCCTGGTTGATGAGGACCCCGAGGCGCTGGTCGAGGCCGTTCAAGCGGTGGTCGACGATCTGGATGATGCCTGCAAAGCCGAGGCGTTCGAGCTGTGTGCCGCGGCCCATGTGCCCGGGGCCACCCCCGCAGGGGATCGTGCGCGTCGCCTGCGGGCCGTGCAGCGGGCCAAGGGCCTGTGGGACGGCCTCGACGAGGCGCAGGGCTCCTTGCGCTGTCGAGTTGTACTTGTCGACCTCGCCCGCGAGGGTGATGACGTCGACGCGCTGCTAGAGGCGCTTGAGGATGCCCTGCAGTACGCCAAGGACCCCGAGACCCGGGCTGCGCTGAGCATTGAACGCGCCACCTTGTTGGCCCTGACGGATGACAGAGCGCAGGCGAGGACCTTGGTCGAGGGCCTCGTCAGTGAGCAAGTTCCCGAGGATCACCGGCGCGGCGCGGCGCGCATGCTGGTGGAGGACCTGCTGGATGCCGATCCGGAATCGCTGTCCCTGGAGGACCTGGATCTACGCACCCGAGCTCTGGAGGTGCTGACCGCGCAGGATCTTGAATCCGGCCCCGAAGCGGTGCGTTGGCTGACCGAGCTTGCTCAGCTGCGGGAGTTGTCCGGAGAGGACTCCTTGAGGGTGGTGACCCTCTTGGAGGCGGCGCTCGACAAGGGGGCCGAGGGCGCCGAGGCGGACCAGATCCGCGCTCAATTGCGCGGCCTGTACGAGGAGCTGGGGGACTGGAAGGGCGCCGAGCGCCACGCTTCGGTGATCGCCGAGGCCCAAGGTGACCCCGATCTTTGGGTGCAGGTGAGTGAGCTGCGCGTCTGGCTGGATGATCGAAAGGGCGCTGAGGCTGCACTGCAGAGCGCCTTGCAGAAGCAGCCCGGTCATAGCGCCGCGCATGCATCATTTCTGAGGTTGGCTGAGCAGTCCGGCGAGCGGGCTTCCGTGATCGCCCGACTTGAGTCATGGGTGGCCTCGGATGAGGGCGCAGATGATGGTGAGCGGGTCGATCGCTTGCTGCGCGCGCTCAGCATGGCGGTTGAAGACAAGGATGAGGATCAAGCCGCTCGGTTGGCCGAGCGCGCCGTAGATCTTGCGCCCGCGCCGCGTCGTGCTGAGGTGGTGGATGAGGCCTGCAAGCAGCTTCAGATCTTGGGCGCGGAAGACGCGCAGGTTGGATTGCTTTCTCGCGTGGTCTCGACCTCGAAAGAGACCCCGGTTCGACAGCGCCTCATGCTGGTAGACGCGCTGGAGCGTGCGGACCGCATGGATGAGGCGCGCACGGTGCTAGAGGCGGGCATCCACCGCGATACACCCCAAGAAGACCCGCTGGTGGAGCGGGTGCTCAGCGCCACGCAGGGCTTGGCGGATGACCAGGCCGCGCGACGCTTATTGTCGCTCGCGGAGCGGTTGAAGAGTGGCCCCGCGGCTCGGCGCTTTGCGGCCTTGGCGGCCCAAAAAGCCGAATCCGCGGGTGAGAACGAGCTGGCGCGGACCGGTTGGCAGAGCGTGATCGCCGAGGTTGGCGCGGGCAGCCATGCCGTGGCCGCGAGGCAGGCCTTGGTGCGCCTCGCCCGAGATCAACAGGACGACCAAACCTTACTCAGCGCGCTGCTAGAGTCCGTCGATGATGCGGACTCTGCGGAGCACAAGGCGGCGCGCCTCGTTGAGGCCGCCCAGCTCGCCGAGCAGCGCCTGGCCGCGGAGAGCCAGGCGGAGGCCTTGTATCGACGGGCCCGCAAGTTGGTGCCTGATGACAGGGCCCTGGCCGAGCGCTTCCTTGAGCATCTTCAAAAACGGGAGCGCTGGCCCGAGGTAGACGCCGAGCTTCGAGATCGCGCGGAGGCCGCTCAGGGCGCCGAACGTGCGCGCTTGAACGCGGCCCGAGCCGAGCTCACGCAACAACACTTTCAAGACGACCTGCAGGCCGCGCGCCTTTGGGTGCAGGCCTACGAGGCCGAGGCCTCAGCCCAGCGTGGCATCGAGGCGGTGCTCTGCTTGCAGCGGGCCGGCGTACCGGACGAGGCCCTCACCCTTACGGACCGGGTCCTGGCCGGCGAGCCAGAAGACTCGGAGGCGGCCCACGCCCTCATTCGAGTTCGCTGTGAGCTGCTGGAGTCCCTCAACGAGGTCGATTCGGCCATCGAGTGCCTCGAAAAGCAGCTTCAGCGCGGCCCCCAGACACCGTGGGTGCAGGCGCGGTTGCGCGCCATCTTGGTGCGCCATCATCGCTACCCCGCGCTGGCCAAGCTGTTGCAAGACATCGCGCCCACGCTGCCGCCGGGAGAGGGGCTGCGCACACAGCTCGCGGCGGCGAGAGTGCTGCACGAGCGCTGCCATGATGACGACGGGACCCGCGGAGCTTTGCAGGGTGCCTTGACGATGGTTGAGGGATGGTTAGGGGCATCGCATAGCCCCATTCCGGACGATATCGCGCCGCCTCCCTTGAAGGGTGGCCTGCAGTCGGAGCGCCTGTCCTTTGAGGCGCCGCTCTTAGACCTGGCCGCCTTGGCCGCGAGCATCGGCGATGCCGACCTGCGGGTCGCGGCGCTGCGGGTCTACGCGCAGTCCCTCAATGAGGGGCTGGCGCAGTGGCGGGTACTGCTCATGCTGGGCGGGGCCGAACGTGAAGCCGGAGACTTAGACGCGGCGGAGTTCACGCTGCGTGGCGTCGTCGAGGCCATTCAGGATGCGGAGGCCGTGGACGTTCAGGACCGGGCCGAAGCGGAGCGGGCCCTCGGGGCGTTGCTGCTGGCGCGTGGTGATGCCGATGGCGCCGTGCAGGCGCTGAGCAGGGCCGAAGGCCTGCTCAGGGTAGGGGTGGGCGAGACGGACGCCGGGCGCGCTGAGGTGTTGGTGCAGCTCGGCGCGGCGCATCGTGCGGCCGGCACATCGGCTGATGCGGTGCAAGTAATGTTGCAGGCACGCTTGCTAGATCCGGAGGCGCTCACGCAAGAAGAGTTGCATGACGTGATCGAGTCGGCGGGCCCCTCCCAGGAGCTGGCCCATATGATGGTCCAGCGTGCCTCGGAGATCTTGGTGCCATCGGAGCGGGCGGCCCGCTTGCGCGCCGCGGCCGGAGTCTGGGAGGCTATCGGGCGACCCGAGTCGGCCTACGGCCCCCTGGTACTGGCCTATGAAGCCGATCCCTCCAACTCCGCTGAGGCCAGCCGACTCGAAGAGCTGCTGTATGAGGCGGAGCGCTGGCACGACCTCGAGCACCTGTTCCGGCTGAGGCTGGAGGGTGAGGACCTCACCGATGACGCGCGGCGCACCCTGCTGGTGGCCCGTGCGCGCCTGCTTGAGTCCCAACTGGATCGGGCCCAGGACGCGCTGGCGCTCTTTCAGGAGGCCAGCGCCACGCAGCCCCGGCCGGATGTCTTGCAGGAGCTGGCCCGCTTGGCCGGGGCGGTCTCACGTCCGGACGTCGAGCAGGACGCGCTGGCTCGCCTAGCCGCGCTGGCGGATACGCCGGAGATGCGGCGCAGCGCTCTGCTCGCCAAGGCCAAGAGCCTGGGCCCCGAGCAGGCCAGCGCAGCGCTGAGCCAAGCCTTCGACCTCAGCCTGGAAGAGGGCTTCGCGGTCACACCGCTGGCTGAGCGTCTCGCCGGCTACCTTGAGCAGCGGGGCGATTATGCCTCCGTGGCGCGCTTGTGGGTTCGAGTTGCGGGGGTCCGTGAGGGCCCGGGTGCCGCCGCCGCGTTTGCGCGGGCGGGCCAGACCCGCCTCGATCACCTCGACGATCGCAGGGGCGCGGCCTCAGCCTTTGAGGCGGCCTGCCGCCGGGCCCCCGAAGACCTGGGCCTTCGTCGTGCGGCGTTATCGCTGTCGGAGTCCCTGGGCGACTGGCGCCGGGCTGAAGGACACGCACGCAAGGGCGCCGAGGTGGCCTTGGCTCAAGGTCGCCCGGCGGCCGCGGCTAGCTTTGCCCGCTCTCAAGCGACCGCCTTGGCGGCCTGTGGCCGGCCAGAAGCGGAGCTGGAGGTGTGGGGTCGGGTGCTGGATGGCGCCCCGAGCGCCGCCGGCTTGGACGCGCTGGTCGCCCGCGCCCGCGAGGCCTTGCCGGCCGAGCAGGTCGAGGCCCTGTTGGCGACCCGCGCTGAGCGGGCCAGCGATGAGGGGCTCAAGGTTCAGCTGCAGCTGGCCCGCGCCCGCGTGCTCGACGACCCATTGGGCCGTCACTGGGAGGCGGAGGGGCTGCGGGAGGATGTGGCCAAGCTCAGGCCTGAGGCCTCACCAGCGCTCGATGCGGCCTCTACGCCGCACAGCCAGGACCTCACCGACGCAGACTACCGCACGATGCGCTCCATGCTGGATCGCTCCGGCCGGTGGAGCGAACTCGCCGAGCTCGAAGAGCAACAGGCCTTGCGCATAGGCAGCCGTACCGAGCGGGCTCGGGCCCTGATGGGGGTCGCGGCTTTGCACAGGGCCTCCGGCGCCGAAGATCTTGGCGAGCGGGTGAAGGCCACCTTGCTTCAGGCGGTGGCCCTGGATCCCGGTCTGGTTGAGGCCCAAGCGGAGCTGCTGCGGGCGCAGATCGAGGCCGAGGACTGGGCCGAGGCCTGCGAGACGCTGGATCGCCTGGACGAGCTCGGCGGGCCCCCGTGGCCCGTGCCAAAGGCGGAGTGCCTCGCTGCGGACGTGGCGATGGCCTTGCACGACATGCCCCGGGCCAAGGCGGCCCTGGTGCAGGCCTTGGATCGAGACCCCCACTCGGTAGAGGTCCTGGCCCGCCTCGCGCGCTTGGACCCCACCCCTGCGCGTCTGCGCGCCTGGGCTGAGGTCCTCGATCCTGTCTTGGACTGCGATACTCTGGCTGAGGTGGCAGCGGCCCAGGCCGAGGCTGCGCTGGAGGCAGGCGAGCGGCAAGCTGCCTTGACGCACGCGGAGGCGGCAGTTTTAGCGGCGCCCCGGAGCAGCCGGGCGCGCACCACGATGCGTCGTGTGCTTAGTGAAACGGATGCGTCGGCGGCCACCCTTGTGGAGGCGCTCGTCGATGAAGCCCAGACGGTCGGGTCAGAGCAGGCGGCGGAACGACTGCAAGAAGCATTGACGCTCGCAGAGCAGCACGCGCTGAAGGGCTTGGCTGCGCAGGTCGCGACCACGCTCGGCGCGCTACCCGAGCTGGGTGCAGAGCACCGTGCTCGCTTGGCGACGTTCTGGCGTCAACGTGCCGATGGGCCCAGCTTGATTCGCGCCGCAGACCTGGCTGGCGGAGCGCACGAACTGCAGGACCTTTCGGGCAGCGAGCGGGCCCAGCTGGGCGGCGCGCTGATCGACGACGGTCGTGTCGAAGAGGGCTGGATGGTCCTGCTGCATGGCACCCCCGACGGCTCCCGTGAGGAGCTGGGGTTGGCGTGCGAGCAAGGTAAGTTGCGGAGGCTTTCCGAGCGTATCGCAGCCGCTCTGAGCCCAGATGAGACGCCGCAGGGCGAAGGTGATGGCATCGCCAGGCCAGAGCTTCGTGCGCGACTGCGGGCCCACTTCTTGGATGGCGACGCTGAGCTGGGGCCCTACGCGCTGGCTGGCCTGACCCGATGTGTGGTGCTGCTGCCCGGTGAGCGGGGTCTGGCCGAGTGTCTGGCCTCGACTTTGCGCTCGATGGACTGCGTCGAGGACGCGGCCGTCGAGTACCGGGCCCTATTGGTCCGTGATCCGGTGGACTTGGCGGTGCTGGAGTCCTTGGGCCAGGTGCTGCCTTTTGACCAGGCGCGGGGGCCTCAGGCGGTGCAGTCTTGGTTGCAAGATGGTGCACAGAGCAGCCGAGAGCTTCCGCGGCTGGCGCACGCCCTCAGCCCCGAGCACCTGCACTCGGTGGCGCCGTTGTCGATGCTCAGCGAAGCGCTGGTCCTGGCGGCCGAGGCGATGTTGGGACCTGCCCCGGAGGTGGGCTGCCAAGTCGGTGGGCGCCTGGCCGAAGTCTGCTCTGATTTGATCCCCTGTATGCCGGTGCCCTTGTCGGTCACGCTCGATGAGGACGGCGGCATGCATGTGCGGGCGTCGACGGAGCGGGCGCGCACGCTCATCGTGGGCCAAGCCCTTGTGCAGTCCGCATCCGATGCGGAGCTGCGTTTCGCCGTGGCTCGGTCCGCCTATCTAGAGTGGGCCGGGGCCTCCTGGGTGGACGAGGGTGGGGCGGCCCAGCGCCTCAAACGTTTGCATGGGCTGGCAGAGGAGCTGCCGAAGGTGGAGACGATCGGCGAAGAGGCCCGGGCGCGGCTGCAGGCGCTGGCTCCCGAGCTGGCCGCGGTCACCGAGCTGGACCTCGGAGCCTGGCGCGCCGAGGCCCAACAGGCGGCGGCTCGCTTCGGTCTTTTGGCCTGTGGGGACCTGAGGGCCGCCGTGGCGGGCCTCGACCACCTCGAGCCCCGAGCCTTGGCCGAGCCCCGGAGCACGATCAGCGAGCGCTGCGCCGCAGTGCGGCGCTGGGGGCCCATCACCGACATCATCACCTGGACGACCCAAATGCGGTACGCAGACCTGCTCAGTTGTGGTGCATTCATGGACCCGTTGGACCCGCTGGGCTGAGTCGGAATCTTGCTGCGATTTTGGGGGTCTGTTACTCCCAAGGTGCAGATGCGCGTGCGTTTGAGAGTAGGGCCTCCGCGAACGGCCCTTTTGCTTTCAGGGTTGCTCGCCCTGAGTGGCACCGCCCTCGGGCAGGCCGGCACGCCGCAGCCCGCCACTCCCGAAGAGCCAAAGCCGCCCGCAGTGGTCGACAGCCTGGATGATGAGGCGCCGCCTCCGGTCGCGAGCACGGACGCTGGACCTCCCGTTGACAGCGGAGAGGGCACGACCTTCGATGAAGAGTTGGACGCGGGTGTGCTCCAGGTCGAACCGTTGCCCGAGCCCGATGCCCTGGAGCAACCTGAGTTGCCTCCTCAGGAGGCGCCGGTTCGGCCCATCAAGGTTCGACGCAGCGCCGATGCGTTGCCCTTCGAGTTGCCCAAGGTGCCGACCTTCGAGGTGCCCACGGAGCAGGAGCTGGCCGCCCATATCGAGGCCCGGGCTGCCGCGCTGCGTGCGGGCGATACGACCTCCGCCGACCTTGAGTTGGCGCTTTTGGAAGAGCTGCGTCTCGGCCTGGCCGCTCGCAACGTCATTGTCGTCTCGGCCCAGCTGATTCAAGAGGCCAAGGTGGCCATGGAGTTAGGTCAGCTGGACTTGGCGATCATGCGCGCCGACGCCGCCGCGCGCCTATCCCCTGACCTTGAGTCTGCGCACTGGCTGCGGGCCCGCCTTCAGTGGCGCAAGGATAAGACCGCGCTGCCTGTGATCAGCAGCGCCCTGAAGAGCTTGGTGGCGGCGCGCTTCACAGCCTTTCGCAACCAGGTCTCCTTCCTGACGTTATTGCTCACGGTATTGGGCATGGGTTTGTTGGCAACTGTGGTGTGCTTTACCGCGCTGCAGCTGCTCAAGTACGTGCGCTACCCCGCCCACGACCTGTCCGAGAAGGTTCCGGAGTTCATCGGGGGTGGTGAGCTGGTGATCTTGCTCTTTGTGGTGGTGCTGCTGCCCTTCGGCCTGGGACTAGGGGTGGCGCCTACGCTGGCCATCGCCCTGGCCGCCGTGGCGGGTTACCAACAAGACCATGAGCGGTGGGTCTCTTGGGGCCTGATGGCGGTGCTCGCCTTGGGGCCCTTGGTGCTCTATGCGGCAGCGCCCTTGGTCAGCTTTCACGGCTCGGTGGTCGATGCGATGGCCGAGGCCACCAGTGAGGCCTTTGCGGAGCAAGCGGAAGTTCGCTTGCAGCGGGCCGAGGTTGGCCGCGGGGATTACGCGGCGGCCATGGTGCTGGCACATCGCATGCGTCAACGCGGCGATGTGATCGGGGCCTCGGCCGCCTACCAGCGCGCCGCGAAGGCCCAACCCAACGATCCGGTGGTTCAAAATAACCTCGGGGTCACGCTACTCGCCCAGGGCAAGAGCGAATCGGCCGAGGCCGCGTTCCGGGCCGCCATGGCTGCGGGGGGCGGCGCCGAGCCCTACCTCAACCTCGCTTTGATGATGGCGGACCGGGGCATCTTTGATCAAAGCAGCGGCTACATGGAAAAGGCCCGGGCGCGGGATCCAGCCATGGTCGCGCGGCACACTCTGATGAGCGGCGCCGCCTCCAAGAAGGCCGCGGTCGCGCCCTTTGACGACGGCCTGCTCTGGGAGCGGCTCTTCGCCACGGGGCGCCTTGAGGCGGACGCCATCACCGTGCAGTTGTGGCGTCCGATGTCAGGACGACTTTCGCCACTGGTGACCTCCTTGATGGTCATCCTGATCTCGGCGCTGGGTGCCTTGGTCGCTAAGCGCTCCAGGAATCTATGTACCGGCTGTCCGCGCTGCGGCCTGCCCGCGACCCGAGGCGCCCAAGGTGAGCTGTGCGCGCAATGCACCTCCGTCTTCCTGTCGGCCTCGTCGGCGGTAGAGCCCAAGCTTCAAGAGCGGAAAGTACGCTCGGTGAGCAACTATCAGCTGCGGCGCCGCTGGGGTGAGCGCTTGTTATCCGTGGTGGCCGGCGCGGGGCACCTCATGGGTGGCCGACCTACGCTGGGTTTGGCCCTCTTTTTCCCCTTTGCGGTACTGACCCTGGGCATGGCCTTCGGTGAGCAAGCCGCGGTGCACCCTTGGTACGTCTACGTGGATGAGTCGGCCTATACCGCCAAGGTGATTCTGGCCTCCATCGCGCTCGCGGTGCTGTCCCTGATCTCCCTCAAGTCGAGCTTCGAGAAGTAGTCATGGCGCTGAAAGGAACCATCAAGGACTTCGGGGTCGCGGACATCTTCCAGCTGATCAGCCAGCAGCTGAAGACCGGCGTGCTCGTGCTGAGGAACGATACCGAGGAAGTTCAGGTCACCTTCCTCGATGGCACGCTGGTAGGGGCCAATCACTCCATTCGCTCTTCAGAGCAACTCTTAGGCAGCTTGCTCGTGCGGGCCGAGGTTGTGACCCAAAAGCAGCTCGACGAGGTGCTCCAAGAGCAGCAACGCACCTTGCAGAAGGTCGGCGATGTACTCGTCGATCAGCGCATGGCGACCCCGGCCGACATCAAGGAGTTCACGCGCCTGCAGATGACCGAGACGGTCTACGGGCTCTTTGAGTGGACCGACGGGACCTATGAGTTCGACACCGAGGAGGTGGACCCTCGTACGCTCGAGGTCGAGCCCATGCGGGCCGAGACCGTCGTGATGAACGGCATCCGCATGACGGATGAGTGGCCCAGCATCCGAGAGAAGATCCCCTCCTATAGCTGGCTGGTTGAGCCCATGCGCTCCCTGCCCGAGGCTTCGACCGCCTCCTCCGATGAGTTTGACCTGTCATCGCTATCCGAGTTCGACGGGGGCGGGGACGGTCGAAGTGACGTCGGAGATTATGAGCGCCGCGTCTTTGCCCTCATCGCGCCGGGCCGCACGGTGCAAAAGATCATCGACCTGAGCCGCCTCGGTGAGTTCGAAGCCTGCGCCTCGCTCAGCGTTTTGATGAGCGAGGGCTACATCCGCGTTATCAAGCCGCCCGAGGCGGTGCCGACGGGCGCGCCTCGCCTGGGATGGCGGGAGCGCGGCCGACGCATGGTCTCGGTCTTGGGGCGCGTTGTGGTGAGTGTGGGCATCGTGGTGGTCGCGGCCCTTCTGCTGTCCCAGGTCTCGCCGATGCTGGGCCGGGGCGGTTTGGCGCCGGGCGCCCGCTATGTGCCCACTCCGGTGGACCATCGCATCGCCGAGGCCCAGCTGCGTGTGCTTCGCCGCTCCGTGGAGGTCTATCGTTATCAGACCGGCGCCTACCCTCAGCGCCTGGAGCAACTGGTCGAGGCGCGTTTGATTCGCCCCAGCGACCTGCGCTTCCCCTTCCACGAGCCGTACTTCTACGCGGTTCGCGGCGACGCCTTCGTGCTCCTACGCCCCTTCCGCTGAGCCTGCGGCCGAGTAGGCCTCCGCGATGACCTGCAGCGACCTCAGCGCATCCCGCGCGGGCACCGGGCAAGGTGTGTTGCGCCTTAGGGATTGCACAAAGGCGGAGGTGACCGTGGGCACCGTGGGGATCTCGGGCACGGCCTGCACGGTGCGCTCGCGTCCCACGGTATGAATCAGGGTGCGGTCAATGAAGTCGGCCTCCAGTCCGCCCTCTCTGCCAAAGAGCGCAAAGCGCATGTGACGAGAGCCGCCGATCTTGCTGACCCGCACATCGGCGGTGATAGGCTGGGGCAGGTGTGCACCACCGCTGAGCCTGAGGTGAAGCAGCCCCAGGTCTTCATTGTGGGCGTAGTGCACCCGCCCTGTGGTGGCGGTCAGTAGTTCGGTTGTGCTGGCCTGGGTGATGAACCTGGCCGCGTCGACGGTGTGAATGGCGGTCTGCATCAGCACGCCGCCGCCGGACAGCTCGGGGTCATCCTCCCAGGCGAGGCCGCGCGGCTCGAGGCGCTGCTCAAAGGACAGGCCGGTCAGCTGTCCCAGGCTGGGCAGCTGGTCGGCCAATGCGAGCACCAAAGGGTCAAATCTCAGGGTCTGGGCCACCATGAAGGGGCTGCCGCTGGCCTCCATAGCCTCACACATCTCGGCGCCTTCGTCCGCGGTGCGGGCGAGCGGCTTTTCCAGCAGGAGCGGGCGCTTGGCGGCGGCGCAGGCCTTCACCACGGGCATGTGCAGGCCCGCGGGCACCGCGGCCACTACGGCCTGCACGTCACTTTGTGCGAGGGCCTGTAGGGTGGGCGCGTTCACTACCCCAAAGCGCTCGGCGAGTTGGCCGCGCTTTTGGGCGTCGCGGGTCCACACCGCGCCCAAGCTGGCGTCGGGCACATCGTTGGCGGCGAGGTGTTGTGCGTAGCGCAGCCCGTGGCGGCCGAGTCCAATCAGCCCAATCCGGATCGAAGAAGCCATCGATTGGCTCTGTATCTGTCACGACGGTTTTTCAAAAGGGCGCGGGCGGCTATCCTCCCCGTGTGAGCAAGCGTGTGATCTTGGGCTTTGCCGTTGCATTGGTCATAGGCGGCGGAGCGGGCGCGGCGATCGGGCCGATGGCCCAGTCCATGGCCGCCCCCAAAGCTGCGGACAGCCAGCTGCCGAACCTCGACCTGGGTCGGGTCGACGTCGAAACGGTGGCCGGCACGGTTCAGATGCAGGACGCCAAGGGCGACTGGGTCAACATTGAGCCTGGGGACCGGCTCACGCGGCCGCTGGCCATTCGCACCGTGGGGGCCGAAGGCCGGGTGGGCTTGGCCTTCAAGGGCATCCGGCTCGTGGGCGAGCACGGCACGCACTTCATGCTGAGCGCGCCGGGCATGGAGTCCTCCGTACTGCTGCAGTCCGGCCACCTGCGCGTCTATCGCGGGTCCGGCGATCTCGCGCTGTACATCCCGGACCGTGAGGTGAAGCTCTTGGGCCAAACCTTCGGGGTTTGGGTGCGCGAAAAGGGCGTCGCCGTCGCGGTGCTCGATGGCGAGTTGGAGGTTAAGGCGCCGGGGCGTAAGCCCATGAAGTTTGCGCGCGGCCGTGAGCTGGTCTTGGCCAAGCGGGTCGTGCCCGCGGTGCTCGATCAAAAGCTAGAGGTTCAGGTGCAGGGCACCTCACGCCGAGGCTATCGCTACACCCTGACCGCGCGCACTGCGCCGCACGCGCACGTCGTGCACACCGATGACAAGGGCAATCAGAAGGTGCTCCAGGTCTCGCCCGCCGGAGTCTTTTCAGTAGATTTGCTGGACCGTCGTCCGCAGCCCGGTCAGCTCGTGGCCTACGACTCCGCCGGACGTCGTGCGGAGGTCGACAAGCCCTCCATCTCGCTGAGCGAGGTGGTGGAGGCGCTGTCCGGTGCGGCCCCCGCCAAGGCGGAGGCGGCCCAACCCGCTGAGCCCGCCAAGGCGCCTGCTGAGAGCCCGCCGCCCGCCGAGACCTCGCCGGCCAAAGCGGCGCCAGAGCCCGCCAAAGCCGCGCCCGCCAAAAAGCGCACCGTGAAGGCCAAACCGAAGGCCAAGGGGCCAAGCAAGGCCTCGACGCGCGGCGAACGCCCGCCGGAGCCGGTGCGATTGGAGATCGGGAAGACCAAGCGCCCACCTGCGCTGGATGTCACCAAGACGGAGGTCGATCCGCGTTCGGGCAAGCAGAAGGCCGCGCCTGTGAGCAAGCCGAAGCCGAAGCCGGCGCCCAAAGAGCCCGAGGCCGGGGAAGAGGCGCTTTAGAGGAACTAGGGCACCAGGGCCTGAATCTCGGAGTGCACGTTGCGCAAGATCTCTTGCGTACGCATCGTCGTCAGCGCGCCCTCGAGTCGGGCGAGGTCCAAATCATCGACCAGCAGGGCCATCGCGCCCACCGCGTCCGCGCTGATGCCGACGCCGTAGACAAAGACGTCATCGAAGGGTTCGCCACGGGTGCCCGAGAGCTGAAGCGCGGCGAGCTGAAAGTCCTCGGGCGCGCTCATGTCTGCGCCGCCGCCCACCCACACGATGGCAGGCCGAAAGTCGCACAGCGCAGAGTCTCTGAGCATCGCGCCGGCAAAGGAGGCCCCGCCATAGTGCTGCGCCTGGCCGCCCGCGACGTCCCGAAGGCTCTCGAGGGCTGCGATCGCGGCCTCGCGATCGAGCGTAGGGGCCAGCACTTGCTGAGGCGCGGTGTCGCCGTGACTTACGACCGAAAAGCGCACCCGTCCGCCGGGGACCCCGAGGTTCTGCACGGAGGTCTTCAGCAGATCGATGATCTGGTTATCGAGGCCCACATTGGCGTCGCGCATGCCCAAGGACGTATCAACGACCAGGGCCAAGTCTATGGACGTGGGGGCCTCGGAGCACCGGGGCAGGGCGTGCATCTGCAGGTCGAGCGTCGCAACCTCTCCTGCGGGCAGGGTGAGGGTGTCGCAGGCACGGGCGATCTGCCGGTCCTGCGCGTCGAGCACCGAGACATCGATGGATAGCGCGCGCCCTCGGGGCGCCTGCTCCAAGGCGCCCACATCGGGGGCCACCGGGTAGCGGGTTCGGGTGCGGCGCAGGACCGTGCCGACGGTCTCCAGCTCCTCGTGGGCTACGTTGAGGGTGTCATCGCAAGGCGCGTCGCTGACCACCGCGATCTCGACGTTGCGCGCCGGGGCCTCGACCAGCTCGTCGGCGAAGCTCACGGAGATGACATCGAGGTCGGCGCCACAGCCGAGGCCAGTGAGGGCGGCCAGCGCCAAGCTGCAGGTGGGGTACAGGGCTCGCAATGCCCCCTCAGAATCCGTCAGTCGCCGCCGGATGTAAACGCCCCGGGCTTTGCCGCCTGCGGGGCCCGAGATCTGGGTGCAGTGATCGGACTGCTCAGCGTGTCCTGAAGTTGAGCACCTTGTCGGTAGTGGCGCTTGAAGGCTCAATGGTGTTGCCAGCCAGGTCCCGAAGGGCCTGCAGGTCGATAGACACCCGGCTCGCCGCGGGCAGATTCGCGATCATGTCTGCTGATAGTCCATCCAGGCCATAGCTGACATTGAGGGTGATTTGACTACCCGACATCGAGCCCATGATACGCGCGGTCAGGGCGTCCACACTGGGATCCATCGCTTCGCTGAACTCGATCCGGATCATCCTGGACCCGCTGGCAAGGTCAACCGCGTCATCCGTCGGTTCGGTCGAGGTCACCCAGGGTGGTGTAGTGTCCAGGCCTGCGTCGGGCGCGGCACCTGTGTCCGCCGGGCCAGCGTCGTGCGCGGCACCTGAGTCCCGAGTCCCGGCATCCGGTGGTCCGGCGTCGATGGCGGAAAGGCCACCATCGTAGCTGGGCCGGTCCGCGCCACCGCAGGCCGCCAGAGCGAGAGCGAGCGTCAGGATGAGCCTCTGTCGTTTGGCTATCATCATTTTGTTACAGTTCCGCGTGCTCGATGATCGCCGGCGGCAACCGCAGCGACGGTTCGTGGTGCCACAATGTCTCGTAGTCGTTTTCGTCCCCCGGGAGCGTATGGACTCCGCATCCCCGGGGCATAGCGAGACCCGAGCGCGCGCATTCGACCGCATAACTGCGTTCCCAGGGCGTCGGACTGCCCCCGAAGCGTGGAAGGATGAAGTCGATGCCCCGGGCGTCATCGAGGCTGAAGGGATCCTGAGAGTACGGGTGGTCGGCCGGCAGCCGGCCGACCCAGCGTTGGTTAAGGACCCGGTCGAATTCACTCACTCCAGCGTATAGGGTTGTCAGGGTCCCGGGCAGCAGGCGCCACTCGTTCATAGATGTGTCGGAGCCAGGTTCGGGGGTGTGCGTCGCAACGCCTCCGCAACCGGCCACCGGACAACCCGCCGTTCGTCGACGCGCTCTGGGCTCGGAGGTTGATAGCGCGAACGAGAGCATGATGCCCCCAAAGTTAGCGTACGCAAGCTCATCCGCTCGGCCGCTCTCGTCTTCCATAGTAGGCAGCCAGTCCGCCAACGAGCGCCACGTAATCACCCGGGCGTCATCGCAGGTGTTGCAGACGTGTACGAGGTACTGCGCCGCCGCCTGTCTCAGTCCGTTCGCTGACGATTCGGCGACCAGGTTTAGGTCTACCCGATAGTCGACACACCCATGGCGGATCCGCCCGCTTGAGTAGTGCCACCATAGGTCATAGTCGTCGGACAAGACGCTCGGATGCGGAAACTCGGTGATGGGTTGCTCCACGAAGGTGGGGCCGGTCTCCGGCCATCCGAGAATGCGCTCACAACCCACGAGCATTCGCGCATCTGGGGGAGCTGCGTCGCCGCGCCCGGTGTCGGCGCCACCAGCATCGTTCGCGCTACCGCCATCATCGGTGACGGCCCCGTCCTGACTACCCGCATCCTGGGGCTGAAGCGTACCACCCGTTTCCGTGCAGCCCCAGGCTGCTAGGAGGAGCAGCGCGATGCAAAACCACTTCATGTCACCTCCACAGCGTCGCCCAAGAGACGGGCTCATCCTGCTGGACGTTGCCTTCGCCGTCGTCACAGGGCTGCCAGTTGGCAGGCATGATCATGAAGGTCTTTACCTCCGTGTAGTCTTCCTCCAGGGTGATATCAAAGCCCTCGTTGGTTTCGTCACCCCCCTCGGAAATCCAGATACACTCCTTGGCGCCGAGCGTCGTCGTGCCGCAGATTGCGAGGTCTAGATTCACGGCCACGCCAACGTCATACGACGAGCTCGTGATACCCATCGGACCCCCGGGACAAGCGTTGTAGGACATCACGAATCTAACGCGCGACCCTTGAGCCAGACTACCGTAGTCAAAGAGCTCCAGGGCGCGCGCTCCACTCTGCTCTCGGGTGTTCTGCCCGGCCGGCAGCGCTTGGATGTTTGTGTCGTTTGTCAGCAAGTTGAGTATGTCGACTTCGTCGATAGGGTAGCCGGTGGAGTCGACCGGATCGCCGCCGCCGGGTATGGCGGTCTCGTTGCCGGTCATGCCCGTAATTGGGCTGCCTGGACTGCCAGGATGTGTGCCACAGAAGAGCCGCATGATCCCCGGGTCGACCGAGCCCGTGCCCGCCTTAAAGTCACAGTTAAACTTGGTATCGTCGGTCGGGAAGCGGGGCGTGGTTCCACTGGGTACGGGCGTGGGGGAGCGACACGCCGTGTCCCAGCCGGGCTCAGTCGACCAGAGCGTGTGGTCGAGACAGTTCTCACCAGGATTGCAGTCCCCGTTCGTCAGGCACTCTCGATCCTCTGGGATGAGGCTGGCAGGAGTGCAGAGCTTCTTTGCGTAGTTGAACTCAAGTTCCTGGTCGTACCACTGCGACAGGAGTAGGCGCGCTCGCAAGTCGCTCGGTGGGGGCGGCGTCGCGCCGGGGCCAAAGCAGTCTTCCACATGGAGTGCCAATGCGCCGGCGACGACGGGGGCTGCGAAGCTATTACCAGACCCAAACATCCATGACTCCGTGTCCGAAGTATTAACAACGAGCGCGTGGTTCTGTCCGGCGCCTTGGGCAATCGGCACGCCACCAGCGTGTGCAACGACGTCCGGCTTACTAAGCTCGAAGAGTTCCGGTCGCGCAGCGGGTTGCGGATTGGCCCAAGTCGTATAGGGCCATAGCTGATGTAGCTGATAGGTGCGCTCCTTGCGTTTGCTGCGAAAGCCTCCGACACAGATGTTGTTGTATGAGTAACACAGGGGACTGGGGCGGGTTCCAGGTGGTGGTCCATTCTGTGCACCTTGAATGAAGGTCATCCCGCGATGGCGGGCGTACCAGTCTGTTAGTTGACTGTGGGCGGTGAAATCATCAGAGAGTTGGTTCCACGATTCATTGACGATGCGCACCTGGTTGGAATCTAGATCCTCATAGGCGTCGATGATAGTGGTGGGGGGCACTCCGCCAACCGCAAGGGAAGAAGGGAAGTTGTTGGCTACGTAGAGTTCGATGTTGGACGCGTGGTAGCAGCCCGCAAACTCTTGCCAGCAGTCGCCAGCCTGGCCCGGCGTGTTGGTACAGTTGTTATATGCGCCGATGCGGCTCGATACTTGTGAAGGATGCACCGCGATGCACTGCCCATTCTTGCATTGGCCGAGGACTGTGCCGGAGAAGATTCTCTGGGCACATTGCAACGCGCATTCCGAGTCCGAAGTGCACGACAGCGGCTGCATCATGTAGTCCACTTTTGTGTAGCGGCTGAAGGCGTCGTGGTCGTCGCGTATGCCACACTGGTCGGGCGTCTCGACGATGCCGACCTTGATTCCGCGCCCGAATATATTCTCGAATGCCGCAGGGTCAGTCTCGTCGCAATCGTCTGCGGAAGTACGTTGGTTGTAGTCGAGGTCGGTGTTCGACGAAAGCGAGGCGTTTGGAATATCGAAACCCTGCGGCACTCCGCCCATGGCCATCTGAGGTCCCGACCGCATGAGTGTGATGCGATTGACCCACGGCCGGCGACTCCAGTCCTCGGCCAACTCTCGCCCTGTCAGCCGGGTCACCACGACGGGGGGGCGTGGAGGCGCATAGACTTCGGTGTTTGGAACGTTAGCGAAGGCCTCGGACAGGCTCGCCCTGTCGATCGCGGTCGAGTCGTACCATATCATCACCCCGTGGCGGCGGGACATGTTGGTGTGAAGATCGGCTGCAGACTGGAGCCCAATTCGGCCCCAGCGCTCAATGTGTCGGCGGCGAAACATCCGCTCCGCATCGTCGATGGCAAGCACGGATTGTGTGGTGAGTGCGAGGCGCTTCGTGCTGGTGCCTGGCCTGCGGACTCGGACTTCGATGAAGGCTGGCTCCCCATTGGCGTGCACACGCACGCCCACGACATCAAGGCTGGCGTCAGGGATTTCTGAAACCACGCGGGCCCTAAGGTCTGCCAGTCGCTCCTCAAGCGCATCCTCCGCCGGTGCCGATATCTCTGCCGTTGGGATTTGGGCCTCAGTGCACGCTGTTAGCGAGAGAGCGAGAGAGAGCGAGAGAGAGAGCAGCCGAACGCTTCATTGCCCCAGTTATACCCTCTAGGCGGCAACGGAGCAACCCAGGTCGTCTCAATGCTCCGGCTTTGAGAGACTCGCCGCACAGACCCGTACGGCGAAGCCAGTTATCTTGCCAAAGGTAGCCGCGAGGTTGGGTGCGCACCGGGAGACCCATCTGTTTTTCGTCACTACCTTGTCGCGACCCAGTGCAGGTATTGGTGATCCAGGGAAGCAGTGATTCCCGAGGCCGCCTGTTGTCTGCGGGACTGGGGATAGCGCCGGCCTGATGTCAGGTGCGGGCTGACCGGGCGGTCCGCTAGCGTCGAGGTCGCTGGCTGAGGGAGTCATCGTCGACACGGAAGATGAGCGAGCCTGTGTCTCGGGTGCTCACCTGGACGTGTTCATCCGCGTGCAGGCGGCCTTCTAGGATGCGGGCCGCGATTGGGCCCTCGATGAGCCGGCTGAGCACGTGGCGCATGGGGCGCGCGCCCAAGCGGGCGTCGTAGCCGCCTTGGGCCAAGATGAAGTCCAAGGCGTCCTCGTCGAGGTCATAGCTGATGCCGCGCTGTTTGCTGAGGCGGCGGCTGGAGTCCTGGGCGAGCAGCAGGCAGATGCGCTTGGCCTCTGGCTTGGAGAGCGGCGCGAAGACCAGGCGCTCTTCGATGCGGCCCCACAGCTCCGGCGCCAGGCCTTGCTGGGCCCGCTCCAAGATCTGGTTCTCGATCGCGCTCTTTTGGTCCTCTTCGCCCGCGAAGCCGATGCGGCCTCGGGCCTTGGCGAGGTCCGCGCCAAGGTTGGAGGTGAGCACGATGATGGTCTCCGAAAAGCTCACCGTGCGGCCCTTGCCATCTGAAAGCCGGCCTTCATCCAAGATCTGCAAGAGAACTTGCATGACATCCTGGTGAGCCTTTTCGAGTTCGTCGAAGAGCACCACCCGACCGGGGCGCTTACGTACCGCCTCGGTGAGCTGGCCGCCGGCGTCATGGCCCACGTACCCGGGAGGCGCACCGACCAGGCGGGCCACGGTGTGGGCTTCGGAGAACTCGGACAGGTCCAAGCGGATGAGAGAGTCCGCGGTGCCATGCAGCAGGCGGGCGAGGGCCTTGGCGGTCTCGGTCTTTCCCACCCCGGTGGGCCCGAGGAAGAGAAAGACACCTTGCGGACGGTGACTGCGAAAGCCTGCCGCGTTTCGCCGAATGACCTCCGCGATGCGCTGCATCTGCGGCTCGTGCCCCACGATCTCGCGGCGCAGGTGCTGTTCGAGGTTGAGTAGGCGTTGATGGTCCGAGGATAGTACGCGCTCAAGCGGAAGGTCTGCCCGCTCGGCCACGAGTCGACCGATGTCCTCCTTGGTGACCTCGGGACGGCTGGCCCGCGCGGTACGTGAGCCGGCGAGGTCCAATAGTGCGATGGCTTTATCGGGCAGGTGCCCCTCGGTGAGGTAGCGCGTAGATAGTTCCACCGCGGCAGTGAGGGCCTCGTGGGTATAACCCACGCCGTGGTGCTCCGCGTAGGCGGGCATGATTTGGCAGAGCATGGCCACCGCCTCATCCGGGCTGGGCTCTTTGATAAGTACGGGCACGAAGCGCCGAGCGAGCGCGGGGTCCTTTTCTACGTGCTCGGTATACTCATCGTAGGTGGTGGCGCCGATGCACGGAAAGTCACCGCGGGCCAACGCGCCCTTGAGTTCATTGGCCGCATCCTGAGGGCCATCACCCGTGGAGCCTGCGCCCACCAAGGTATGCAACTCATCGAAGAAGACCACCACCCGACCCTCGGACTGCTTCACCTCATCACGCAGGCCCTGCAGCTTTTCGCTGAAGGAGCCGCGAAGGTGGGTGCCCACGAGCAGGGCGCCGACGTCCAGGCTGATGAGGATCTTCTTCCTCATGGGGTCGGTGGGCGCGGCGTGCACCAAACGACGGGCCAGGCCCTCGACCACCGCGGTCTTGCCGACGCCAGGCTCACCCACCAAGCAGGGGTTGTTCGCGCGGCGCTTGCCGAGGATGTCGAGCAAGATCTCGACCTCCTTTTCGCGGCCCACGAGGCGGTCCAGCGCACCCTCCGCCGCGTCGACCGTCAGGTTTCGGCCCATGCTGGTCAGCCAGGGGTAGTGTTCGGGGTTGAGGTCCCAGTCGTCCGCGTCGTCGAGTATGGGCTGGGGCGTGGGCACGGCCGCGGGGTCGATGACGGCCACCGCGGGCTTCTTTTCGAGGCTGGGCGCGGGGCGGTGGGCCACCTTGGCGACGGGGGCTTCGACCTTGGGCGTTGGCGCCTCGGCCTTGGCCTCAGGGGCCTTCGTGGGCTCTTTGACCGGCTCGGGCGCCTTGGCCTGCGGGGTCACGCTCGCGGGCGGCGGTGGCGGCGGTGTGCGGCGCAGGCGGGGGTCCGCGACCTTGGGATGCGCGCCGCGGTTCGGCAGGACTGGCGGCGCCTTCATGCCGGGCTTCTGACCGCCCATGACGATGGGCGGGGTCCAGGACATGCGCGGCGGACGCTCCGCCTCCAGCCCCACGCGGGAGCGGCCGACTCGCGAGCGGTGCGGGCGGGCGGAGACCTGGGCCTCGCTGCGGGCGTCACGGCGCGGGGACTCCAGCCAGCGCGGCACGGCGCCGGTGAGGATGGTGAGGGCGCGGGTGCGCAGGCGGCCGAGCTTTTCGGTGGTGCCGTCGAGCAGCACGTAGGCCACGGAGTCGCGGGCTCGGGTCATGGCGACGAGCACGTGCAGGGTATCGATGCGCTGGGCGCCGCAGCCGGCCGCGACCTGGGCGGCGCGCTCTAAGATCTCAATGAGCGCGTCGGGCGGCTCCTTGGCCTCGGGCGTGACCAGCTCCAGGAGCTTGTCTTCATCGATGTCTCGGTCCCGCAGCAGGCGCTCGGCCTGGTTGCGGGTTGTGAAGAACGCGAGCAGCACGTGGTAGCTGCCGACACGACGGCCGGTGGCCTGGGCGATGTCATCTGCTTCGTGCAGTACCCGCATCAAAGCGGGAGCGTAGGAAAGCGCATACCGTGACGAGCCCATGCGCCGACAGGTGTATCCGCTCTGGATCTTCGCTTCAACCGGAACCGGCCGCGGAGGCCTCAAGCCTGCGGTAACCAGCCCGCTTTATGCTTCGCCCAGCGGGCCAACAGGCCCACACCGAGGTCTGAGGCGTCTTTGAGGCCCAGTGGGGCGGAGGGCAGGGCTTGCAGCTCTTGTTGGAGCGAGGCCCGGTCGACGTGGCACAGGTCCAGGTAGGCCTGGTCGATCTCTTTAATGTACTGGGCGGCGAGACGCTGTCGTACGCGGGTGCGCAAGCCGTCCTTCCAGGCCGCGCTGCGGTTCACGACCCCCGAGTAGGTGTTTCGGTGCGGGTCGCCCATGCGCACCTGCTGGTCTTCAAAGTCCCGCCAACACGCCGGGTCGGTTTCGAGGTCGAGGTGCGCGCAGATGCCGCTCAGCACGGCCTCGGGCTGTTGCACCAGGGCCTCGTATCGCACCACGTGGGCCTTGGGACCGAGGGCCTTGGCGCCGGCCGCGAGCAGCTGGGGGCCGCGCCGCAGGTAGTGCTCGATGCGGTCCGAGCGGCGCAGGCTATCTTGCGAAAATGTCTTGATGGAGGAGGACAGCACGCTCAGCGGGTTGCGCACGAGCACGATGAAGCGGGCGTCGGGGAAGGTGCGGATCAGCTCGTCGATGATGCGGTAATAAAACGGGGTCTTGTCGATGAAGTAGGCCGCGCCCGGGTGGCTCAGCCGCCCGTAGAAGGCCTCATAGGCCCCCTTGATGATCGCCTCGTAATCCGCGTCCTTGCCGGGCAGGGCGTCGATCATGTTGCGCACCCCGTTGGAGGCGAGCTGGTGGTCGTACTCGGCGCGCACCCCGCCGGCTTTGCGTGCGTAGAGCCAGGGCAGCAGCACCCAGCACTCCGAGTCCACGCCTGCGATGTGGGGGTGGGCCATCAGCATGCGCTGCAGCAAGGTGGAGCCCGAGCGGGGCAGGGAGAGCACGAAGAGCGGGGTGGTCACGGGGCGGGCGGATTGTCCGCCCGCGCAAAGCCCGGCACAAGGCGCCGGGCACTTACCCCGTGTAGTCAAAGGTCGTCTCAGTCTTAGATCCGAAGGCCTGTGATTTCGCGCAACCCGCGCGCCCTTTCGCCGAAAATGGCAACCGAATGAGAGATGGTGGGCCCATGCGGCCAGCCCTTTCTCGCGGAGGCTCCGAAGAATCATGGTCGCACTAGGAAATCGAGTCAGCGAGCAGCTCTCCCGTCTCGGCATACCCGCCGAGATGATGGGGGCCCAGCTTGGCAACCTCTCTACCGCCAAGCTCAACGCGCTCAGCAGTGACCTGCAGCTGTCCATCGGCGCCGCCTCCACCAGCGGAAACAAGTTCCTGGGCGCGACCCAGGACTCGCGCTGGAACATCGCGCCCGCGCTCAGCAACCCCACGCCTCGAGAGTCTGCCAAGGAGCGCGGCGTCTACGTGCGCGGCACCTACCATCGCAACCGCATGCCGCGTCACGCCTCCGCCAAGGCGCCCTTCGAAGGACTGCTCAACAAGTACAATAAGCAAGGGGCCATCGCGAGCCGCATGCTCAGCCGTGACCCCGCCGCCCGCAAGCGCTTCGAAAAGCAAGCTGCCTTGACGGTGGTGCCCGACGGACGCGCCGACGGTGCGGTCTCCGTGCACGCCATGGGCGCAGGCGGTGCGCCCAGCGGCGGCGGCGTGCCCGCCAACGCCTGGGACCTCTTCGCGGCCATGGACGCGGCCATCATGGAAGAGGCCGCCAAGCTCGGCAACATCGCCGCCGCCAGCTCCGACATCTACGGCACGGCCGGCGGCAGCGCAGGGCAGGCTTCACCCTCGGGATACTTCGGCGGCATGGGCGAGGGCGGCGAAGGCTACTTCACCGGCACCACCTCCATGGGCGGAAACGTCGACGCCACCTCCAGCACCTCAGGCAGCACCGACGAGCAGACCCTGGTCATCAAGCGCATGATGGATAAGCGCAACCAGATGTACGACCTGTTCAAGAACGTGCTCGACAAGCACAACGAGTCCGCCAAGACCGCTATTAATAATATGCGGGCTTAGTAGGGGGGGCCGCGAGCTCGCGGTTTCGCACTGGCGACTTCTGCAAGCTTACCTGCGCCAGGACCGGCTGCGGCGACTGCCTGCTTGAAGCCGAATGGCACCCTCGCTACCCGGACGCAGACGCCGTGACATCATAATTTCTGTGCTTACCGCCGCCTGCGAAGTCGCTGGTCTCGAGCCAAGCAGAGCGTTTGTCTGACCGCACGCGGCAAGACCTGCAGCTCTTGAGGCAGGGCCAGGTCCGATATCGGCGGATATGTAAGTTCGGTCTGTGGGGCGTGTGTACGGTGCTCACGAGTGTTAATGCCGCGTATGCCCCGCGCGCATTCGCCATCATCCGATCGTTTCTGCAACGATGAAACCCCTCTCACCCGTTCGGGGTAGAAGAATGTTTCACTCTTGAAATCACGAGTCCGCCTGTGTAACGCCTCAAGTCCAGGAAGACGGCATGTCCGCCGCCGAACGGCGCCAGGGTCATTGCCGCGTGGACAATTGTGGACAAACCAATGACTTGGAGTAGGCACGGCACGTCAATCACGATGGCCATGTTTGTCGCCGCCACGGTGAGCGGCAACGCGCTCGCACAGAACACGCCCAGCCCTGATGCGCTCTACTATGGCGGAACTCTGTATGAACAAAGCACGCCCGCGACCGGGAACCGTGACTTCCTGCTCGAGTTATACGACACCCCGTCGGGCGGAACCGCCAGATGCGCCACGGACTCACCTGCGGTTCAGGTGCGGTCAGGGGCCTTTCGATTCGCGCTGAGTCCAGCGTGCGTGGCGCTGGTGAGTGAGGAACCCGATCTCTTCCTGCGGGTCGTGGTCGGGAGCACCGAGATCATCCCTGGGGCCACTGGCGGGCGTCCGAAGGTCAGCGCCAGCCCCTACGCCATTGAGGCGAAGCGTGCGAACGAGGCGACCCGCGTGACAGGATCGAATCGCATGATGAGGTCGGTCCCCGTCCCCATGGGGACCCATACCTTCCAGCCTGGCGTCGTCCAAGTACTCCAGCAACCCGTCGCTCTCACAGGCGCCAACGCTGGATGCAGCGTTGTGGGGGTGGAACTCCCTTCTCTTGCGGCTGATGTCCTGGTCATGGCGAACTTCGAGGGCTCTGGAACGCCCATGACGTCACTGTGGAGGAACGACGGTACGAGTGGAGCTTGGTCAGTTCGAGTCTTTGTTTGGAACCAGAACACGGCAGCGGTACCAGCGACAGTGCAGGTTGGCGCCCTGCTCAGTTGTCCAATCTAGAACCAAAGTCACGCCGCAACCCAATTCGAGTTGTCCACGAAGAAAAGAATAGATGATGACCAGAGTAGCCACCCACACCTACATTTCCGCCCCGCGAGTTGTATCGTGCGCACTCCTCCTCGCTTCGGTCGGAGCGGCAGCAGGCTGCTCGAGCGACAATCGTACGATACTCTCGGGCAAGGTCATCGACCTTTCGGAGGCGCCCCTGTCAGGCGTCTCCATCAGCCTTGATCCACCCGCCACAGCGAGCCCGCAGACCGACCCGGATGGCACCTACTCGGTGCTCTTGTCTGCCGACACACAGTATACCGTGACCGCCCGCAAGGACGGGTACAGGGATGAGGTGACCACACTACCCGTGCTCGCGCCGGGCGAGACCGCGACTCGTGACTTCACCCTTCGTGGGACGACCTGTGAGCCGAACGCGACCTCCTGCCCTACGGAGACCGCGATCGGCACTTGCAACAGCGCTGGTACGGCGGTTGTCGAGGCGCCCTGTGGTGTAGCGGAGTTCTGCAATGACGCGGGCGGGCGTGCCACATGCACAGGCAATGATGCCTGCGTGCTGGTTCCCACGGGCCTTGATAACAATGGCGCGCTCGTTGTTATGCTCAATGACCCGCAGCTGCCGGGCACGGCCTCCATTTCCATTAAGAACGAGGGGCGCGCCGCGTGTTCAGCCATCACGGTCGAGAAGGTCGGGAGTTCCGACTTTCTCCAAATTACCCAAGAGGTGCTTCCTGCACTAGATGCGGGGGTTCGCCGCGCCATCGATGTGACCGTAACGGATACACCTCAGACTATCTCAGACCGCGATTCCGCCGAGATCGGCACGGCCTCCATGCGGCTCACCGATGATACTGGAAGTCTTGTGCTGACCGTACCTATTGTTGTGCGAAGAAACCTAGATTGCACGGATCGATGTATGGGTGCGAATAATGGTTTCGGCGGCGTCTGCTCCGTTAGCGATTGTGATGGCTGCTGCAATGGGTCCGTCTGCATCCCAATTGCCGACCAGACCGATGAGCAGTGCCGGACAAGCTCAAGCGATGATGAGTGTACAGACTGTTCTACTGCTTTTGACGAGAACCACTCCTGTGCGGAGGTCGGAAGCCAGCGGCACTGTGAGTGTAGCGCCGAACCCGAAATCAGCATCAGCACTACGCCTGATCCCGTGAACTGCACGGGTGGAAACGCTGGGATGTGCTCCCGGACGACCACCAACGTCTGTGATCCCACGGCAACAACTATCGATTGCGTGAGCTGCGCCTGCAATTCGGGCAACTGCGCCACAGGGTGCTGCGACGGGGACAGATGTGTGGGATCTCCCACCAATACACAATGTCCTGAAATGCAATACGGCTCTGCCTGCGTGAGCTGCTCGGCCCCGTCGGTCTGTTTTAATAAGCCGGATGACAACCCCGACCGCGATCACCACTGCTGTGCACCCAACTGCAGCGTTGATAAGTGCGAAGGCGACTCAGACGGCTGCGGCGGCACCTGCACCACCGTCACCAACGCACCCGCGCGCTGCGCGCCGCGCATCGAGGGCGGCGGCTTCCAGACCGTCGGCGGCGGCTCTTCCGGCAACGTCCGCATCGAGTCTCCGTCCTTCAGTCAGGCCGGCAGCGGCTGCAGCGGCACCGGCCCGATGCAGGTCTGCATCAAGCATGGGCGCCTTGAGTAGGCCCCGGTACAGGGAGAAAGAGCACCATGAAGTACTTGAGTCTCCGCGTGGGCCTGCTTGGTCTGGCAACCGCAGCGCTCCCATTATCAGCCACACTCAGCCACGCGGACGGCATCCCGGCGACGCCCCTGCGTTACTCGGGCACCTTCTATGTCAACGACGCGGCGTACGATGGCCCGGCGACCTTCCGCCTCACCATCTATGTTGGAACGACCTCGCAGACTGCGTGTGCGGCGGTCACCGCCAATGCTGCCTATGTGCGGAACGGCAAGTTTTCCGTCGAACTCTCGCCCGCGTGTGCGGCCGCGGTCTCGGTGAACAACGAACTCGAGATCGCGGTTCGGGTCACACCGGGCAGCATGCCCGCGTTCGACATGCCTCGTGAGAGCATCAAGGCGAGCCCCTACGCGGTCGAGGCTGCGCGCGCCCAGGCTTCAGTGCGAGCCGACGAGGCCCTGCCCAACGGCGACATCGACCAACGGTTGCGGGCGTTGGAAGAGCGAGTCCGGCTGACCTACGCTCTCCCAACCAACTGGATTACTTCCCCGCAAGGTAGCTTCGCTCCTGTTCCACTGACCGACCAGAAGGTACTCATCGGGCCACCAAGCATCGTGGACCTCACCAGTGGCCGCTTTGCCTTCGTAGTTCCCCGAACTGCACCATACCGGCTGAGCTACTCGTGCTATCTGGGCGCTGGGACGACCTTCACTTCGTGTGTGATTATGTCCGGCAGCGCATCTGCCCGTGTACGACCAATCTGGCATATGGGACGGCCGATCCCGGCTCAGCGAATCCCGGCCCGGTGGTTAGTCAGTCTGTGATTCTGCACCTCGTCGCCGGAACACGGATCAGTCTTTGCTCCAACGCCGGGGGCACCGGCCACGACCTTGTGGGGGGTGGACCTATGACTACTTTCATCAGCATCGACGAACTCTGATTAGCAACTCTCTTCGCCCCAGACAGAAACGCATCACCATGAAACCTCTCCGTCTCAGCCTCGCCCTCGCCCTTACCACCTTGTCCGTCCAGGCCTTGGCCGATGGCATCCCAGATGACTCTAACGCCCTTTCTTATTCGGGCACGCTCTACGAGAACAACCGCCCGGTTTCCGGTACTCGGTCCATTCGTGTTCGCATTTTCTCCGCGCAGACCGGCGGAGGTGTGCTCTGCGATTCCAACTACCCGTCGGCGCAGGTCACCAACGGGAACTTCAGGCTCTCATTGGCTGCCGGCTGCGTCACCGCGATCCGGACCTCACCCACAGTCTGGGCCGAGGTATCGGTAGGCGGCAATCAGATCAGCATGAATCGGGTCAGCGCGGCGCCTTACGCGGTCGAAGCCAGTCGAGCAGCCCAGGCTCAGGATGCTGCCGCGATGAGTCCGCTCGACACTCGAATCCAGACCCTGGAGACGGGTCTCGCCGCCTTCGAGCGCGCGATCATCGTGTATCCGCGTACTATCCCCCAGAGAAGCTTCAGCACCGGAGTTCATCGAGAACAGTTCCCGCTCTACCTTACTGGTCATTACGCGCGCTGCCACCCCATCGGTTTGGAACTACCCGATTTCAGCGTGAGCCCGATCGTGAGTGGTCTGGAGCCCCTGGCTACCTGCCCGCATGATGCCACCGGATCGACAGTGACAAGTCAGGCGACCTTCCTCCGACAACAGAACACCGGCAACTACTACGTGAACATGTGCTTCTCGGCAGTGTCCGCGGTGACCATGCCGCCTTCGGTGGTAGGCGTTGTGCTCAGCTGCCCTCGATAGGTGAAATCCGAAATGAACTTCATTCGCCAATACTACTCCGCCGCGGCTGTGCTGGCGGCCTTCACCATTGCGACCAGCGACGCGGTGGCCGACGGCATCCCCGACGACTCCAACGCGCTCGCCTACTCCGGCACACTCTACGAGAACAACCGGCAGGTCACCAACACGCGGGAAATCCGCCTCCGGTTCTTATCAGC